>Ga0315904_10003921_pt1 | contig 21530 bp, 20 predicted proteins | sample LakEriMetagenome_6_FD_203529 | JGI IMG/M metagenome (GOLD analysis project Ga0315904, IMG submission 203529) | Freshwater fungal communities from buoy surface, Lake Erie, Ohio, United States - Buoy 12 MA120 | ecosystem: Environmental > Aquatic > Freshwater > Lake | place: USA: Lake Erie, Ohio...
ATTTCCCACTTTTCAGGAGATCGAGAACCCATGAGCGACTCTGATCTGTTCGCTGCCGTGGCCCGCAAGACCGGCGAAGACTCCCACGAGATTCGGCGCCGGGGCTTCGTGCTGACCGGACCTGAAGACTCTGGCTCTGATCTGGACCCGGAGTGCCTGCTGGACGTGCTGCTGGTCGATCTCCCGGAAACGGGCACGGTCGACTGGGACGCGGTGCTCGGTGACGGCGGCTTCCGGTCGCCGTTCTACACGCGAGCGCAGCAGGCCCGCCGGAAGGCCAAGGCCAACATGCGGGCTGGTACCACGAGGCAGGCGGCCCGAGCGGCGTGACCTGCTGACTCGACGGCCAGAAGACCCCCGCGATCCCATTCAAGTGACGGGCGTGGCGTGTGGTGGAGGTGCCCAAGCCTCCCTGCACCCACGCCCGTCGCTTTTTGCTGTCAAAGTCCGGCATTTCGCGGTGGCGGTGAAATCAACGCCGCCGTCCGGATCGCCCTTTTCGTGGATGGCGGAGATGAATTCACATCCGCCATCCAGCCCACTTCACAGCCGGGGCCGAACGGCGCAAAACCCAGAGGCCACGACAGGGACTCACTCTGGGCGTGGCGGCACGGCATGATTCCTCTGTATCTCTTCGTAGCCATTCTCAATGAACTGGCTCACGACGTCAGCATGGGCCTGTATGAGTGACGCCACATACGGGTCATCGGATGTCTCGACCACGCGGACACCCTTTTCAGTGTCGGTGATCTCCATGCTGATCTTGTCGGCGTGGTGGAACACCTCGCGAAACAAGGGGTCCCGCAGATGGATTCCCCGACCCTCCTTCACTCTGGCGTGCATGGCCGCGACGTGCGTCTGGATGCCTGCCGCGACCTCGGGATCGCCAGACTCCGTGACGGTATCCACGCCCTTGTCGGTCCGCGTAATCGTCCGCTTGATCTTGGCCCGGTTGTCGAGCAGGAAGTGGAACCATTTCCTGTCCTCGATGAACCGCGGGTCATCCCACTGCCCCCGGCTACGTCCTCGTCCGAACCCTTGCTGGGCGGGGGCGGATTCCTCCTGCTTCACGGCGGCAGCCGGTTCCTCGGCGTGCACCACAACACCCATGCCTGCAGTAACCAGAGCGACCACAACGTACGCCTGTTTCATGTTGTGCCTTTCGGTGGCCGAGTGCGACCGCCGACGAGCGGGTCGTCGGCGTTATGACGACGCATTATGGACACGCCTTGATATCGGCGGCCAACGGTCTGGCCTGCCTTGTGCCGCCATGCAGTGCGCATGGCGACTGCTTACCCAAACCACCCACGGGACACCCCCGCGGGCACACATTCCCCTTTTCCACGAAAGCGAGAACTCCACCCATGTTGAAACTCCATGCAGGCGTCTCGAAGAAAGTCGGCCTGCCCGGCTTCTCCAGCGCCTCGGCCTCCTGCACCATCGAGGCCGAACTCGACTCCAGCCTGCTCCAAGACCACGAGGGCTTCCAGATCGTCGTCCAGAGAGCCTATGCGTCCTGCGAGAAGGCCGTCGAGGACCAGATCGCCCGGCTCACCAGCGAACCCGAGAGCGAACCCAGCCAGCCGCAGGAGGTCGTCGAGGTCCGCACCAGTCCGGCCATCCAAGGCGTCAGTGTGAACAGGCTCCCGGCGGCCCAGTTCACGAACCAGCCCAGCCCGCGTCCTGCCACGGCAAGTCAGGTGAAAGCCATCCGGGCCATCGCCGCTCGCCGGAAGATCGACCTCGTGGGGCTGCTCCGGGATCGCTTTGGCCTGACCACCGCGGACGAACTCGGCATCAGGCAGGCGAGCAACCTCATCGACGAACTGAAGAGCGACGAGCCGACCGCCAGCCCCAGCACGAACGGCCACGCGAACGGGAACGGCAACGGAGCCTACGCGACGACTGGGGGTGCTCGATGATCGCCGGGGCTGACCTGCTGCCGGTGCTCACGCCCGCGAAGCCCGCCAGCACCAACCCCGCCAACGAGATCGCCCGAAAACTCACCGGCCGGGACTACGTGAGTTGGTCGGCGCTCTCCACGTTCCGGACCTGCCCGCTGAAATACAAGTTCCGGTACGTGGATGGCCTGCCCGAGGAGTCCGTGTCCAGTGCGCTCGTCTTCGGCACCGGGATTCACACGGCCGTCGAGCAGCACTTCCAAGCGATCCTGTCCGGCGACCCCAAGCCTGACCTCGACGCCTTGATGTTCGCCTACAGGTCTGCATGGCTGCCGCATGACCCAGACGCGATCCAGTTCGGCAGTTCAGAAACCCGGGCCTCACTGGATGCTCTAGCCGCCCGGATGCTCACGGCGTTCCTGAGCAGCCCTGCGGCGAGCGTTCAGGGCAGAGTTCTGGGCGTCGAGGAGGAGATTCGCGGCATGCTGGTCGAGGGTGTGCCGGACCTGTACGGAAGGGTCGACCTGCTCACGGAAGACTCGGATTCGCTGGTCATCACGGACATCAAGACCAGCCGCGGGAAATGGAGTCAGGAGCAGGTCGAGGATTCAGGCGAGCAGTTGCTGCTGTACTCGCATCTGGCCAGCGAGATTAGCCCGGGGAAGAAAATCGCGACCCGGTTCTTGGTGCTCACGAAGACCAAGGAGCCGGTCATCGAGGAGCATGTCCGCGAGGTCGAGCCGGGGAACGTGAAGCGGACCTTGGCTGGTGTCGAACGAGTGTGGCGGGCTATCGAGTCAGGGGTGTTTTATCCGGCGCCGTCAACGGTCGGGTGCGCGGGCTGTGGCTATCGCACGGCCTGTCGCGCTTGGGCTGGCTGATGGGCTGGAGGAAAGAGCGGCATGAGGCACGAAGACCTGTGCCGCTTTTTCTTAGGGGTCAGGAGTAAATGACCGCCGTGTGTCGCATAGCCAAATCAGCGAGGTTCACCGTCTTCCGGGTCATAGACAAAAATAACTTTACGTGCAGTGCCGTCGATGCGAGCGACCTCAATGCGGCTGATGGACCCAACGATCAACTCAGGAGTATCCGGAAATTTATGGGTTCGGAAGTAGATGGGGGGCTCAAGCACACCTTCAGCCTTGTCTCCCTTGGCGTCGGCCGTCACCTGCTTTTGCCGCATATCCGGAGTGTTCCACCCAAAGTCCGCGGCGACTGCTTTCTGATAGTACCCCCAGTGCAACGTTTTTTTTGGTCCCAACTGCTTCACCTGAAACTGAACGACGTAGTTCTTGCGTTCGCGAACGAGGCTTTTGATGTCCTCAAGGGAGCCAGCCACGCAGATGCGCAACTGGCTCGTTTCACTATCCGGGACATACATGACCCCATTTTTCATAACTTCGTCCATGGCAGCGACGGGGACGGAATCCATCGGGGCCAACTTTCGGTCCTTTGTTAGATACCAAAGGTGGCCCTGATTTCCTGTGCCGTCCCAAACGCTTACATCTGCGCCAAGATGAGGCTGAAGGTCATTTACGCGAAAAGGCAGGTCAACCCAGATGATTTGCTTTACGACACTAGGGTCATCGCTAGGCACATCTTCGTCTGAGCATCGGAAAGCACTCGCCGTCCAAAGAAAGGACATTGTGTCCAACTTGTCGGCGTGTGCGGACGCATCCTTCTGCGCCTCCATTCTGTCGAACCGATCTCCTGCCGCTTTCTTCGCGACCGCCGCAGTGCCAAAACGAACAAACTTCCCAAAGTCAAGACCGCTGCGTTCGACATCGTCATTGAGATTCCCGAGTTTACGACGTGCCACCCATTCCGGAGTTGCATTTCGACGCCTTAAGTTCTCCTCGCGAGCCTTTTCCGCCGCTATGCGCTGCTGGAGTGCGGTTTCCTTCGCCAATCTCTGGGCCTCCTCAGCCATTCGCTTGGCCTCCTCGGCCGCCTGACGCTCAGCGACTCCGCGCGCAACCTCCGCCTGCTTCTCCTGCCTACGCTGTTCGACTGACAAACGGACCAAACCTATTCCATACTCCTGCGAAACAGCGCACTTGGTGCCATCCGCCGATACCGTTAACCCTCTTTCTTCCCAATTTGGCAGAGGCATTTCGAGAACAACGGCACGGCCATCAGGTCCGTAAACTCGCACCAACAGGTCGTGCCACGTGCTCCGCCTCGTCTCGACAACAAAGCCAACTCGCTGACTTATCGAAAGACTTTCGTCGTTTGATTCCAAGTTGCGAGACTTTATGGTGGTTTTATTAATGACTTGAGGCCCACTAAGATCAACAATTGTGAAGCCTGCACCAGAGACTTTAGTAAGGCTTGCGATTGCTCCATCCAGTGTTGTTTCAATGCCCGTGAAAGAATCGCCGGCCGCAAGGCTGCTGACCTTCTCGCGACCCAGCAGTAGGGGCTTCCCGGTCTGGGCATCTAGAAACCGTATACGCCCATCTGACGAACAAGCGAGAACTGATTTTGCATCTCGTGTGAAAGCCAAAGCGTTGATCTGATTATTGATCGATTCACTCTCCCATACTGATTTCCCGCTCGCACACTCAAAGACCTTTACGCTGTCGGGATACCATGCGCCGAATGATAGAGCCACCCGTGACGAGTCCGGCGAGAACGCAAATACCTCAACGGCGTACGGGAACTTGCCAAGAGTTTTCTTCGCTTCGAGGTTCGCAATAGGGAGCACTACGACTTCCTTGCTCACGTAGCCGATGGCGATGCAAGCGCCGTCTGGCGATACCTTGGCCGACACGGGTGTGTCCTTGAGTTTGGTCGATGCACGCGTCTCGCCAGTTGATGCGTCTATGACAAAAATCGACCCGCCGCCGGCAACGATAAGAGACTTGCTGTCTGCGGAAAATCGGACCTCCGTAATGTGACGGGAGCCCGCATCGAAAATCTGCCTCACACACAGACGCTCCCTGCCAGAGCGTGTATCCCATAGGAACACGAAACCGCTGTCGCTGCTAGCCGCTAGGGATGCGCCATCTGGTGAAAAGACAACTTTTTCGATTCGCCCCTCCTGTGTTCCCTTGAGCAGTTGCGTGATCGGTGCATCAGGACTGCAGTCGTCGTCTGGCAACCTTAGTCGCCCTTTGGCAGCCTCCGTGGTCTGTCCGACTCCCGGTTTGGCGACGGACGTTCCTGTTCTCGGCTTCTCGGCAGTGGGGCTCACCACCTGCGGATCAGCAGATTTCTGACTAAGACCTTTTTTCGCAGGAACGCCACCCTGCTCCGGCGTAGGGCTTTGGGCCGCAGGTCCTCTTCTAGGCGGTGACATAGTTTCCGGCATGTGAATAGTCAGACTCACCTCACTCCCGGCTCTCTCCACGATGCACGAGGCATCGGTGCCTATGCCCACAGCCGCTAGCACACCAAACAATTCGTCATGGGAGCGGACATTGGTTTTATTTATCGAAATGATGCGATCGCCGTTCCGTACACCCGCCTTATGCACGACACTGCCTTCGACTACACGCACTGCGAGCAGTGAATCACCCTGCCGGTCAAACCAGCAGCCAAAAAGAGGCTGTATCACACCCCGCGCCGCGATATGAGACAAATCGCAAGCCATATCGTCAAAGACAACACATGACACCCCGTAGGCTTTCCGGTTCGCTCCTTTTGGTAGCGGCGATGCGAAATGCACAACGGCCTTGTCGCCCCCCCACCGCAATGGCTGCCGGAGCACTTCTTCCGGTTGCTTAGCCAATTCGCGAGCGAAAACGTTTTCCACTAAGACTTCTGCTGTCCCGCGCAAGCCGTCAGACGAACTGACTACTACTTGTGTTTGTGCCGGGTCGTTGTTCGGGGTGTCATAGTGCAGCGGCGTCAATGTAAACATTAACCGCCCATTCCCCGCAAAGTCTGCTGGCAAAGTTAGGTCGTAGTCCACCTGAAACGGCGCTACTAATCGATAGGGAAGCGACACAGAAGCATGTGGGGAGGGCAAGCCTTGAACGACTGCCGGCCTCATCTCAAGGACGCCTGTCTTTTCGTTAACCGAGACATTTGTGGGCGCAGGTGCTAAAGGCAGTGACAGGTAACCTAGCGCTCGTGGGTCAGAAAATACGTACTCGCACTGACTAACCCCGTCTTTCACAGGCTCACGCCAACAGCGACTGCCACTCGCACTAGCATCGAACCGGCTGCCTAAGCGACGAACAGTGAGAGTGCTGCTGCCATCGTCATTGACGTTGAGCGAAAATCTGAAGTGTCCGTCACGGCGGTCTTGCGCAAGCACATTCGGCACACGTGCCGTCAAGGACAGCACCAAGGCAGCACAAATAGCGAAAAAAATACGAGAGGGCATAGTGGGCGCCTTAAGGGGTCAGAAAAAAGGCATTGCCGAGCCGTTGCCTAGGGCCGCAACAGGATGCTGGCCTTGCTTGCCGTAACATCGCGTCCTTCAGGCCTCGGATGTCGTTTCCACTGCAGGCACGAAAAGTCGTTGGCTATTTCACAGACGATGACAGAACAGGTCGCTGATCTCCTGTCCTCTGCGACGCCAAGGCAGATTTGGCTTGAGGGGCTGCAGTTCCCTCTGGCTCTTCAGGCGAGGGCATCTTGAAACCTCACATGGCGACAGCCTTCAACCACAAGTCCATGATGCGTTACCCGCTCTGCCTCAGTCGATCACGGCGACAGTACCTCGCCCTTTCGGTTCGCCGGTTGGCCTTTCGGCGGCCAGACCGTCTGCTTCGGCTTGGTGAGGATGGTGTGCACCTTCCATTTCCCGCCCTCTTTTCTGAAGCCCTGAAGGTACTCGACACACTCCCATTGGGGAAGTAACCCCGACTGGCCTCGGTAGAAAATCTGCTCATTCGTGCCAGTCGTGCGGTCTTTTTCGTCCTTGGGCACGGTGATCTGGACCACCCGGGCCACGGCAAGAGGCGGCCTGACGTCCATCAACTCGAAGTCCGCCAACCGGAAGTACGCATCAGTCTGGTCGAACGTGTCCTTGGCTTCCTTGGCGAACTCGGGCACACCGGGCAGGTCCTTGGACAGCGTGGCCGTGAGGGCCTTGACGTCCTCGTTGTTGCAGGCTTGGAAGTTGGCCTCCAGCGCACTGCGAATCTGCTCGGCTTCTTTCTGGGCGACGCGGGATGGCTTGGCAGGTGGGGCGGCGGACACAAAGCCCACATGGACGGCTAGCCAAAGCATGGCGACCGCACAAGCCCCAGCGTTACCTGTTCTCCCGTGCATCGTCACCTCCGTCGTGAATAGGCACGTGCTGATTCGGTCAGTCGCCCATTGAGTTAAGTTCCTCTCGGGTGGCAAGTTCCATCTGTGCCTCTTTAGCCAAATGTAACATCGTTCTCAGCGTTGTCTCAATCTTTTCCGGTGGCATCTTGCCGAACGCCACGCTCAGCGTCTTTGCGAGGCCGAACAACTGTTTTGTGGTCGGCTCGGTAATGCCCTTCTCGACAAAAACCCCCTTTAGCAGGGCGAACGTTTCGAAATAGGCTCGCGCCTCGTCGGCGGATTTCACAATCCCTTGTTTCCGGAAAACCGCCACCACGCTCGCCCACTCGTTATCAGATAGCACCCGTCCGTTGGGACTGAACTCACCGCCGGACTGCCCCCCCGCCTCGGTCGACTCGCTTTGCAGATGTCTCTGTATCGACTTCGCCAATGGGCGAACCGCTGCATCGTACTGCTTGTTTGCATTGTCAAACTGAGTAAGCACGACCCGATCAATGCGGGTGGCTTTTGCACATTCCCTGACCGCTTGCAATTCCGCAAGTACACAGACTTGCAGTTGCGCTAGAGCATCGAATAGTTCGCGATGTTGGAGGCTATGCTCAACACTCCCAAGATACTTATGGAGGTTTGACATAGGGCCGTCAATTGGATTAGCGAGCCAATCAACAATTGTCACTTCACACAGTGGTGAGACCTGCTCGCGAGCAAGACTCTTTAGCGATTGCAGCATGCTCTCGGCGAGAAAGTGCGTATTGTGCGTTTCCTGAAACGCAAATACCAACACCCCATTTATGTCTTGTGAGCGCCCCTGCTTTGGCGAAGCGGCTTTTCTTGCCCACCAGTCGACTTTATTTTGAGCCTCGCGGCACTTGGACTCCACGCCGTCGTAGCCTACCGCCAGCGCAGTGAACTCGCGTCGCGATTCATCACTGGCGCGTGATTCCGCCAAGGCTTTCGCTGCTTGCAATTCCGCCATGACATGACGCTGCAGCGCCCCAGTCGCCGTGACCGCTTCCTTCACTGTCTTGTCGTGATCAGCGCTGGCTGCAAATTTGTTTAGCATAACGATGTCAACTCGCTCGAGGCCCGCCATCACCTTTGACGCAAGCGGGACGACAGTCTCTTGATCCAATGCCCCCATGGCGGCCCTGCCCAATACTTGCGACACGGCGTGCGCCTGTATTGCACTACGCCTCGCGGCACCGATTAGTGCCGCAATGTCTTCAACCCGATGGGTCAGGGGAGGCTGGCCGGATCGTGATTTCACATCAAAGGACACCTTGCCGTGGCCTTTTAGGTATGCCCTAGTCTCTTCGTCGAGAGACTCAAGCCCTCCTAGTTCTATCTGCGGTTCACTTTTGCGCCGGGTGAGAAGCCTTGCGGTATTAGCGTCGATCGTGGTGACGCTATCGAGGACTAGGCGAGTCTTGCAGCGAGCAAGGAGTTCTGCCTGTTTGGGAGTCAGTCGCTTAAGCCCTAACGAAATTGTTGAGGCGCTATCAACAATCGCCTCAAGTTGCGCATCAGAAATCTCAGAGAGACGATGCCACCAAACGGAAGGCGGACATTTTTTCGCGAGAAGTGCGGTCGCGGTCGGAGGCAATTCCTCAAACCCGCAAATCACGGGGGTTTTGGTGTCGAGCAATGCGGCGAAGACGTTTTCGGGCATCTGCCGCACTCCTTCGAGCGAAACGCTATGTAGTCTCCCACCGGCGATCGCCCGCAGACTTTCTGCCGATATCGACTGCAGGCCATCAAGATAGACATCTTCGTTCTCGTGGCCGGCGAGCACAGAAGCCAATTCCAGTGGTAACTCTCGCAGGCCAGATAGATTAATGCCGCCCTTGGATGCGACGAGCACGCGAGCGACATCCAGAGGCAGCGTTTCTAGGTACGAAAGGTCTTTGAAGCCCTGCTGGTTCGCCGCTATGAGACGGGCATCGTCCACCGTAAGCGTCACTAGTTGCTCTGGCTTGCGAGTCTGATTTTGCGTGCCACCGTCGGCGGTAACAGTTCGGCCCGAAAATCCCAAAAGTACTAGCAAGACGGCTTTCATTACGACGGAAAGCAAAGTAAGTCTCCGCATGATGACTCTTCCTTTTAAAGGGTTCGGATGCCTTTTGTTTGCGCGGCTACCCCAAAGTCTGGTCGGGTTACGCAAACTTGTTTAGGCATGAGGTGCCGGCCTGCGAGCGCTATCGGGAAAGTTCAGAGTACTCTTTGGTCTGTATCACTAGCGTGTTTGGGTAATCTTTTTGAACCACTGCACTGGAATCGCCACCCTTGCCACGAATGATCACCCAGATGTACTTGCAATCATCTCGAATCACAGCCGGATCGGGGAACTGCATGATTTTGCCATCCCCAGTATGGGCATTGAGCACGGATCGCGCGTTGTTGTCATCTGGGCCACTGATGGCGTCCTTGAATTTGTGGTGCTCCGCCGCGCTGCGTCCCTTGAGCATAAGAACCGCAACCGTGCAATTGTTTGCCTTGAATCGCAGAAGTTGTTCCGCGGGTGCGATGGCTGGACTCCGCTCCACGACTTCCACGGGCTTGCCGTACCGCTTTACGAGTTCGGTTTCCGTCTCGCCCAAATCCGCCGAGGCGGTCTGGTTCGTCAAAGCCAAGGACGCCAGCGCAAAAACCTTGACCATCGCGATTCGCGCGGTGAACCCCTGCATACGGAACCTTCCTTTCGGCCTCGTGCGAGGCTTGTTCGAGAGATCACTACCGGGAGACTCGCAAATCGGCGCGTCCCCATACCCCAATTGGCGAGAATGTACCCCCCGATCGGCCAAACGGCAAAAAACCCGCAAAAACGCGTTTCTCCCGACGGCCCCCCTTATTTCTCTGGCCCCTGCCCGGGCGCCTCCACCGGCTCCGGCTGGGTCAGGTTGGCGACGATCTTCCAGCCGCCTGACTCCCGCTTGAAGAGCCACTCGGAGACCGTCGTGGGCGTCTTCGTCCGCAGGAGCATCACGTGTGAGAGTTCATCGGGCGGGAGTTTGTCGCCCGGGGCTTCGGGGCTCGGGTCCCGGATCGTCGTGGTCACCCGGGCGACGGCGTAGGGCGGCCGCCAGTCAGGACGCTCGACGACCTCCAATGCGTCCAGCCGGTAGTGCATCCCGGCTTTCGCCCACTCCTTCTCGCACTGCTTGACGAACAGGTCCTTCTGGGGCGTTTCGCGGCTCATCGTGGCCAGCGTGCGCGGAAGGTCGTGGGCCGTCATGGCCGCCAGATTCTCGTCGACTAGCGCCCACAGTTCGTCGTGCAGCGTCGCAGGCGGGTCGAGGCGGGGGACAAAGTCCGGGTTCACGAGTTGCCCCGAGTCTGTGACGCGAAGCGGCTTGGTGATCTGGGTCTTGCCCGGATCGAGCGTCGCACCGGGTGGCAGGACTGGCTGGGGTTCTCGAATTGGCGAGGGTGCCGGTGCTTGTAACGGAGCCTTGTCTGCCGAGCCGGGCCTTGGCCGCCCCAGCCGGTCCATCAGGATCGCAAGACCGGCGATGGCCAGCACAAGCAAGGTTCCCAGCCCGATCTTGGCCGCCCGAGTGCTGCCTGCCTGCCGGAGCCTCGAAGCCCAGCCGCGATAGGACCTGCGGATCGGGCGGCCGTCGAGCACGCACTGGATTTCCCCGGCCAACTCCCCGGCTGACTGGTACCTACCGCGGCGGTCTTTCTGGAGGCACCGCTCGGCGATCAGGCTCACGTCCCGGGGGATGCTCTTGTCGCGCGATCTCAGGGTCGGCGGGATGTGCTCGCAGACGATTCGGGCCGCCTCGTGCATCTTCTTGCGGCGCACTTGGTAGGGAAGTTCGCCCGAGAGAAGTTCGTAGAGAACGACGCCCAACGAGTACACATCCGCGCGGCCGTCCAAGCCCTCTGCAGTCGAGTCCCCAAACTGCTCCGGACTCATGTACTGGACCGTGCCGACGAGGGCGCCAGTGTCCGTCCGCATGGCTGTCAGCGTCAGGTCCGAGTCGGTGCTCCTTGCGACGCCGAAATCTATGACTTTGGGCATCCCGTCGCTGTCTATCAGTATGTTCCCGGGCTTCAGGTCCCGATGGACTATCCCCCGGTCGTGCCCGTGTGAAACAGCCTCGCAGACGTGCTTGAAGAGCGTCAGGGTGTCGCGAAGCGTCAGGCCCTGCTCGCTCGTGTAGTTCGTGATGGGCTTGGCGTTGGGGATGTACTCCATGACGAAGAAGGGCACGTCGCCAATGTCGCTGGAGTAACTCCCGACCACGTAGATTTGCGCGATTCCCGGATGCTGGAGTTTGCCCAAGAACTCAGCCTCGCGCTCGAACCTCCGCATGGTCTTGTCTGAAGTGATCCCCGCCCGAATGACCTTCACGGCGACTGTTCTGGAAGGATTGGCTTGCTGGGCTTCGTACACCCTGCCCATGCCCCCTTCGCCCAAGAGCCTGACGATCTTCACGCCGCCCAAGTCCATGCCCAGAAGCGGGTCTACTCTTTGGGACTTGGCTTGCTGGTCGGCCTTGGGCTTGGGTGTCAGGCCGAAGTCGTCATCAGCGTGGGGAAACTGGCTGCTGTGGGTGTCTTGCGGCGCGGCTGGAGGCTCTAGGAACTGCTCTGGCGAAGAGGCTCTAGCGGGCAGAGGCGTAGGGGTGGCGTCTGTGCCTGCGCCTGTGTCTGTGCCTGTATCGGGGACGTTCATGGCTTCGTCAGTCAGTGCCGGCTACTGGCATTCAGCGCGTTCGAGCAGGCCCGCGAACCAATCTCCCACGCGCGGGGTAGTCTATGCCCGCCAACGAGCCCCGCAGAAGGGCCCACTGCGTGCAAATCCGCGGATCAAACTGGCATTCATCTGGCCATGTGATTCGCAAGAAAAGCCCCGAGAATGCCGGCACAAACAAGCACGCCCAAGGTCACCAAGCCCCAAAACCAAGGGCTAGAGTTCCCAAGTGCTCGTGCTGGCCCGGGCTCATGGGTCGAGCCAAGTTGACCGGCCGGAGATGCTGGTACGTGCTGCGCGGGCCCATGCTCAAGAACTGCCCACACCCGCACACTCTTGGGAGTCGGCGGAAACGCTCCCTTGGCATGCTTTGGGCCGGAACTGGAACTCGACCGGGCGGGGTTGGGCGTCGGAAGGCCAGAAGCGTGCGGTATTGCTGACATAACGCGGCCTCGAAGTCGGGAGGGATTGGCAGGTACAAGCAGCAACAAGAGCCGGGCCCTACTATCTTTGGCGAGAACGGGCCTGCCTTTCGGCCACGGTTGAGTTTGGCCCGGGATTTCGCCGATCATGGCTGGCATTCTCGGGAACATACGAGGCGGGCTGGGCTGGCTTGGCGGGCGTTATGCCATCTGAACCTGAATCTCAATCCGGGCCTGAGTCTGATTTGCAACTCGACGCCGTGCTGGCCGGGTGCCTCAAGCGGCTGGCCAAGGGCGACGACTCTGCCCGCGAAGAAATCCTCGAAGTCTGCAACGAGCGGCTCCAGCAACTTTCCAGCCGGCTCTTGGGCAGGTTCGCCAAGGTCCGGAGATGGGATGACACCGGAGACATCGCCCAAGGTGCTGCCCTGAGGCTGTATCGGGCGCTTCGCGAGACCGTGCCAGATTCGCCGCGCGGCTTGATGGGGCTGATGGCGACGCAGATCGAGCGGGAATTGATCGACTTGGCCAGAAAGCACGCCGGCCCCATGAGTTACGCGGCAAACCATGGGACCAACGTTCGCAAGAGCGCTGACGGGGATGTCTTTCTGGTCGACGAGGCTGAAGACGCACATGACCAGCACGACGAAATCCCCCTTGGCCGCTGGGAGAGTTTTCATCGGGCGGTAGAGAATCTTCCCGAGGAGCACCGGGAGGTCTTCAAGTTGGTCTGGTACCTCGGGGCTGACCGGGAGTCGGCCGCCAAGGCACTGGGTTTATCTGTCAGAACCGTGGGGCGGCGCTGGCTCGAAGCCCGGGAATTGGTCGCCCAAGAACTGGCCCGCGAAGATGGCCAAACACCATCCAGCCCAACGTAGCGCCACCCAGCCCGGACGCATAATGCTGTCTGTATCCGGCTGGCTTGGGCTGCCTGCTGATATCTAAATCGAGAGCGCAGCGGCCCGGGGAATCACCCCCGGGCATGCGCATCTCGGTGAAGTCGGCAGGGCGCAAGCCCCGCAGGGTTCACAGCCGGTACCACGCCTGCAGCCCGGGCAGGCCGATCAGCGTGCTGCCGTCATTGAGCCGGGCCGTGGAGTAGAAGAACCCGGGGCGAGTTTCTTCTACGAGCCAGCCGCTGCCGTAGCCCACATAGGCCACGCCACGCTGGAACCACGTGGCACCTTCGCGCTTGGCGATGGAGTTGTACGTGACCTCCTGCGGAGCCGGCCTGACCAGCGCCACGCAAGTCGCCGCAGCAAAGATCACGGCCACGTTCGCCACGACCCCAAGGGCCAACCGCCGGAACAAGCCAGCAGCCCGAGGACGCACGTAGCCTTTGGCAGCCTCTAGGCCGGCTGAGACCTTCCGCTTCATCGCGGGAACATGCGGCTTCACCCGAGCCTCGAACTTGGAGACTATTCCGTCGAGCCTGCTGGAGAGCCAGTACGCGACAGCCATGAGCACCATCACGACAACAAGAACAATCAGCGTAGCCATAGAACACCACCTTTCCTGAACAAGAAAACCCCTGACCGCCAGAAGAAAGCCGGGCGGCCACACGGCAGGTGGGCCCAACAAGAGCGCACCCACGAGCAAGAGCCGGGCTTGTGTAAGGGCTACCGGCTGCTCACGAGATATGCCCGGGTTTGGGGGCGGGTTTAGCGTTTGGCTGGCAAGGGGCGCTGCTGGACTGGCACGCGTCTGGCCCGAATGCCTACCGGTTGCCCACTACTTCAGCACGCCCAGCCCCATGCCCAGCCGGTGTTTATTTACACGGGCCCAAGCAGCCGGGCATTTCTTGAAGAGCCCGATGAGTTGCGATGTAGAAACGTCGAGTTTTTGGGCGGCGGGGGAGGTGTGCCAGCCTGTTTCATTCAGCCTGTCGAGGGCTTCTGAAAGCAGGGCCGGGAAGTCTGGATGGCCCGCTGAAATCACAAGTTTCTGGCCACGAACTCGGGATAGCCAGAGGTCAGAGGGCCCCGAAGGGCTTGCCGGGGTTCTGTGCTCGATCGCTAGTTTCATTCTGAGCCTATTGAGAGCCACTTGGCGGTTCTCAAGTTGGCTCCTACGTTCTGACCCCTCGGCTGAAATGCCCGTCGGAGTATGAACGAGCACGATGGCTGTTTGGACTTTGTTTCTGTGCTGGCCACCGGGTCCTGACCGCCTTGTGCGCGACTCTATGACGTGCTTGAGAAGGTCGGCAGGAGGGAGCGAAGCCGGGTGAACGTGCATGAAGTCAGCCGGCGAACGAGCAAGACAGGGTTTAAAACTGGCTTTTTGGCCAGATTTAGAGGCTTGGTGGGAGGCTAGAACCGAAAGAGTTGGGCTATTTAAGGCGCCAGAAAAGTGCAGGATTCCCGGGCTAAGTTTATTCCCCACGCTCTTCAACAAGCCCTGCGAACGGGTTTATTTCCAACATAATTTCGCAGAGTCGTTGTTGAATTGAGCGGGGGGATTTCAAGACAAGCCCAGATATTGCTGGCTAAATCGGGCGTAATGCTGTCTGAATCTGGATGGGGGAAAAGCAAACTCCCGGGCCACGAAAATTGCAGTTGTTCACGGATGTACCTGTTTCAGTCCCAATTTGCTTGGCAGGCTCGGGGCGGCTCACTTGGCAGCAGGCCCTTCGCGAACTGGCTTGCCAACGTCGCCGCCAAAGGGTGTCTCGAAGGGCATGCGCATAGAGGGCCCCAGCGTGCGTTCTAAGGGGTGGTTTTGGCGCGGGGCTATCGAGGTGGGTGGCGGGGTGGTTGGCTGGAATATCGCGCAGAGCAATTGCCACAAGCGGGCGCGACGGGTGGCCAGTAGGGGCAGCACCAGAGCCGCCCCCTGAACAGGACCAGCAGCGGGCAAACCTGCGCTGCCCGGCCTTCTGCTTCTGTCTGTCTGGCGAAGAAAGTTCTTTGCTTTTCCTACGAAGTAGGAGAGTAGTTCGGTCAAAGTGGACATTTTTCGCGTTTTTCTCGACGCAACTTACTTCCAGCCATAGACTTAAGTGCCGCTGGAAAGATGGGCAAGATCGCAGAAAAGCCCTGTTTTTTAGCAGTTTCTTGGTGGCGGGCATTCCAGAGCCACGCGATGCCATAGGGGCCGTTGCGCAGCCCGAGAACCGGCGCGATGATGGCTGCCATTGGGGCGCGCTCCGGGGCTGGCAAGGGCCCTCAGGCGTGCCTATTAGACGCGCAAAAAGCCCGGCAACGGGTTCGGCCCGGCGAGATATTCTTTTCCCGTCCGGCAGGCACGCTCACGGTCTCGTTTTTTGTTGTCAAAATCCGGCATGGCAGCCCCACAAAACATTCCCGTGCACGCCGAGAACTTCCTGCGGGCTGTATTGGCCGAGTTGGAGCGCGTGACGAACCGGGACCGCGACGCTTGGACCGTGCCGAGCCCCCTGCCGGTCGTTCCCCATGCGGCCCAATTGAGCGTTCTGGCCCGGCTGCTGCTCAAGGGCGTGGATGAGCACTGGGGCGACGTGTTCAAGCACCGCGAGAAGTTGGACAGCCTGCTCGCCAAGGCCCACGGTGAAATCAAGGCTGTCTGGCAAGAAGCCCTGACGAAGCGAAGCCCAGAGGCGCGTCAAAAGCATCTAAATGACGCCAAGGCGATCCGGTCGGCTGTAAATAAAGCCGTGGACTTCGCCTACAGGACGTTTGGCCTCCTCGACACGCCGCTGAGCACCTTCACCGACAACGTGCAGGACACGCTCGCGGGGCTGGTGGGCAAGGTAAGTCAGGCCGTCGAGGTGAAACTCCGACCGGGCACGAAGGGGGCGGCAGGGCAGGTTCCGGGGGCTGTTTACGGGGCCATCACGCTGGGGGTGCTCGCGGGCGGCTTGGCGGGGCGGCGGGAAATGACGCCCAAGGAGACGTCAGTCGCCCGGATCGCTGTCAGGCTCGGCTCGCAGAAGGACGAGGATGGCGGCCCGGAGCCGAAGGAGGTCAAGCGGCTCCGCAAGACGCTCAAGGAACTCGGCCCGCACCTTCCCGAGCAGCGAGGGTAGGCGGCACCCATGGCCAAGAAAAAGGCAGCGAAGACGGCAAAGAAGGCCGCCAAGAAGGCGAGTGGGGCGGCGGCAGCGGGGGCGCCAGCAACCGAAACGAGTTCTTGTACCGATCAGCAACTCCAAGCCGCGGGCGTCTTGATCACAGCGGGGGAAATACTGGCGGGCTTGGGCGATGTGGTGAACGCCGCAGTCCAAGCCGCGGTCAATCAAGCCGTTCGAGGTTGGCTGGACGCGCGGGCTACGGCGAACGAGCAGCAAGCGACACAACAAGCGGCGGAAAAGGAAGCGTACGTCCACAGTGCAAGAACGCTGATCTTGCGCACAGATTCACGACGGCCCTATCTGCGGTTTCTTGGCCGTGTCGCGGAAATCCTGTTGCGCTATCGTGGATTCACAACGATCTCGGCGGGCACTGTTTATGCAGTTTTTCTTGAGGAGATACCCGAACACATTCCCCCGGAGTATCGGGCACCTCCAACCGCCGGGCAGGATCGTTCTCCGACCACCAATGAAGGGCGAAGGACTTTCAACACCCGTATGAAAGACCTGCGCACAGCGGGCTTCGTTAGGGCGACTGCCATGAAGGGAAACCGCCCCGAGGACCTTGTGCTTACCGACTGCGGCGCGCACGTGTTCGACAATTGGCCCGATCTGCAGGACATCCCGGGCCTCGCTCTGCGCGGGACGGTCACGCCGGAGAGTTGGGCCAGACGGCGAACCAGACGACGCTCGTGACCCTGCCTGCACGCGATTGCGCACGATAAATCGTGTTTTCCGATTAGCGCCATATTCGAAGCGCTATAGCAGGTTAACCGGAAATCAGTGCGCATCGCGTGCAATCGTGCGCAAGGGTGCCCGCCGACCCCACTGCCCTCGGGTCTCCGCACCGCTCCGTGGCCATGGCTTGGTGCCCGCCCGTGCGCCGCTGACCGCCATCCCGGGCCATGGCCTCGCCCGTCAATTTGGAACGAGGCTTTTCCAACCCCACAGCAATGTTGGAAAGAAGCGTGTCGAAGACCCTGCGAACCCCTGTTTGTCCAATAGATGTCGGCGTGCGGCGGTACGGAAACCCCGCGTGCCGACGACTCAAAGGACGACGACATGCTCACGGACGTTTCGCAACTACTTCAGCCCAACCCCGCCGGTATTCCCGCGGAGATGAAGGCGGCCACTCGCTGGCTCAACTTCAAGGTCGTGCCGAAAACCAAGCGCGACGGCACGGTCGAGTTCACCAAGGAGCCGCGACAGGGAGCGCATCCCGGCCGCAAGGCGAGTAGCACGAACCCGGCGACGTGGTGCGACTTCGAGACGGCCTACAATGCCGTGCTGGCCGGGCAATCAGAAGGCCTTGGCTTCGCGCTGGGCGACGGCTGGGCTGGCGTAGATATAGACAACGCAGTCGCCGACGGTGAACTGCAACCGGCGGCCCGGCAGGTCGTCAGCCTGTTCGAGAGTTACGCCGAGTTCAGCGTCTCAGGCACCGGCGTCCATGTTCTCGTGCGCGGCGAGGTGCCCGAGGGCAAGCGGTCGGGCAACATAGAGGTCTACGGGCAAGGCCGCTATTTCACGGTCAGTGGCCACGCCTTGCCGCTCGGGCCGGGAACCGTCGAGCCGCGGCAGCAGGAACTCGATGACCTCGTGGCCCGGATTGAGGCGGAACGGGCGTGCGCACGCCCCGGCGGACAAGGACCTGCCGTCAATCCCGCGTGGCCCGACCCGCCGCCGCCCCCGCCGGCGACCGCTCAGGAAATCATCGACCTCGGGAACCGGATATGTCAGCACTTCGGCGCTCTCTGGCGGGGCGAGATAGATATCTATGACGGCGACGCCTCCCGGGCCGACATGGCTCTGATCGGCTCGCTGGCGTGGCTGTGCGGACCCGGGCAGCAGGCGTTTGTCCGGGACCTCGCGATGCAAAGCGGGCTGCGCCGCGAGAAATGGGACACGCACCGGACGTATATCCAGCGCACGATCGACGCGGTCTACCGCGGCCGGGGCCCTGAGGAATTCTACAACTGGCGTCGCCGGGAACCGCCCCTCGACATCACGCCCCTGCCGGCCCCGGGTGGTGATAGCGGCGACGGTGCGCTCGACCTGCGACGGGCCGTGACGCTGGACGACATCGGCTTCGCCCGCCGGCTCGCCGCGGCGGTGTGTGACCGCATCCGGTACGTCGAAGGCTGGGGCAAGTTCATCTACTGGGACGGCTGCCGCTGGGCCCTCGACGACGGGGCATGTGCCGTCCGGGCGGCCCAAGACCTCCGGGACACCCTGTGGGTCGAGTACGCGGCGCTTCCCCACGAGGAGAAGACCAAGCCCGCACCCCAGTTCATCCAGTCCTGCGGCGCTGCGAAGCACATCCAGAACATCGTCTGCCTGACCAAGTGCCAGCAGCCGATCCGGCTATCCCACGATGCGCTCGACCGGCATCCGTACTTGCTCAACGTCCGCAACGGCACGATCGACCTGCGTACTGGCGTGCTGCATCCCCACGATCCGGCAAACCTCATCACGCAGTTGGCCGCCGTGGCCTTCGACCCACGGGCGACCAGCGACGAATGGCTGCTGTTCGTGAACCAGTGCATGCAGGGCGACCCCCAACTCGTGCGGTTCCTTCAGGTCTCGGCCGGCCTCGCACTCTCGGGTGACGTCAGCCCGCAACTTCTGTGGTGCCATTACGGTCGTGGGGCCAACGGCAAGAGCACGTTCCTCGGGGCGCTCGCCAACATGCTCGGTGACTATGCCGTCGCCGCCCCCTCGAACTTCCTGATGATGAAGCACGGGGAAAGCCACCCGACTGAACTCGCCATGCTCTACGGCAAGCGGCTCGTCACGGCTATCGAGTGCGAAGGCGGCCAGCGGCTCCGGGAAAGTTTCGTGAAGTCGATCACGGGCGGCGATATGGTCGCGGCCCGGCGGATGCGCGAGGACTTCTGGATGATGTCCCCGACGTGGCATGTGCACGTCGCCTTCAACGACCCGCCGACTATCAACGGCACGGACGACGGCATCCGGCGCCGGCTGAAGATCGTCCCTTGGCGTGCGCGGTTCGAGGGAGCGAATCAGGACCCGACGCTGAAGGCGCGGCTGGAGTCCGAACAGCACCGGGCCGCGATCTTGAACTGGTGCCTCGCCGGAATGCGGGACTTCATGGCCAACGGCATTCCCAACGCCGTGGCGGTCGCGGAGGCCACTGACGAGTACGTCGCCGATCAGGACTCGCTCGGCAACTTCCTCGACGAATGCTGCCGCGTGGGCCGGCCCGGGCACGTGGCGTTCGACAACTTCATGCCGGCGTTTCACCGCTGGCTTGAAGCCCATGGTGAGAACCCCCGGGCATGGAGTCGGAAGCGGCTTGGCAACGAACTGAAACGCCGCGGGTTCGAGAAATCCCGTCCCCACGTTGGCGAAGAACGCGGCAAGACTCTGTACACGGGCCTGACCCTGCTCGTGGCCCCGCCGAGCGCCTTCTCGACCGGGGGCATGACCACGAGGTGACTTGGAACATCTCCCTTCCAACCGTCGCTCCGGGTTGGAAACACCTGTGTCGAAGACGCGTGCCGCTTACATCACGATACTGCCGTCAACAAATTCATGGCCACGTGGTCATGAAGACAACTACTTCAACGCCGCGATGAAGCGGCAGGAGAAGCAATCATGGTTAAAGGATTCGGCGTCGAGGTGAACGGGCAAGAGTGCGATCGTGGGGAAGCGAACCCTAGCGGTGAACCACGGCATCATCTGCTCCGAGACAACCCGAAATGCCGCGAACTACTGGACGAACTGCACGCACTGGGTGTCCGCGAGTTTCGATTTGCGCTGCGATACCTCGATGGCAGCAGCGTGAACACGCTTTTGGATCGCACGTGGTTTGCACCGGGAGTCCGACTGACCGGGCGCCTCGAAACCCGCTCGCGTGAACGACAGTTTCGATTGTCGCGATTTGTGGAGGAGGCGATCGATGAATCGCTTGTTGGGACCGACGCAGAAGGGAGCGACTTGTTCGTGTTTGTCTACGGCGGTTTTCAAAGCGAACGCCAGCAATGGAACCTGACTGCCGACGTCACGGCGGTCACGACCGACCCTTGCTTCACGGACCGCGCGATCGAACTGATCTGAGGTCACTGGCCCCGCCCCGCTCGACGCCCCGGCTTTAGGCACAGCAAGGCGTCGAGCGGGTGTGGCGGCATATGGCGGCACCAAGGCTCACCTAGGAGGAGCCGAGCGACCGCCGGGGGTGATTGAGAGGCGAACAAAAGGGCGGTGCAAATGGCTCCGAGCGAAACCCAGCATTCTCGCGGTCAATCACACGACCACGGGGGCCTGATCCCGCCCGACCAACTATTCGACCGCGTCCTTCCCGGGCGGCTCATCCCCACCCTCGACCTGCCCTTCGGGGAGCGGGTCGAGCGGGCGTGGAAGCGGCTGTTGGCGGCATTCGAGGAAGACGAGCATGAGCGGCTGCGGAAGGTGCTCGTGAAGATGATCACAGCAGGCAATCGGTAGACGGGTAATCGCCATGGAAGATGCCGCCCCCAAGGCCCAGCGCACCTTGCCGATCCGCATCGACGAGGTCTATACGCTGGCTGAGTTTCAACGCCGCACGGGTCTAGGGCGTAACGGCATGCGTACCGCGCGTAGGCGTGGCCTGCCTGTTCGCCAATGTGGCCGCAATAAGTACATCGCGGGGGCGGACTGGGCAGGGTTTCTACAGGCGATGGGGAAGGGGGACCGGGCCGACCGATAACACGAACACAACGCGGTCGTTATAGGCGACCAACCTAACAAGGATACGAATATGACTTCAGATTCAGATCGAGTTCGCGTGTACGTGCGCGAATACCAAGACAGGCCCACGTACGTACTGGAGTGGAAGGACCCGATAACGGGGCGGCGGCGGTTCAAGACGACCGCAATCGCCCGCAGCGGACGACGCAATAAGGCTGAAGCCGAACGGGCGGCTGGGGATTGGGAAGACGAGTTGAACGCGGGGGCCGTCGGCTCGGGGAGGATGACGTGGGAGAAGTTCCGCGACCTCTACGAGGATCAGAAATTACCGGGGCTGTCGCCGGGAACCCGCGACAAAGCCAACGACGTATTCAACAAACTGGAGCGAGAAATCAACCCGCGGTATCTGCGGGATATGACGGAGGCGCGGCTGTCGCATTTCGTTGCCGTTCTCCGGTCCAGCAGGCTAGCAGAAGACACGATCCGTTCGATCCTCGCGCACATCAAAGCGGCGCTCTCGTGGGCGGTCGAGCAGAAAATGCTGTCGC
>Ga0315904_10003922_pt1 | contig 21521 bp, 10 predicted proteins | sample LakEriMetagenome_6_FD_203529 | JGI IMG/M metagenome (GOLD analysis project Ga0315904, IMG submission 203529) | Freshwater fungal communities from buoy surface, Lake Erie, Ohio, United States - Buoy 12 MA120 | ecosystem: Environmental > Aquatic > Freshwater > Lake | place: USA: Lake Erie, Ohio...
GTACCACTTGGTGTAAGTTGTGGTAGTGGATTAACTATTATCTCAATCGTTGCGGTGGCGCTGCATAAACCATCGGTTCCAGTAACAGTATAAATAGTTGTGGAAGTTGGATTTACATTAATTATACTACCTGATAAATTACCAGGCATCCAATCGTAGGTTGAAGTTCCTGAAGCTGTTATTTCAGAAGATTCTCCTTCACAAATTGAAGAAAATGTTGCACTTACATTCACTACAATTGCGTTGCTTACGGTAACCAAAACAGAAGAGGTATTGCTGCAACCATTTGCATCAGTTCCAGTCACTGTATAACTATCAGTAGCAGCAGGTGCTTCAGAAATAGAAGCCCCCGAAATTGTCCCTGGCTCCCAAATATATGAATCAGCTCCTGTTGCTTCTAGAATTGTTGCACTACCTGGGCAAACAGTCGATGGCGTTGCAGTCGCAGTCAGACTTGGTAATGCATTGACTATGATTTCTATAGTATTGCTGCTTGAACACGAATTGGCATCTACACCATAAACAGTGTATGTTTGGGTTGAACTAGGATTCACAGTTGGTGTACCATTTAATCCACCAGGATACCAATCGTAAGTATTAGCACCATTTGCTGACAAAGTAGTTGTTTCGCCTTCACAAAGAGCTGAATCCGTTGCCGAGGCAACAATAATAGGCAAATTATTCACCACAACTTCAATGGTTGAAGTATTGGCACATCCATTTGCATCTGTTCCTGTGAGCGTATAGATTTGTGTCGCTGAAGGCGTAACTATCGGAGATCCTATCAGAGAGCCTGGCATCCAATCGTAGATATCAGCACCAGTTCCTTGCAGTGTGCTTGAATTACCGGCACATATAGGAGAATTACTTGTTGAAGCTAATACAATCGGTAAAGCATTTACTTGCAACTCAATTGTCGCTGTGTTCGAACATCCATTACCATCTGTGCCTGTGACAGTATAAATCTGACTGCTTGCAGGATTTACAGATGGAGAACCTGTTAAACCTCCTGGCATCCAATCATAAGTCGTAGCACCCGAAGCATTCAACACACTTGCAGCACCCACACAAATAGGATTTACACTAGTACTCGGTGCTACTGTTGGTAACGCATTTACGACAACTTCAATTGTTGCAGTATTCTCACAACCATTTCCGTCGGTACCAGTTACTGTATAGACTTGACTACTTGTCGGATTAACTGCTGGGGTACCTGTGAGTGAACCTGGCATCCAAGCGTAGGTAGAAGCACCTGATGCTGAGATAGTGTCCATTTCGCCGAAACAAATAGGAGATCCCACAGAAGAAGCTGTTATGGTTGGTAAGTTATTTACAACTATTTCAATTGTAGAAGTATTTGAACAACCGTTCACATCAGTTCCAGTTACTGTGTAAGTTTGAGTTGCGGCTGGTGTTACATTTGGTGAACCTACCAAGGAACCCGGCATCCAATCATAAGTTGAAGCACCTCCCCCATTTAGTGTAGAGGATGCACCTTGGCAAATTATGGCTTCATTAGTGCTAGCGGATACAGTCGGCAAATTATTCACAACAATTTCTATAGTAGCGGTATTTATACAACCATTGGCATCAACTCCTGTCACTGTATATGTTGTGGTCACAGTAGGATTAATAGATGGAGAACCTGTTAAACCGCCTGGCTGCCAAGTGTAAGTGTCTGCACCTGTTGCTGATAAGGTGGTACTCCCTCCTATACATATTGAGGTTTGTCCAGCACTTGGTACTATTGTAGGCAAGACATTTACAATTAATTGCGCTGTAGATGTATTGGAACAGTTATTAGCATCAGTGCCAACTACAGTATATGTTTGTGTAACACTTGGATTTACTATTTGTGTAGACCCTGTTAAATTTCCAGGATTCCAGTTGTAAGACGAAGCACCTGTTGCTTCTAATGTTGCGGTACCACCATTACAAATTGGAGAAGAGTTTACACTTGCACTCACCACGGGCAAAGCATTTACTTGCACGGTAACAGGAGTTCTAGTAGCATTGATGCATCCAGTTCCATTTGTTACATAAGCTGCATAATAAGTTGTTGGACCTGTGCTAGTTGGAGTTATTGTGTATGCGTTTGTATTCAAGTTAGTACCACCCGTTAAATCGGTAAAGAAAGTGGCGGTACCAGTTAATGGTGCACTCGGGCCACTAAATGAATTGATCACCAAGGTTGCAGTTCCAGTATTATCAAGTGTTAATAAGCGTAAGTATAAAGTGTCGCCCGCATTTACAGCGATGGTTTGTGAACCATTTTGAGAATTACCTCCAGAAGGATTATAACTTGTAAATTGTGTAATAGCTCCAGAGTTTCTTCTAAATTCTGGTGTGAACGAAACGGCTGCATCTGTAGTTGTAAACGACCAATTAAATGATATGTTACCCGCACATGCAACAACGACTCTATAATTTGTGACACCATCAAGAGATGCATTAATTTTTCCAGATGTGAGTGTTAAAGTTGTAGGATTAGCTACTGTAGTGATGGTAGCTGTACCAGGTGAATTGATATTAGCTAAGGTCCAGTTGGCACTTGCATAAGGTGGCACAAAATTACTTACTGTGGTACCTGAACAGTTTGCAGGTACACTCGCATTAAATGTTACTGGCTGCCCTAAACAAATAGAATTTACGGAAGAAGAAGCGATACCATTTACTATAGGATTTGGCGTAATAGTAATGGAAGAAGTAGATGAACAACCTGACGCTGTGGCCGTAACAGTGTAAGTAGAAATGCCACTAGGTACAAATGGTGTACCATTGCTAATACCTCCTGACCATACATAGCTAGGTGTTATACCACTTCCACTTGCAGTTAAACTCACGGTATTACCTTGACATATTGTAGTAGGTGAAGTAGCGATACTAATGCTAGGTGGTTGTGACACAGTGGCCGTTACTGCGGTCCGTCCGCTCAAACATCCACCTGCTGAACCTTCTGCAACATAAAATGTAGTTGTAGTGCTAATAGGAGTTAGATAAGTATTATAACCAGGTGAATTATTGCCGATTTGCAGTTGTAGATTATCAATGGAAGTAGCCATGGATATACCGCCGGTTCTACCTTTTAAAATATATCGCCATGTTGTGCGACTTTGTGCCAAATAATTTGGCATAGTAATATTATTCATATTTGCTAAAGGAACATCATTTAATAAAATAGTTGCCTTTCCAAAATCATCAAGTTTAATAGTAACATGCCTAGTTGCGTTTATCCAACTTGTATCATTTGAATACGCCAATACACCAGGCGTTGAAGGGCCTTGTTCATTTGTGGTGCAATTGTACATGAGGTAAATTCCTCGAACGCTAATTCCATTAGTATAAGAAACAAAAGCTAATTTAAACTTTGAACCTGTCCCATTTTCTGCGTTCATAGCTGCTTCTGAGTTTCCCACACCATCATCACTATAACTTATGCTAAAGCCATCTGCCAAATTGCCTGGGGTACCGCTAGTTGTTAGGTCAAAATCAACTTGTTGGCGGGAGTTAGAGCCAGTAGCTGATAATACCAAGGACCCATATTGGCTCCCAAGATTTGGATGCAATGAAAGAACACCGTTCGCAACACTAGCATTCACGGCTAAAGTAGCGGTTGGTAGGCCGCCTATTAATCCAGTACAAGTGGTGGTACCAGGGAAGCTGCAATTATAAGCCATAGTCATATTAGGGCCTTGCAATAAATTACCCCCTGTTGCTGCATCATACCAATACATTTGTCCGTTACCATTGCCTCCAACTGATACTGAAGCTGTTGGAATGCCTAGTCCACATTGTGATGAATTATTCACTAAAACGGGTGAAGCAACATTGGTTACGTTCACACTCACTTGATTCGAATTAATTGAACAAGGTGAACATGTAGCGCATGTTGTTTCCATAACATAATAATAAGTACCCACTGCCAAAGGTGCTGTCGTATAAACAGGGGTCGTAGCACCAGTTCCACCGATTACATTTGTGTAGGGGCCTCCTGGTGTTGGAGAAACTTTCCATTGAAACGAATAACCAACTACTGAAGGATCAAATCCAGCATAAGTAAGTACGGTCGTTGAATTAGGACAAATAGTTGTTAAAGAAATACTCGCGGTACCACCAGCGGCAGCCGTTGAACAAGCAAACACGGATAAAAAATTACCTGCATCAGCGCCCATATCCACAGGCGTCAAGCCGGAACGGACCTCATTGTCATAATCAGTTGTGATAGCTGCTATATTGATTCCTGTGGCCTCAACAGGTGTTGGAACTGCTGATTGAATATGCAAATCAAGGCTTGCATTATTACCATTCTGATTTACAAATTTCGGGTCTTGATTTCGGCTATTGGCATCACCAGTTATCCATCCACTTGTGTAGCTAGCAACATCTGCAGCTACATTTAACCCCATTACAGATCCTGTACCCGAACCGAAATAATTGTTGTAGTTAAGTGTTAAAGTGCTCGTTACTGTGAAAGCTGCTTGATAGTGTTTACCACCCAAACTTGCATTAGACCTATTATTAACGAAAATATTATTTCGCACATCATCGGTCCCAGCGGTTTGACGCCAAAAAGCATAAGAATTTTTCGCAGTAGTTGAAGTAACATTTCCCCCTCCTATATAGATACTATTAAAGTAAATATTTGTACTGGCTGCTCCATTCTTATGAATACCTTGAATATTTAAAGGCGTTGTGATTGAAGCACCCGTAGAGTCTAATCCCAAACGTATCATGTTATTATTATAAGAAGCTGGGCCTGAAGTCCCTATTCCGATTCCAGTTAAAGAGGCATTCGTATTTAAAGCCGTAACATGTAAGCCATAAATTAAATTTCGAGCTATCGAAACTGTCCCAGTAGAAGCAATGGAATTGGATAGACCAACTACATTGATCGCGTTCACTGCATTCGAAGAAGTTGATACTAAGTTATAAATTTTATTAGAATTGATATCTAAGCTGCCATTAAATGAAGCATGGGTTGCTGCTATACCGACTATGCTTGGATTTGCGAAGGTACCTACTAAACTAGTTGCTGATGACAAATCACGAATTATGTTATTGCTTATGACATAAGGTACTGCACCAGAGGCTATTCCGGACGAATTGGCTAAGAGTATCCCACGAACTGCTGAACCCGTGGTTGGATTCTCGCTAGCCAAGTTAGCAATCGTATTGTCACTCACCATGCAAGAAGTAGTAATTGCTGTTGAATTAGAAATTAACATGCCAACCATACGTGCTGATGTAGTTGCTGTTGTATTTGTATTTGCATAGTAAATACATTTTGGCTTGGTTAAGCTTCCAATCAAGTTATTCCGAGCAATTACAGTAGAACCACCAAGCATGGATATACCTTGAAACTCAGCGCTTGAGGCAACAGTAGAGGCTGCTAATCGAATACCCGCGATAATATTATTCTCTACACGATAATTACCAGAACTCATTAATATCGGGTTGTATATAGCATAATTTACAGATTGATTTGTGTAGGAAATGGAAGGCAAAACAGAAGCGTTTAAATCTTCTCCAATTATATTTGGTGATGAGGTACCAACATTTACCAACCCATTAAAGACATATATATTACTCATATATACAGTAGGTGAGCTAATAGCTGAATTAGTCATACTAATATTCTTAAACACATTGCCTTGAATTTGTGTAGTATCACTAGGATTAGTGCCACTACCTGCATTTACAAAAATGGAAAAGTATGTAAACCCACTATTTCCAGTTAGTGTATAAGTACCTGTATTGTTTGAGTTATTGCCACCAATTGTATTCCCAATAATTTGAAATCCATTTCCTGTTGAAGAGTTGATATTAATATCCTTATGTCCGTTCGTTAGATCCCCTGAACTAGTCATGGTTGGCACAGATACTTGATAAAACTTATTATCAGTAATTTGCCACTTACTTGATCCTACGTTAGCGGAAACACCTGCATAAAAATTGATTGGATGCGAGTAATTATAAAAATTATTATTTCTGATAAATATATTATCATTCATCGAGGTTCCAGTAGCTGCCCACCCCTGAATACAAACGGCAGGATTCCCTCCCGGAGCATTGTGTAAATCGCAATATTCTATCGTAATACTATCATTACCTGAAGTACCGGTGGTACCTGCTATGTTAATAATACCAGCCCCACTCGAATTATTAGCGGTTGGTATATTCGACATAACATCACAATATTGGATTAATATGTTCTTTGCATCATTTTCTATTCTAAAGGCATTTCCTGTTGTTGTGTTTACAATTCTTAAATTATTACCCAAAACAAAAGAACCTATACCACCTGGTCGGCCATCAAATGTCACATTCAAGGCACTATTCAAATTAATAGTTGCTGTAGCAGCTGGGTTCGTGATAGACAAGCCTGTAACCCCTGCTGCAGGTCTTATAGTTATTTGTTTCCCTACACCCAAACAAGCATTGTTACTAATTGTTATAGGGAATGTCTCATTAGATGCTGTGCCATTATAGCCCGATTGCAATTCAAAAATTGTGTTACCTCCTAAACCTACACTGTTCAACATGTTAATCGCATTTGTAAGGGAGGTATATCCACCCGAAACTGTGTTAGGCAAGCCAGGTCCAATAGGAATTGTTCCCGAAAAGGACGAACAACCAAGCGTAGAAGCTGATCCAGTTAATGGAGTAGGATTTATTAAATAAGTAGGGCCTCCAGCACATGATGTATTGTTGTAACTATAAATATAAAAATCGTAAGTTGAACTTCCTAATAGGTTGGTATTACTAAAACTAGTTCCAGTTCCTACATGCACAACAGTGCCAAGCCCCAACGATTGTCCTACTGTGTAAGCAGTTCCATTAATCGGGTTGCTTACAGAAGAACCTGCTGGATAGCGGACAGCTAAATAGCCAGAAGGTGCCGATGAAGCCGCTGAGAATGAAACATCAATTGAGGAAGTTGAAATCGGAGTAGCAAAAAAGGCAGTAGGCTGATTGGCAGGTGCAACACATGGCGCTGGCAATGTAATATCAAAACCAATATCAATTGGCTGACTACTTGCTGTACCTGTAGATATAGAAGGATTGACTGTAGCTGTACTTGAAGTTGAATTTAACCTTCGCCCTGGCGCTGAAGCCGGGCAATAAGATGTTAACTGAGTTCCATCTTTACCTGTAAAGTAAATCTCTACAATTAAGGTTTTGGTAGGATCATTAAAATAATATGGCGTTCCTCCATTTGCTGTTGACAAGTCGATACTAAACCAATCTCCTGCGGTGGATGGTGTTGTTAAAGTTGTGGAAGAAACCGTGGCATTACATTGCTGCAAGCCTGTGAAATAAGTAGTACCAGAAAATGCCGTTGCGCTGGTTTGTCCAATACTTATTTTTAAATTATTAATCACCGATGAAGCGGAGATAATACTACTTCTAAAATACAACCTATTAATAAAGCCACCACCTGAAGGCAATGCAGGTGTTAAATCGCTCGGCTTGTAGAGTAACTGCATTTTTAAACCAAATGGAACTACCGTGGTAGCAGCCGAACTCCAAGGGAAGCCAGTTGTGTTTGTATTTAAGACAGTTCTATATTGGGGTGTTTGCGCTTGCAAGTTTGCTAATAAAAGGATGTTCAACAATGCAATGAGTAGTAGAATTCTTTTGATCATATTGGTAAAAATTAAATTAAAAAAATATGAATTTTGATAATTTCTTAACAAAAAATTATTGAGATTCAGTTGTTTGTTTTATTCGTTGAACCAAATTTAAGGATAAAGATTTAATAATATGTCAATAGCCTAATTTTCTTTTCTTTTTAAATAAAAGAAAATCATGCTTGAAGTTTTGGTATTGAAATCGCTTTTTTACCCAAAAAATACAAGTAATTGAAAATGTGCCACCTAACCCTGTATAATTTTAAGACGGAGATAAGTTTAAATAATCAAGTTTAATAGGATGAATCAAATTTTTGAATTACTTGATTTAACACTTCAGTAATTTGTGCTTCATCAAATATTTGCGGTGTGAAAACTTCCCCTGTGATATGCTCATAAAGCTCAATATAACGAGAGGTTACACTTGCTACAAACTCATCGCTCATTGCTGGTACCGATTGTCCTTGCTTCCCCATAAAATCATGTTCTATGAGCCATTCACGAACAAACTCTTTGGAAAGCTGCTTTTGGCTCTCTCTGTTTCGTTGCCTCTCTTCAAAACCTTCCGCATAGAAGTACCTTGAGCTATCAGGCGTATGAATTTCATCCATCAAATAGATAGTATCCCCTATTTTTCCAAATTCATACTTTGTATCCACTAAAATGAGACCTTGTTTCGCGGCCATTTCTTTCCCACGCTGAAAAAGCTGATGCGTTATTATTTCTAATTGCAAATAATCACTTTCTTTCACGATACCCTGTGCAATAATTTCTTCGCGAGATATATCCTCGTCATGCCCTTCGTGCGCCTTAGTGGTTGGCGTTATAATTGGGCTTTCAAAATAGTCATTTTCCTGCATGCCTTCTGCCAAAGTAACACCACATAGCTTACGAAGCCCTGACTTATACGTTCGCCAAGCATGCCCTGTAAGATTTCCTCTGATAACCATCTCAATGGCAAAGGGTTCACACTTGAGCCCGAAAGCCACATTAGGCAGAGGCGTTTGCAAGAGCCAATTAGGCACTATATCGCGAGTAGCGTACAAAAATTTAGCCGCAATTTGATTCAATACCTGTCCTTTATAAGGAATTTCACGCGGCAATATCACATCAAAAGCAGAAATTCGATTGCTTGCAATCATCACTAAATATTTTTCGCGAATTGAATAAACATCCCGAACCTTGCCTTTGTAAAAATGAGTTTGACCCAAAAATTGCATACCTATTTTTTTGGCGAAAGTAATTCGAAATATTAAAGTGAAGCCTTTGTCAAAAGTAATTTTAGGAAGCAATGTAAAATTGGAACCAGAAATATACTATCTGATTTTGATTTGGAACTTCCTAGAAGAGGTATTTGGCTTGATTAATAATCCTATTCAACCCAGATTCACGAATAGAATTTGAAAATCAGAGACGATATTCTAGGTTAAGCAATACTCATAAGATAAGCTTGAATGGAAAATTTTTAATAGCCTCATCTATGATTATAGGTTAAGATCATTAAATATTCAGATATAATTCATGAAATAATTTACATTCAATTTAGAAACTATTATTTTAAGTTTGCGAACAATACCTGATCATGAAAAAAATAAAACTATCTCTCCTATTTGTTTGTATAGTTTTAATGTTTGGTATTCAAACACAAGCACAAGCTTTTGAAAAAGGAAACAACTTTGTCTCATTAGGCTATGGATTTCCAAATTTTAATACAGCATTATTCAAGGCATTCGATGAGAACGAAGGCTTCTCTTATTCTGGCATTGGCCCCATTCATGTAAAATTTGAACACGCAGTGAGTGATCATTTTGGTATAGGATTAAGCATCAACGGTGTTTCCGCATCTGCGAGCTATAAAGAAAATAATTATAATTACGAATTTAATCGGTCAAGTATTAAATTCAATGCTCGTGTAAATTACCACTTTGGGGAAATGGAAAAATTTGATCCGTACATAGGTATGGGCTTTGGATATGGCACTTCGAGAACAAAATTGACAACAAAGGATCCAAATGGCTCGAATGAATCATTCCCATCTTTCTTTCCTATTGGCTGGGAATCAACTATTGGCACACGATATTTATTAACAGATAATATCGGCATTTATACTGAAGTTGGTTTAGCAAAATCGTTAATACAGTTCGGAGGTTGTTTTAAATTTTAATCAACAAATTTTATTTATTCAAAGCCACACATCTGAGAGTTCTTTTGTGTCTAAATCACTTAAAATTAAAACTCAAAGCACGATGCGATTTTGCATTCCGAACTGAGAAATTTGGGTTGAATTTCGGCATACAATTATATTTTATGAGCTCAGTTTTTATAAGACATCGTATTTATTGATGCTTGAAAAAACTAAAGACGGTTGTGCCATAATTCTTGACACGAAAAAAATGAGGATGCTTCTCGTAGTTATTTCTCGGAGTATGCTCCAACACAAACCAACCATTTGTTTTTAGTAATTTATGCTCAAAAACTAGATTTGGAATTTCGTCAATCGATGCCAAGGAGTATGGCGGTCCTGCAAATATAAAATCATAATCCTGATGGCAATTCTTAATGTAGTGAAACACTTCCATTTTTATCATCTTCATATTTTCAAACTTTAACTCCTCAATCGTTTTCTTAATAAAAGCATGCATTTTCGCATCTTGTTCAACAAGTGTTAGTTGTTTAGCACCGCGTGAAGCCAATTCATAGCTTATACACCCCGTACCACCAAACAAATCAAGGGTTGTTAAATCCTCAAAATCTAGGTTGTTTTGCAAAACATTGAAAAGCCCTTCTTTCGCTATATCAGTTGTTGGTCTTGTGTGGGGCATATTTGTTGGCGGATGAATACGCCTACCTCCATGAGTACCGCTTATGATACGCATTTTACTAAAGCAAATAAATTAAAAAAATAATGTGCTGGCTGATCGCTTAGAGTCTCAGGATATTGAATATCACTAATACGGATACAATATTTTACTACAGGGAAATAATTTTGTAATACATGAAAAGCATGCTCAGTCATTGTACTCTCCCCATGGAGATGTATCCCCAACTTATTAATGTTCCAACCCTTCGCCTCCATCAAATGAGTTGCATGGTACAAAATATCATTTACATGTTTGTATTCGTAAACCTGGTGCAACACTAAATCATTTTTTTGATAAGCACTAATTGCGAATGATTCGTCTTTACATGAAATAAAAATACTTGCTTCATGCTCAAGAATGATATGAGCTTGATAAATAGCAAGCAAGCTAGCATGACTATCAAAAAACTCTACGTTCTCTAACTTTGAAATTAAAAAATTTTGAGTACTTTTTTTTATGGCAAAAATGTTTGTTATCTCTTTAACCAAATTCTGCTTCATAATCACTTCTTCTTGATCAACCTCACATAAATTCTCTAAATATTGATGAAGGAAACTTTCATCGAACATGCTTGTAGGAAATAGTGTTGACTTGAGCGTGTCGATAGCGACATAAAAAGTTGAAACTCTAGATACATTCATATCATTAAAAATGCTCTCAAAATCGCTTTTACCTATAACTTGATTCGCTGAATAATAGTATCGAATTGAGAAAACTTTCTTTGAAGATTGATCAGTCAATGCATAGCATACGTAATTCTTACCTAATATTAAAAAGCTCTTATGAGACTTTTTGTCCTCAAGCAAAAGCAAATTGTTATCAACAGAAATACTAGGTTGCAAAATCATTCTTTTGAAGTGGACACAATAATATACATTTTTAAGAACACTATCAAGTTGAATTTTTAATTTCAAGCACGAAATAAGGCTCTACCTGCAAAATAGCATGGATTAGGCGGAGCCAATTCAAGGTGAAATAGCTAAAATCAAATTCCTCCTTGCCATCTAGCATTTTGAAAGTGGTAAGATTCATAAAATCAATTTTTTCAAATATCGCAGTATTAATAAACACTACATTTGCACCAATTCATCGGAAATATTTTTGCTCAAAGAAGATTCTATAAAAGTCCAAAATAGCTATGCCAATATTGTAAAGTTAGCGCTACCCATTGCGGTTTCTATTCTCATTCCGCAAATTAGTATGCTTACCAACACGTATTTCCTTGGGAACTATACACCTACTTTAGGTCTATATCAGAAACAAGATTTACTTTCTGCATCAGGTATTGCGGGTATATTCTACTTAACATTGGTAATGGTTGGATATGGCTTAGTTTCTGGCCTACTGATGCTTATGAGCAGAAAAGCAGGTGAGAATGATAAAGTTGGCTTAGGCAAACTCATGTCAAATGGCATTATTTTATGTTTCTCACTTGCTATTTTAACAAGCATTAGCACATACTATTTAGCCCCATTATTGTTTGATCTAAGTATTCATGAAGAAAGTATTCGCATTTCTGCCATTCAGTTCATACATATTCGAACCTGGGGCTTACCATTTATCATTTTGGCACAATTGGGCAACACTTTCTTCTTAGCTACTTCCAATTCGAAGTATATCATAGCTGGCTCAGCGGTTCAAACTCTATTTAATATCATTTTCGACTACTTACTTATTTTCGGCAACCTAGGCTTTACAGAAATGGGATTAGCAGGCAGCGCTTTAGCATCTGTAATTGCAGATATAGGCTTCATGGCAAGTGTATGGTTGATTATTAAGTTCAAAGATTACTTAAAAATCTATTCAATTCACATTCGCAAAAATTGGAATTGGAGTTTAAGTAAGCAAATTTTGTATAAGTCATTACCCCTCATCATACAGTATTTTTTAAGTATTGGGGCGTGGGAACTCTTTTTTATTTTTGTCGAACATTTAGGCAAAGCCGAATCTGCATTATCTCAAATTTTGCGCAGCGTTTTTGGCATTGTTGGCGTGGCAACTTGGGCGCTGGGATCTACTTGCAACTCCATGGTAAGTAATGTTATTGGGCAGCAGAAAATGAATGAAGTAATTCCACTTATTCAAAGGGTTGTAATCGTAAGCTTCTTCGTTTCACTCAGCATTGGGTTACCACTTTTACTATTTCCGAATTATTTTTTAAATCTGCTAACAAATGACGCTAGCTTAGTTGAGATGGGCACAAGCTCATTGCGTATAGTTGTGGTTGCCACTTGGATGCTTTCAGTGGCAAGTATTTATTTTAATGGCGTTGTTGGAACTGGCAATACCTCAGTCAACATGATATTTGAGTTTGTAGCCATAGTTTTATACTGCATCTATATTACTATTGTAATTGAATATTTGCAACTCCCTTTACCTTTTGCTTGGGCATCTGAATTTGTTTATTGGTTAAGTTTGTTCGTTATGAGCGCATATTATTTGCATAAAGGGAACTGGAAAAAATATAATAGTTCAATTGTAACATCATGAAATTTTTATTTTATCGTGACACCCCTTTTATTTTAAATACAAAAAGTACCCTTTATAAGGTATATGTTTAAACTTATGTGAATATGCTTAAATGCACAACACGACAATGTACCTTTGTGCTATGTACACGATTATATCTGCTACTAACAGAAAAGGAAGCAATACATTAAAGGTAGCTCATCAATATCAGGCATTGTTCAAAGAGTTCGGCCTTGAGTCTAATTTACTTTCATTAGAAAATTTCCGGTCATTTGAAAGAGATGAAGCCTTCAACTTATTAGAAGAAACATATCTAAAATCAGCCACAAAATATGTTTTTATCATGCCTGAATATAACGGAAGTTTCCCAGGCATATTTAAACTCATGATGGACATCAGCGACTTGGCTACGTGCTGGAACCATAAAAAAGTAATGCTTGTAGGAGTCGCAACTGGCAGAGCCGGCAATTTGAGAGGTATAGACAATATGACGAATATGTGTCATTACATGAAAATGAACGTGTTGCCAAATAAATTATCCATTTCAAATATTAATCATGAATTGCAAGAGGGTGTTCTTATGAATGAAAATACAGTTCAAACAATAAAAACTCAAATAGAACAATTTATACATTACTAAGATGAGGAAGTTTAACGGTCTAGGTGTTGTCCTATTTGTTGTTGTTATTTGTATCATAGAATACTATAGTTTTTCAGCAATAAAGTTTTCTGTCAAGAACTTAAAACCGCTCACCAAAAACCTAATACTTGGCACTTACATCGCCTTGGTAATTGCATGGATAGCCACGATTTTCATGTTTCCAGCCATGCGAAATGATAATTTCGATAAAACTTGGCGTAACATTCTCATCGCTTTTGGCATGGGTTTTCTCATTACAAAAATCATCATTGCATCCATCCTTTTGCTCGATGACTTGAGGCGACTTCTATACACAATCTCTTCCTTATTTTTTCAAAAAGAAAATTTACCTAATGCAGTCCATGAGGGCATGACACGTTCGGAATTCATGACAAAATTTGCTTTAGCATTTGGGGGAACCCTTTTTGGCACAATGCTATACGGCATGGGCAATCGCTATAATTATAAATTAAGAAATATAAAGTTAAGTATCGAAACATTACCTGCTTCATTTAAAGGAATGCGTATTGTACAAATTTCGGATCTGCACTCAGGAAGCTTAACTAATAAAGAAGCAGTAAAAAGAGGTATCGATTTAATACTCGCGCAAAAACCAGATATTATTTTTTTTACAGGAGATTTAGTAAATAATAAGAGCGATGAAATGGATGATTATATTGATATTTTCTCTCAACTTAAAGCTCCTTTAGGGGTTTATTCTATTCTAGGAAATCATGACTATGGAGATTATGTTGAATGGCAAAGTACTACCGCAAAAAATGAAAACCTAAACCGTATTAAATCTATTCATCAGCAAATGGGCTGGCAGTTGCTCTTGAATGAAAATAAAATGATTGAAAAAAGTGGCGAGCGAATTGCCATCCTAGGGGTTGAAAATATTTCGTCGAAAAGATTCCATTCTTATGGTGATTTATCGAAAGCCTATGAGGGCAGTGCAGGAATTCCTTTTAAAATATTATTAAGTCATGACCCATCCCATTGGGACGGCGAGACCAACAAGCAATATAAAGACATAGATTTAACATTAAGCGGCCACACACATGGAATGCAATTTGGCGTTGAAATACCATGGTTAAAATGGAGTCCTGTTCAATATGTATACAAGCAATGGGCAGGCTTGTATCAACAAGACAATCAATATTTATATATAAATAGAGGATTTGGATTTATTGGGTATCCAGGTCGAGTAGGTATTATGCCAGAAGTTACCCTAATTGAGTTAAGCTAGTACCAACTATTTCGCTGACGATTAAACTGGTCAAAACCTAATTTCAGCTGAAATGGATTATTATATTTATTAGCCGCACTTCCAGCAATGTAAACACCAATTTTAAATCTCTCACGCCAAAGCGGAAATGATTTTTCAACACCTGCGAAAGCTTCTATAAATCGCAAATCACGTTCTGGTAAAATCAATATGCCACCACCTACTACCTCAGTGAGTTTTAATTTTTTCAGTAAAGGAATTTTATTAAGTAACGCACCATTAAATGCGTGCAAAATATGCCCTTGATAAAATCGATTGAAGACATTAAAGCTAGAATCTATGGTTTGAAAACTTCGCATTGGATTATTAAACAAAAAAGGGTCTCCGCGTCGAATAAATTTATAATCTATAAATTGCAATTGCTTCTTGTTTAAAAAATCTCCAGAATACAGTTCATATTGCATAATACCAGCTAAACCTAGCTTCATGGTTTGATGCATACCAAATTCTAAATAGTCGAAATTTGTTTCACTTTGAAATACATTAGGAATTCCCTTTCGATAGTAGGCATAGAAAGTAGGGTAATTAGAACCTAAAATAATTTTTTGTTTAGGCTCTCGTATATACATCTGATTAGGTGTAAACTCGAGTCGTGTAGATAAATAAAAAACATTATACGAGTTAAATTTTATCGGTTCATTATTAATCACATAAAGACTATCTAACTCCCTGCCAAATGTTAGTTGAGATAAAGGATCTCGCTTGGCAAACTCAACGTAAGTTGTCCAAAACAAACCATTTGTAATTTCAAAACCTTGATAAAAACTAAAATTATTTCGTATATAAATATTGCTTCTCCGGAATAAATTAATATAAGCATCTCCGGCAAATATAAAATCGAAGTTTCGCCCGAATGTACCCCCTATATAAGCTCTATTGAAAGGATTATACATGTAAGACCATCGTGCGTTTCCTTGAAAATCTCTATTTCGCAAACCATAAGACAAATCAGCATCAACTCTAATTTGCTTTTTTGATGGGAATATTCGATAATAACTACTCGCGCTCCCAATCCGTGTACCTCCGGGAAAGAGTGGTCGAACAAATGAAATCAAAGGAGCAAAAGTATATTCCTCTTCACGCTTTCTTACATAGTGTTCTACACCTGTAAAAAATACTCGCTTCCAAGTAATTTTGTTGCGATATCTATCAATCGAATCGAGATAAGGCTTCGAAGTAGTCACTCGTTTCAAACTATCTGACTGAATCACAAATTTGATTTCATTCTCGGTCAAAGGCTCTTTTCGAGCAGTCTCCCAGAACGAAGAATCTTTGTCATAGGCCTCTTTAGTAGTTTTACTAACTTCCCTATTAAAATACTTCTTTGAAAAACTGGTATCTAACTTATAATTATCATATACAACAACCGTTCTCCCTGAGCTTGCATGCTTACCTTCTTTTACTTTATAAGTTAATTCTTGCTTTACATATAACCATGTCTTGCCATCTACCCAATCATATTGCTGTTTAACCTGAAAATAATTATACTCAGGCATATGAAATTTAGGAATCGTAAAACTACTTCTTAGAATAGTCCAGCTCGTATCTATAATATCCACTTCACCTTCGACCAATGCATTACTTAAACCAATGGGTGTAAATTGAATGGTGTAAATCGTATAATTTCCCTTCTTATCAATTCGTTTTGTTTTGTATTTATATCCAACCAAACCGCTATAGCTAATTGGCGATAACATCGGCGTCTGCGACAATGAAGGTAATTTTAATAAATTGTTGTACAAACTAAAATCAGCTTCACTTGTTCTTAAAAAAAATAAACTTTCGCTATTACCTCGAATATTCACACCTGTTCTAACTTCCTTCGTTTTATTAGGATATTCATAATCTAATCTCAATGTAATTTCTGCCATGGCCATTTCAGGTAGTACTGAATTATATGCTTGACGAGCAGAATCTGTCATTTTTCTTAACCGCTTTTCACTAATATTTTTTTCATCCTCTTGCGTGGCTCGAATGTATATATCTACCGCATAAGATTCTATTCGATTGTGCAAACTATCTTTATGTTTTATCACTTTTCGAATGATCTCTTCTGCCCTATCCTTTTTAAAGCTAACCACTTTTACTTCTTGCAAATTCTTATCTTCTCCCGCTAAAAGAACTCGCTCATTTAAGCCTTTTTTAGAGAGTACGACCTTGATACTTTGCTTTACAAAACCAAGTAATGAAAAAACAATTTCATACTCACCCTCTTCGAGCATAAATTCGAAATGCCCTTCATTATTGGTTTTAGTTCCAATTTGAAGCTCCTTAATTTGAACCGTAACATAACTTAAAGGTTCAAGCTTCGCATCAAGCACAGTACCCTGCAACTTATAGGGCTGAGCCCATACAGTGACACTCGTAGCTAACAAGATAAAAATAATTAAGAAATGCATAATAGGTCTCACAGTTTAAATGAAACGATTATTAACGATTATTATTACCGCCTTCTTCACTATCACCATCTTCCTTTTTTAAATTCTCATCTCTACTCTTAGCTTCTTTGTCTTTACTTTTTCCTTTAGTTGCATTCCGTTTCATACTTTCCGCCGTTTTCGCATCAGGATTTCTCATAGATTTACTTGCAATACGCCACTGGAAATTTAAGCCGATAGTACGTGTCAAATTCTTACGCAATACTTCCTGATTATAAGCTCCAAAAAAATTATAAACTGTACGTGTTTGCAAAGTATTGAATACATCAGTCACATTGAGTGATATACTGCCTAAGTTATTCTTGAAGGTTTTTCTGATCGCAAAATCAATATTTGCGTAAGGCTCTACCTCCCCTTGCGCTATGGTAGTTGTACCAAAAAAATTACCAACTACTTGGGCACTCAATGTCTTGGTAAATTTGGTGTTAGAAATAAGCTTCAGAAAACCTCCATAACCATTTCGCTTTAAGGTGGAATCTAAATTGCTACCATCAATCCTATTGACGAAAAAGTTAAAGGTGCTTGTCAAATCCCACATCTTAGTAATATTATGTTTGTCAATTAATTCGACACCATAAGTCTGCCCATTGGCTAAATTTTGATTTTGCGAAAATGTTGTCCCATCTTGATTGAATCTGCGATAACGTTGAATCAAATTGGTTGTATATTGATAATAAACACTACCAATTAATGTATTACCATTTCCATAGCGATAGTTATAAGCTATTTCCACAGAGTGAATAAATTCAGGCTGTAAATTGGGATTACCCACTACAGTATCTTGTGGATTGGTTACATCTAAATAAGGAATAAGTTGAAAAAAATTAGGCCTATTCACACGTCGCGAATAGTTCAAAGTCACATCTTGATTTTCTTTTAATTTTCGATTCATAAAAATTGTTGGAAACAAACTTAAATAATCGTTCGATGCCGATGCGTTATATTGATATATGGTGCCCTTATATAAAAAGTACTCTGCGCGCAAACCAATTTGCACATTGGTAGCACCATATTGATTTGCTACATTGCCATAAGCAGCATGCAATTGTTGATTAAAAATAAAATGATTCTTCAAAATAGGTTCAGCATACTCTGCTTCGCCAAGTAACTGCCTAGTTGGCTGATTCTCCGATTCAAATTGTATGAAGTAGCTTCTTAATCCTGCATCTATTCTAGCATTTTTTAAAACTGGCTTCGTATAATCTAATTGCAAAGTTCCATTGTAATTTCCACCACGAATTGGAATCCGCTGAATATATATATCTGTAGGATTCAAATTTGCGTCGTAAGATATATTTTCTATTTCACTCTCTCGAATATATCTTGATATACTAAAGTTTGCTTCAACATTTAATTCTTCCTTTGGCTTGTCAAATTTATGGTTGAACTGCAAGTTGGTTGTTGAATTTAAGGGCTTACCTGTATATTCATTATCGCGTACTTGCCGACTTAATAAAGTTAAAAAACCTATTTCATTTGAAATGGTATTCCGACTATCTCCTCGCATATTAGCATTGAAAAAACTTTGACTAAATGAAATCTTATCCTTTTTATTTAATTGGTAATCAAGACCCATATTCATAAATCCACTTAAAGGTCTCCTATCGTTATGTGTAAAAGAACTAAAAGTAAAATCATCGCTATAATTATTTCGCCTACTGGTTGTCTCTTCCCAAGTTTTTGAAGTTCGGGCATTGGCATTTATAAAAAAATTCCATTTCTTGACATTGGCATTAAAATTTATTCCTCCATTCAACCTATAAGGTATGCCAATACCCGCATTCAATAAAGCATTATATCCCGGCTTTTTATCTTTCTTTAAAACAATATTCAAAATACCACTCATTCCTTGCGCATCATACTTGGAAGATGGATTCGTAATTACTTCGATACTCTCAATACTTGAGGCGGGAATACTTTGTAATGCAGTTTGTACATCGCTGCCAAACATAGCTGAAGGTTTGCCATCCACTAAAAACATGACATTATCCTTACCTCGCAAACTTACATTACCATCCATATCCACACTAACTGAAGGTGTATTTCTCAAAACATCTTCCGCAGTTCCGCCAGCACTTGTAATATTTTTATCGACATTAAATATTTTCTTTTCACCCGTCATTTGTATCGTTGCCTTTTCACCCGAAACAGTAACATCTTTTAATACTTTACTATTAGGAACCAATGATATTTTACCCAATGAAACCTGAGCATTATTCACCGCAACCACAGCGACCTCCTTTGCCAAGTAACCTAAGGAAGTTGCTTGCAATTTATAATTTCCGTAAGGCACATTTTCGATTTCAAACTGGCCTTTTTCATTTGACTTAGCACCAAAAAACTTACTTGAATCCATTAGATTCTTGATAGTAATTGTTGCCAAGTCAATAGGTGATTTCGACTTAGAATCTAATAGAACACCTTCTAATTTTGATTGTTGGGCGAATAAATGGGTTGATAGTAAAATGGGAAGAATTATTATCCAGACTAATTTCATTCCTCAAATATAAAACAATCAATACGGCAAGCTACTTTACTAAGTGTTAAAGACAATCGCATTTACGAATGCCTTATCATATAATCAAAATCCCAATCATCATCTTTATCCTTTCTGCAATATGCTATCTCTTCTACCGCATCCAAATTGATAGGTCCATAAATATGCGGGAAATCTTGCTGTAAACTCAATGATAGTTCAAACTTAATAGTTGAAACCAATTTACTTAAATCTATGATTAAAACTACAATCTCTTGATGTGCTTTGTAATAACGATTCGCGGTAGCATTTAATTGTTCAGCTATGCTTGCGTGAATAAAATTTTCAACTTCGAAGTTTGAGGAAAAATACTCCTTTTGATTAGAATTCTCTTCCCAATAACTTCTTTCAACAATATGATATATTTTATTCATGGTATAAGATTTAAAAAGCCTACATTTCTGTAGGCCTTTGTGATATTATTTACTAATTTTTAGATTGTGTATTATACCATTTTGCTCAGCAACTCTAAGTATATAGCTACCACTTGCAAGATCTCGAGTTTCAACTTCAAATCTATTGGAACCAGAAGATGCAGTAAATACATTACTGATAACAACGCGCCCTGATAAATCTACAAGCTGAACATTCAAGTATTGCGCCTTAGTTGCATAAAAATTTAAATTCAAATTGTCCAAAACAGGATTAGGATAAACAGTTATTACATTGTTAGAGATTACATTATCTATCTCTACAATTCTTTGATAAAATGAAATTATTCCATCTTTATCTACTTGTTGTAATCGATAAAAATTTCGACCTAATTGCGGTGCTTTGTGCGTATAACTATACGCTAATCTTGTATTTGAATTCCCTAATAAAGCCTGAGTTTGAACATTAGCGATTACACTAAACTCTTTCCCATTTTGACTATGAAGAATTAAAAACTTCTCATTATTGCTTTCAGAAAGTGTATTCCAAGTTAGCAAATTATCATCTTTGACCCTCTTGCCAACAAATTCATCGATAGTAGCTGCTAAAGGTGCATTTAAAGGATTACAAGTATGGCAATAAAACGTTGAGAAACTATTCACATCAAAGCAAACTTCAAAACCATTAGTGATTGGAGTAATCGACATGGCAGTATTTGGAATTACAGTCACAGAATTGTTAGGATCACCAAGCTGCCCATTGCCTCCGATTTTTGTGATACAAATGTCACCTGGATTTAATATTCCTGCTGATTGTAAATCTGTATTTGTATAGTTCAAACAAAGTGTTGAATTGATATTATTGTTGGTTGGAACAACAGAATAAACTCTGTCACCATATGATTGTCCATTCCAAGTTTGATTTGAACCTAGGCTTACGCAAAATTCAGTTGGACCTAAATCGGTAGTTGAATTAATACTTCCAATTAATTCGCAGCTGTTTGTATTGTAATCATTCAATCCATTTTGAGAGTTCAATATTACACAATTATTACTTGAAGGTAAGGTATTATTAGCGGCGTTTACAGTCACATCAACACTCGTTGTCGCTGAACAACCATTTCCATCTGTACCTGTTACAGTGTAAGTAGTTGTAGCCGCTGGTGAAACAGAAATGCCATTACCACTTTGATTGATAGGTTGCCAATCATAGCTTACAGCATTGCTACCTGTTAAGGTCGAACTTGCTCCATTACAAATAGTTGCAGGATTAGCACTGACTATTAC
>Ga0315904_10003923_pt1 | contig 21515 bp, 11 predicted proteins | sample LakEriMetagenome_6_FD_203529 | JGI IMG/M metagenome (GOLD analysis project Ga0315904, IMG submission 203529) | Freshwater fungal communities from buoy surface, Lake Erie, Ohio, United States - Buoy 12 MA120 | ecosystem: Environmental > Aquatic > Freshwater > Lake | place: USA: Lake Erie, Ohio...
CAACTCTTTCTAGAACTAAAATGGACACAAGCATTGTACGGAGTTTTGTCAATTTTGCACAGAAGTTTTCATACAATGCAGGGTGGCTTCCTCCAAAGGACTATTATAGCACCACAAGACAGTTTAAGATAGAATATTTGCCCGTTATTAAATCCATGCAAGGAAAGGTATTGGCAACTCCTGCGAGAATTTCGACCCAAAACGGTCGTATTCAAATATCTCAAGAGGCTTTTGTACCTTTCACCATTCCTATGAGGATGGCTATACTCCTACATGAGTTTAGTCATTACTATGTGAATAGTGATATTGCTGATGAGGTTGAAGCCGACTTAAATGCCTTGACTATTTATCTAGGGTTGGGCTATCCAATCAAGGAGGCTTACGCTGCTTTTGGTGAAACATTCATCGGAGCCCCAAGTGAGTTGAACAAACAGAGATACAATATCATAAATACCTTTATAAAGGATTATATTGAAGAACATAAATTAACTGATGTTTACGCAAAAGGAAATTAAAAAATGATTAAAATGAATCAGAAAACACTTGTTTGGGTAGCTATTTTGGGTGGAGGTGCGTATGTAGCATATATGATTTTATTTCAAAAAAAGATGTATGCACAAGCAATTTCCAATTCAGGAAAATATTCAGGAGGTATTGATAGTCTTTTGACTTTTGATAAAGCATATTTAAAAGCGTGGGCTAGTGCAGTAAAATCAGGTAATTCAACATTTTTCTTAGATGGTAGAGAATATATAACTGACGGTGGTAGAGCAAAAAAATAAAATATGGAAAAAGGATTCTATAAATATTACAAAGATTTGCCACCATACGCCAAAGGAGCATTAATTGTTGGCGGTGGATTTTTATTGGCACTTGCAGGGATGAAAGCCTATAAATCTCTATTCCCATCGGCAGAAGAAAAGAAAAGTCGTGAATTTGTAGACAACGTGAAAGATGAAGTTGATAAGTATCTAAAACAAGGTATGAAACCAACTTTTGCCGATAGTCAATATAATGCTTTTGCAAATGACATTCACGAAGGTATGCGTTATGCGGTTGGAGATGACTACGGTAATGTTCAGCGAATACTGCTTTTGATGAATAACGATATTGATGTCGCTAAATTAATTAAAGCATTTGGCGTAAGGCAAGATTATGCTTTTGGTGTACCAACAGGAAGCCCCAAAGACTTAATAACATTTGTAAACTCTGAATTGGGTGACGATTACGGTGGATTAACTAGGTACAGAGTTGATGCGGTAAATGCAAATTGGAAGAAAAAAGGTATAAAATATCAATTTTAAGTTATGGCAATAGAAATGCTTGAAAATAATGAGTTGTCAGCACTTGCTCCATCAAGGTTGGGAATGAGAAACTTTGTAAATGATTCTCCAATCAAAGGAAAAAGGATGCGTAATATAGAGGAAAACTTTGCCAATCTTTCGGGTGCAAGAAAAAAACTTGTAGCTAGAATAAAAGGCAAGTGGTCTTCTCTCCCACAAGATTGTGGAAGCATTGACAATTCGATTGCTTTGGTTGAGCAGGATACTGCTGCTTTAATTAAGCAGTCTGCTACATTGAAAGGATACAATCTCAAGAGCGTAAAACTCATAATTCAAGAAAACCAAGCCACACTTGGTGAATTGAAAAAGGTTCAAATTGCAAATTGTGGCTCATTTGAATCAGAAAAAATGGCTCAAGAGGAGAAAAAGTTTGAAGAAAAGCTAGTAGCACTCTCAGAATCAAGTATCGCTAAAGCAAAAGGCGAAGCAGAATCTTTGGGTAGTAAGGTAAAAAGTAATAAGAATATATTACTCATAGGTGGCGGTATAGTTGTTTTAGGTATCATTTCTTACTTCATATTTAGGAAAAAATGAAAGGTATAAAAGCACTTTTGATTGCATCAGGGTTGGGTATAATTGGTTATGCTTTGTATAGGTATTATAAAAAGCAAATTGATTTTGTGCAGGATTTTGACTACATCGTAAAGGGTGTCAGGGTTGTTTCCGTAACAGGTGACAACGTAGTTTTAGACATAACTGCACGAATTATCAATAATTCCAACGTAGAAGCGACCGTAAAGGAAATGTTTTTGGACTTTTTTATAAATGGAAGTAAAGTTGGTAATATAACAGAGGTTAAAGATGTTAGGGTTAGGGCAAATGGATATAGCGACTTTAGCTTCCGATTTGCTTTTAATCCAAAAATTGTACTCGGAAATTTAGTAAATATTGTAACTTTAAGTATCGGAACTAAAGATGTTATTTTTGATATTCAAGGGTATGTTCGGGTAGAAAGTGGTCTCATAAAAACCACTATTCCATTTGAATATTCCAATAATTTGAAAAGCATCATTAAAAAATAAGAGATGGCAACAATAGGAGCATTAAATGTATTCACATATACCCTGACAAATGAAACATTGACCATTTCTGCAAGTCAGAATGTGACAAGATTAACCGTACTTTGCCGTCAGGGTAGCATTACCTTCACGGGTTCTGCTTCATTTAACGGTATTAGTTCGGGTTCAATAACATTTGCGGTAAATCAAGGGGTAACGATAAGTGCCCCAAGCCCTAGCAATCCTATTGACGGTATTGTAATCGCAGCCGCATCAGGGGGTGACATTGCCGATATTGTTATTGCCTATCAATAGACCATAATAAACCAAAAAAAAACCATAAATGGAAGAGTTCATCATTGCAGAAACAAGCAAGATTTTTACGAAAGGTGTAAAAAAGTATGTAGAAAAGTACAAAGTTGAAGACCCATTGAGTGTTTTTGTATTGCTCTACATAAAAAGTAAAGAAGAAGTTGGATACCAAGTGTACGTTGAAGATGAGTTTAAAGAAGAGGTGTCCATTAAAGATATTTTAGGGGTAAAAGTTATTGACCTGAAAGGTTATAGCGTAATTGCCCCACCGTATATTTTAAAGTTTTTGCAAGATTTTGCGAAAGAATTAGGAACATATCAGGTAGATGTTACCATTTATCTGAATGAAGACCAAGAGGATGTTAGATTATTCTTGTCAAAGGAAGGCAAATTCGTTAGAGAGGTTTTTTTAAAACATTTAATTGGAAGTAAAATAGAAGCATAATGAGTACATCTTTCCTTGGTGGAGACGGACTTTCGCTAATAAGCGGGGGTAGCGGTGGCGGTGGAACATCGGGCGTGGTTGGTTCTTCGGGAACTAGCGGTGCAAGTAATGGTACATCAGGTACATCGGGTTCATCAGGGACTGCGGGAACTTCTGCGACAAGTGGTTCTAGCGGTACTTCTGCTTCATCAGGTTCAAGTGGTACATCTGCTTCATCGGGCTCAAGTGGTACTTCTGCGACTTCAGGTTCTAGCGGTATTTCAGGTTCAAGTGGTACTGCGGGTGTTTCGGGTTCTAGCGGTACTACGGGTACTTCAGGCTCAAGCGGTAGTGCAGGTACAAGCGGACAGACATTTGGTACTTCAGGAACATCGGGCGGTACGGGTTCTAGCGGTACTTCAGCCTCTTCGGGCTCTTCAGGTTCTTCAGGTATTTCAGGTACAAGTGGTGTAAATGCTACTGCGGGAACAAGTGGGTCAAGTGGTACTTCAGGTTCTACGGGTAACACAGGAACTGCGGGTACAAGCGGTGAAACATTTGGTACATCAGGAACTTCAGGTATTACGGGTTCAAGCGGTACTTCAGGTGCTTCAGGAGCAAATGGTTCTTCAGGAACTTCTGCCACATCAGGGTCTTCAGGCACAAGCGGTTCTTCGGGAACAAGTGGCTCTAGTGGCTCAAGCGGTTCTACGGGTACTTCGGGTATTACGGGGTCTAGCGGAACAAGCGGTTCTACGGGTACTTCGGGTTCTACAGGAACTTCAGGTTTGACAGGTTCAAGCGGTACTTCAGGACAGGCGGGAGCCACAGGAACTTCAGGTACTTCAGGAGTTAGTGCTTCAGGTACATCAAAGGTTTATACTGTCGTAGTTGCTACGGCAGGTGGTAACCTTTCATCTGTAGCAAGTGCCACAGACCCAAGCGGGAATAGCTTGATTGGTGCTTCAGGATGGAACTTTGTCGTTAGTTCAAGCACTACATTTACAATAACACATCCTTTGGGGAATGTAATAATAGGGGCATATAGTTCGGGTGTGAACGGTGCTAACGTACTAACAAAGGCGTTTTGGGGAAATACAACAGGAACATACTCCATGTACCAAAATAGCACTTACACAACAATGACTTACTATACACTTACTCCTACACAAGCAGGTTATGCTTCTACGGGTACTTCTACTTTAACAATTACCTTCCTCGCTAAAGTATAAAAGATGTATGGCAAGACTTATACCACCACCTATTTGCATTCCTGCTCAAATTTTAGCAGGATATACTGAGGCAGGAGTCTACAACAATCCTTTATCAATTTGGGATGGAAAGGCTTTTTCTTGGAATGTTACATTAAGCCTTACCGACCCTGTAACAGGCAACTACCTATTTCAGCAGACAAGCTATCCTGATAGCACCCCTGAGTTCATGTATGACGGGTTCGATGTCCTTGTCGGTATGTGGATTGGTCAGCCGAATGGTTTTGCATATCGTATTCGTGAAATTAATGGAGTTTCTGCCGATGGCTTAACTATTGAGGCGGTAATTGAGGATGTTGATTTATATAACCTTGTTACTGACAACTCAACTTCAGGAGATAATTCTCCCGATGTTGAAAGTGTAGGTTTAATATTTTCTTTGGGTGACGATGGACTACCCGTTCTTACCCCAATATATCAAGTTGAAGGTCAGGTAGGTAACATTGATTCTATCGGTACTTGGTTATCTGATTTGCATGATAGATTCAGGTATAGGAATTACTACACCGACTATTTTTCAATAGACCCTACAATTTATTACCCTGATTTAGTTGAGGGAGATTTTGTAAGAATTAATAGTTCAGGTGAATTTGTAAAAGTTACTGCAAATGCCCTAGAAGACTATATGTCCATTGCGGGTATAGTTTCTTCTGCGAATGTAGTTGAAGACGGTATTATAAGAGTTAGACCCGTAGGTAGGGTAGTATTTAATTTGCCCACACTAATTGGTAGCGTTGGTGATGTTTTATATTTTGACCCAACCCAAGTTGGAAATTTATCAGTTACTCCTCCATCTGCGGGTGTAACCTATGGTGTTTATATAAAAATTAATGATACAACTGCTATCTTGATTGATAAAGCGGTTGGTGCTGCGGGTACTTCGGGAACTATGGGTACTGCGGGAACTTCGGGCTCTTCAGGAACGAGTGGTTCAAGTGGTTCTGATGGCTCTTCGGGAACATCAGGAACTGATGGTTCTTCGGGGACTACGGGCACTTCAGGCATAAGCGGTTCTAGCGGTACTTCCGCTACAAGCGGTTCATCAGGAACTTCAGGGACTACAGGTACTACGGGTACAAGTGGCACTTCAGGTGAAAATGGAACATCAGGTACTACGGGTACTGACGGTTCTTCAGGAACGAGTGGGTCTTCGGGTTCTTCGGGGTCTAGTGGTACATCAGGGTCTTCAGGTACTGACGGTTCAAGTGGTACAAGTGGAACAAGCGGTAGTTCTGCTTCAAGCGGGACTTCGGGCTCTACGGGTACATCAGGTTCCACAGGAACTTCGGGTTCTTCAGGTACTGACGGCTCTTCAGGAACAAGTGGCACAAGCGGTAGTTCTGCATCTTCAGGAACTGCGGGTTCTTCAGGAATTTCAGGCACAAGCGGTACTTCGGGTATTTCAGGAACTGATGGCTCAAGCGGTACTTCAGGCTCTAGTGGCACATCTGCTTCTAGCGGTACGAGTGGAACAGGGGGGTCAAGTGGTACTTCGGGAATTGATGGTACTTCGGGCACTAATGGTACTTCGGGATTTTCGGGTTCTTCAGGTACTTCTGCTAGTTCGGGTTCTTCAGGTACATCAGGCTCTACGGGTACATCGGGTACTTCCGCATCTTCAGGAACTTCTGCTTCGAGTGGCACATCAGGTACTTCGGGTTCATCAGCAACTTCGGGTACTACGGGTACTTCAGGTACAAGTGGTAAGGATGGTTCTACGGGAACGGCTATTGCGAATTGGTATGGTAGTTTTTCTGATAGCACCACGCAAGTAGTTACAGGTGCTGACATCCCAACAATTTGGTCTTACAATACTACCGAATTACAATACGGTATTACTCTTGTATCAAATACTCAAATAACATTTGCTTACGCAGGTAAGTATAAAATTGGATATTCTGCTCAAGTTATTAAAACAGGTGGCGGTAATACCACAGTAGATATTTGGGCAAGAATTAATGGAAATGATGTCCCAAGAACTAGGTCTATATTAGAACTAGTTGGTAATGATGCCGAATATTTACCTTGGGTTGAATACATATTTGACCTAGATGAGCAAGATTTTGTAGAATTTGTTTTTGCCTCTGCTGAACCAACTGTAAGAATATTTGCAACGGGGGCTACAACAACTCCTTATATTTCACCCGCAGCCCCTTCTGTCATAATTAATGCCTACGAGGTAGGTGTTGCGGTTAGTGGTACTTCAGGAACTACGGGTACTTCAGGTACATCGGGCTCTAGTGGCACATCCGCTACAAGCGGTAGTGCAGGTACTGCGGGTACTTCAGGTACAAGTGGTTCAAGCGGTACTAGTGGTACTGACGGCTCTAGCGGAACTTCAGGAACTAGCGGTTCTTCGGGTACATCAGCAAGTTCAGGCTCTTCGGGTACTTCAGCCTCTTCGGGCTCTTCGGGTACTTCAGGGACAAGTGGCATAGATGGTTCTTCAGGAACGAGTGGCTCTAGCGGAACTTCCGCTACAAGCGGTTCTTCAGGAACTTCTGCATCTGCGGGAACTTCGGGAAGTTCAGGCACGGCAGGTTCAAGTGGTACTTCTGCAACAAGTGGTTCAGGTGGTACTTCAGGTACTTCCGCATCTTCAGGTACTTCGGGCGTAGACGGCTCAAGCGGAACTTCAGCAACATCAGGAATAAATGGTACTTCGGGCACATCAGGAATTGATGGAACTTCGGGTACATCAGGAATAGGGGGTACTTCAGGTACTTCTGCATCAAGCGGTGTTTCAGGAACATCAGGGACTTCTGCTACAAGTGGTGTTTCGGGTTCTTCGGGAACAAGTGCTTCTAGTGGTACTTCGGGAACTGCTGCGACTTCGGGTTCAAGCGGTACTTCTGCTACAAGTGGTAGTTCAGGTACTACGGGTACTTCAGGTACTAGTGGTTCTTCGGGAACTAGCGGTACTGACGGTTCTTCAGGTACTTCTGCTACATCGGGTTCTTCGGGTACTTCTGCGACTTCGGGTTCAGGCGGTACTTCGGGTACTTCGGCTTCAAGCGGTTCTTCAGGAACTTCGGGTACAGATGGCTCTTCAGGTGTTTCAGGTACAAGTGGAACTAGTGGAGTTAGCGGTACAAGTGGAACTTCGGGTGTAAGCGGTACAAATGGCTCTTCAGGAACTTCAGGAACTGCGGGAACTAGTGGGTCAAGTGGTACAAGTGGTACTTCGGGCTCATCAGCAACTAGTGGTACTTCTGCATCTTCGGGAACTTCAGGTCAGGACGGTTCAAGCGGTACTTCGGCAACATCGGGTATTGATGGTACTTCAGGTACTTCAGGAATAGCAGGTACTTCAGGAACTTCTGCTTCAAGCGGTGTTTCGGGTACATCGGGTACTGCTGCCACAAGTGGCGTTTCAGGTTCTTCGGGAACTACAGGAACATCGGGTACTTCGGGTACTGCTGCGACTTCGGGTTCTAGTGGTACTTCTGCATCAAGTGGTAGTTCAGGCACAACAGGGACTTCAGGTACTTCGGGTTCAAGTGGCACAAGCGGTACTGACGGGTCTTCAGGAACATCAGCAACTTCAGGTTCTAGTGGCACTTCTGCAACTTCAGGTTCAGGTGGTACATCAGGTACTTCAGGTACAAGTGGTTCTTCTGCAACTTCAGGTATTGATGGCTCTTCGGGCACTAGCGGTTCTAGCGGTACTTCAGGTACATCGGGGTCAAGCGGTACGAGTGGAACTAGCGGTACGAGTGGTTCTAATGGTTCTTCAGGAACTTCGGGAACTTCTGCTACTAGCGGTTCAAGTGGTACAAGTGGAACTTCTGCATCTGCGGGAACTTCGGGTACTTCAGCTAATGACGGAACTTCGGGAACATCAGGAATAAATGGCACTTCGGGTACATCAGGAATTGATGGCACTTCGGGTACATCAGGTATAGCGGGTACTTCGGGTACATCAGCAACAAGTGGAAATTCGGGTACTTCAGGTACTTCTGCGACTTCAGGTACATCGGGGACTTCAGGTTCTACGGGTACATCGGGTACTTCCGCATCTTCAGGTACAAGTGGCTCAAGCGGTACTTCTGCATCAAGCGGTAGTTCAGGCACTACAGGTACTTCAGGGACTTCGGGTTCTTCGGGTACGAGTGGAACTGATGGTTCAAGCGGTACAAGTGGCACAAGTGGGTCTTCGGGGACTTCCGCAACAAGTGGTTCTGCGGGGACATCGGGCACTTCGGGAACGAGTGGTTCTTCAGGGACTTCAGGTTCAAGTGGTACGAATGGCTCAAGTGGCACATCAGGTACTTCTGCATCAAGTGGAACATCGGGTACTTCTGCTAGTTCAGGTACATCAGGGTCTTCTGCTACATCGGGTACTTCTGCTTCGAGTGGAACAAGTGGCTCAAGTGGCACATCGGGAACAAGTGCTACAAGCGGAACTTCTGCTTCAAGCGGGTCAAGTGGTACTACGGGTACTTCAGGAACTAGTGCTTCAAGTGGCACAAGTGGTACTGATGGTTCTTCAGGAACTTCTGCGACAAGTGGCTCAAGCGGTACTTCTGCTACAAGTGGAACTTCAGGGACTTCTGCGACTTCAGGTTCTTCAGGAACTAGCGGTGCGGGAGGTTCTTCAGGTTCTAGCGGTACATCGGGTACAAGTGCTACTTCAGGAACTTCTGCAACTGCGGGGACTAGTGGCTCTTCAGGGACTGCGGGTACTTCTGCCACAAGCGGGTCTTCGGGTACTTCAGGAACATCAGCAACTTCAGGTTCTTCTGCTACTTCAGGAACAAGTGGCTCTTCAGGAACTAGTGGGACTTCTGCTACTTCGGGTACAGATGGCTCTTCAGGTACTTCGGGTACAAGTGGCTCTTCGGGCACAAGTGCTTCAAGTGGTACAAGTGCAACAAGTGGCTCTTCGGGAACTTCAGGTACTTCAGGAAGTAGTGGAACGAGTGGAACTAATGGCTCAAGTGGCACTTCGGGAACTTCTGCTACTTCGGGAATAAGTGGTTCTAGTGGTACTTCAGGCACTAGTGGTTCTTCAGGGACATCGGGTACTTCGGCTTCAAGCGGTACGAGTGGGTCAAGTGGTACTTCAGCCTCTTCGGGTTCTTCAGGTTCTTCAGGAACTTCAGGAACAAGTGCTACGAGTGGCTCTAGTGGTACTTCAGCAACTTCAGGTTCTAGTGGTACGAATGGAACGAGTGGCACAAATGGCTCTTCAGGAACTTCGGGAACAAGCGGTTCTAGTGGAACTTCTGCCACATCAGGCTCTAGCGGTACGAGTGGCGTAAGTGGTACATCGGGTACTTCAGCAAGTTCAGGAACTGCGGGTACAAGTGGCACTTCAGGTTCTTCGGGAACTACGGGCACTTCTGCTACTGCGGGAACTGCGGGTACTTCAGGTACTACACCCATAATTAATGGTACAAGTGGAGATTGTATAACTATACCGTTAACAATATGTACTACTTCTACTACCACTACGACAACAACTTATGATGGAACTACAACTTCTACCACTACCACGACAACAACGGGTATAACGACTAGTACCACAACAACTACAACTACTTGTAGCCCACTTCACTTCATCTATCAATTCTGTATGGGTTATGATGTTAGTGATTGTGCAACGGCTTGTAGCGAACATAATGGTTGCTTAACTTAAAAATATGGCAGTATTAAATGTATATAGTGGAGATTATGAAATAGTTATTGGGAGTTATCTCTTCCAAGACTTCTGCTTGAATATTCCCGCAGCAGATGGAAAATATTCAGACGGTGTATATTGCTATTCCGTTGCAGGTGGATTGGGTCAAGTGGTTGACAGAACATTCTGTACAAACGTAAGCACTACCACCACTACTACTACTATTACATACGACCATTATTTAGCAGACAAATATGATTGTGCTACCTGTACGCTACAAGCATCTAGCGTATTAGTGGCTTTCCCATCGGGTTCGTCAATAACATTGAACAAATATTATACTCCACTAACACCTGATGGGTTCTCTTATTATGTGACTGCCACATCTCTCTCTACGGGGGGATTGATATTATCGGTTAGTTCATTTAATACTTGTGCTGCTTCATGTATCGTATAATGTGTATTTTTATAAAATATGAAATTTATTATATAGAAAATGCCTTCACCCTGCCAAAATAATACTCCATATTGCGACATAACGATAAACGTTAGTACGGGACTTGCTTTTATTGCAGGGGACTTCATAAAATTAACCTGCAATAGTGATACCTGTACATATATCGTAGGAAACGTTGTGTCTTATAACCCAACAACGGGTTCTTTGACTTTTACCCCAATAGAATCAGAGGGGGCAGGGACTTGTTGTGATTGGACAGTAAGTTTGACAGGGGATGCAGGGCAAGATGGTACTTCGGGTACATCGGGGATTACGGGTACTTCAGGAACTTCAGGCTCTAGCGGAACAAGTGGTTCTTCAGGAACTTCAGGTACGAAAGGAACATCAGGTACATCAGCATCAAGCGGTAGTTCAGGTACATCGGCTACTGCGGGAACTAGTGGCTCAAGCGGAACATCAGCTACTTCGGGCTCTTCGGGTACAAGCGGTACTTCGGGGTCATCGGGTACAAGTGGTAGTTCAGGCACAACAGGTACTTCGGGCACTAGCGGTTCTTCGGGTACATCAGCCACTTCGGGCTCAAGCGGAACTACGGGTACATCAGGTACTAGTGGTTCTAGCGGAACATCTGCTTCTAGTGGCTCAAGTGGTACTTCTGCTACTTCAGGAACTTCTGCATCTTCGGGAACAAGTGGCTCTTCGGGTACTTCTGCAACAAGTGGCTCAAGCGGTACATCGGGCACAAATGGTTCTTCGGGAACTTCAGGAAGTTCAGGGACTTCAGCTACTTCAGGTACAAATGGCACAAGCGGTTCTTCTGCGACAAGTGGTACATCAGGTACTGCTTCTACTGCGGGTACAAGCGGTGTGAGTGGTGTTGCGGGTGGATTGGTTTATTATCTAAATCAATCTGTAAACACAAGTTCAGCATTCGGCTCTCCAACATATAAGCAATGGTCTCCTATAGGAACAGGTGCAGCAGAGCAAACAGTCACAATATCTGTTGCGGGGTCAACTCAGACTAAAATTGCAACATTTGCTACAGATTCGGGAGTGCCTAATTTTACAAGTATTCCATCAGGTAATTGGGCTTGGGTAACACATTTCTCAATTAATAGTAATGGAAGTTTAGCCGTTGAGGTAAGGTTGTATTCTTATACTACAGGTGGCACTTCAACATTATTAGGAACGACAAACCTTGACACCGAGAGCATGAGTAACGGTGTAATTAAGGAGTTCTTTACAGACCTATTTTTACCTCAAACTGCATTAAACGCTACTGATAGGCTTTATTGTGAAGTATATGCTGAACATGATGGTGGTTCAAGCGTAGATGTAACTTTTTATACTGAAGGAACAAGTAATTATTCATACGCTCAAACTACATTTAATCCTCCAAGTGGAACTTCGGGTACTTCAGGGGCTAACGGTAGTTCAGGCACAAGCGGTGTCACGGGAACATCGGGAACTTCTGCGACTTCAGGTTCTTCAGGAGTTTCAGGTTCTTCAGGAACATCGGGAACTAAGGGAACAAGTGGTACTTCTGCAACATCGGGAAGTAGTGGAACTTCTGCTACAAGTGGCTCTTCGGGAACAAGTGCAACTAGCGGTTCAAGTGCTACATCAGGAACAAGTGGCACTTCAGGTTCTAGCGGTACTTCTGCTACAAGTGGCTCTTCAGGTACTTCTGCTACTTCGGGCTCTAGTGGTACTACGGGTACTTCGGGAACTTCAGGTTCTTCGGGAACTTCTGCTTCAAGCGGTTCTAGTGGTACATCAGCCTCTTCGGGTCAAAGTGGTACTTCAGGAACATCTGCTACATCAGGTTCTAGCGGTACTTCAGGTACAAAGGGTACTTCAGGTACAAGTGGATTAGCGGGTAGTTCGGGTACTTCAGGAAGCGGGACTTCAGGTACAAGCGGTTTGACAGGTACTTCGGGTACTTCTGCAAACGGTTCTGCGGGTACATCAGGAACTTCAGGTGGCGGTACTGCGGGTACGAGTGGTTTGACAGGTACTTCAGGTACTTCTGCTAACGGTTCTGCGGGTACTTCAGGTGAAAATGGCACTTCAGGAACTTCAGGTACAACCCCCCCCGTAGACCCAATGGGTCAGGTGGCTATTTCGGGAACGCAAAATGGAGTAAATAAAACCTTTACTCTTGCTCAAGCACTTACTCTTGGTTCTACCCATCAATTCTTTATAAACGGTCAGCTTCAGACATATACTTCTGACTACACAATATCGGGGACAACTTTAACGATTGCTTCAGACAGACCTGCACCTACTGCATCGGATGTTTTAATTCTATTCGGTAGCACAGGAACGACTATTGTCACAAATAGTACATCAGGAACTTCAGGTATTACAGGGTCAAGCGGTACAAGCGGTTCAACAGGAACTTCAGGTACTTCTGCATCAAGCGGTTCTTCGGGAACTACGGGCACAAGTGGCACAAGTGGTTCTAGCGGAACAAGCGGTACTAACGGGTCAAGTGGTACTTCAGGTTCTTCAGGAACTTCTGCATCAAGCGGAACTAGTGGTTCTAGTGGTACTTCAGGCACAAGTGGTTCTTCGGGAACTTCCGCATCTTCAGGTTCTTCGGGTACTTCGGGTACAAAGGGTACTTCAGGTACTTCTGCTACTTCGGGATTAACAGGTACTTCAGGTACATCTGCGACAAGTGGGTCAAGTGGTACTTCTGCGACTTCGGGCTCAAGTGGTACTGCTGCGACATCGGGTCAAACAGGTTCTAGTGGTACTTCGGGCGGTAATGGAAGTAGCGGTACTTCAGGAACAAGTGCATCTTCAGGGTCAAGTGGCACATCAGGAACTAGCGGTTCAAGTGGTACATCAGGTACTTCAGCCTCTTCAGGAACTAGTGGCTCTTCAGGAACTTCGGGAACAAAAGGAACTTCAGGTACTTCTGCAACAAGCGGTTCAAGTGGTACTTCAGGACAAAACGGTACTTCAGGTACTTCAGGAACTTCGGGAACATCAGGGTCAAGTGGAACGAGTGGTACTTCAGGGTCAAGCGGTACAACGGGAACAAGTGGTGTAAGTGGTCAATCTACAAGCCTTTATAAATACAAGGCTAAAACAACCATTACATCAGGTAATCCGCAATCAGGATTTATCATTTGGAATAATGCTACTCAGATTAATTCTACGAGCATTAATGTCAACATGACCACAAGTGATGGAATTGATATTGACCTTTTCTTATCCCTTATTCAGCAAGACCAAAAAATTGTAATTCAAGACCAAGCAGGTTCAGAAGATTATCAAACTTGGGTAGTTTCAGGTACTCCTACTCAAACTATTGACGGTGGTGGAACAAATAACTATTGGACAATACCTGTAACACTTTTTGATTCTTCGGGAACGGGAACAACAAACTTTGCCAATAACCTTGATATATTCTTAGCGATTTTCTCTTATTCGGGAACAAGCGGCACGAGTGGAACTAGTGGCTCTTCGGGTACATCTGCCACAAGCGGTTCTAGTGGAACATCTGCTACAAGTGGCTCTTCAGGAACTGCGGGAACTTCAGGCTCTTCGGGTACATCAGGAACTAAAGGAACATCGGGTACAAGTGGTGCAAATGGCTCTAGTGGCACTTCGGGAACTGCGGGAACTTCAGGTTCTTCGGGAACTACGGGCACTTCTGCTACAAGCGGCTCTTCAGGAACTTCAGGTCAAACGGGTACTTCGGGTACATCAGGTCAAACGGGAACAAGCGGTACATCTGCTACATCGGGCTCTTCGGGTACTTCAGGTACTTCAGGTTCTAGCGGTACAAGTGGATTAACAGGGTCTTCAGGAACTTCGGGAACTGCTGCGACTTCGGGTTCAAGTGGTACTTCGGGTCTAAATGGAACATCGGGTACTTCTGCGACTAGTGGTTCTAGCGGTACTTCAGGTACAAAGGGTACTTCAGGTACAAGTGGATTACAAGGAACTTCGGGAACTTCAGGGCTTGAAGGCACTTCAGGTACTTCGGGTCTTCAAGGTACTTCGGGTACATCAGGTCAAACGGGAGCAACAGGAACTTCAGGTACTTCAGGGCAAACGGGTGCAACGGGAACAAGTGGTACATCAGGGGTGAGCGGTGCTGCTGCGGGGTCAACCAATCAAATACAGTACAATAACGGTGGTGCGTTTGATGCTTCAGCAAACTTAACTTTTGATGAAACTACAAATACCTTCGGTGTTACGGGCTCCTCTAACCTTTTAGGTAAGGTAAATATTGATGACCAATGGGTATTCATAAATACTAAGGCTGATTTGCCAACTCCTGTAGCAGGGGTAATCACACTTTCTGCGAATGTTACATACGTTTTCACAGGGGTCGTTGATTTGACGGGAGACAGAATTGTTTGTGGCTCAAATACAACAATTTTAGGCGGTTCTTCTGAAAACTGCCGTATTAAATCCACGGGATTAGCTTCAGGAGATGCTCTCATTACTTCACTCTATAGCATTCCAATTAGAAATATTACCATTGAAGCTGCCACAGGTAGTGCGTTAGATTTGGATGGTTCAGGTGCTTCTACGAATGCAATTGATTGGTTCGGAGTAAACTTTACAGATACGCCTACGATAGGTACAATTGTTGGGTATTCAAACTTTATCATGCAAGACTGTGCATTCCTAAATAGTGCAGGTCTTACTTTTGATGGAACTTTTGGAACTGTTGGTGCATCTCAATCATTGTTTTCGGGTAGGGCTTCCTCTACAACTATGACTTTCGCTGCGACTTGTGTTATAACAAGAAGGATTAGGTTTATTTATAGTTCATTTGTTGCTATTAGTGGTGGAACTGCTTTAAATGTTAGTGCAAGTGCAACTATACCTAACGATGGTTACATATTAGATACTATAAACTTTAGCGGAGGTGCTACTTACGTTACGGGAGTTGATGCTACTTCAAACAAAGCATTATTCATAAACTGTACAAACATAACCAATACTTCTACTATTGGATTTATGTATTGGCAGGGAAATACAACTGATAGGACTCCCGTTGTTCAAAATACATGGTATCTTGCAGTAGGAACATCGCTATCAGGTTCTTTGATTTCCAAGTTTACTAATAATGGTTCTGCAAGGCTTACTTACACGGGCTCAATAACACAAGATTTTCAAGTAACTTTATTTGCTTCTGTTAGGTCAGGTACTCAGAACTTGAACTTTGAAATATCTGTTTATAAAAATGGTGTTATTGTAACTGAGAGTATAATACCTATCAGGACAGGAACTGCAAACCAAGCAGTATCGGGTGGTACGCAATGTCAAGTAGAGTTAGCTACAAATGACTTTTTAGAGTTTTATTATAGAAATACATCGGGTACACAAGTATTCAGGGCTGAAGATTTTAGTATGTCAGTAGTAAAAATATTAGGATAATATGTCAATAACAAGAATAGGTACATATAGTCAGATTAAGGGTACTACCTTGAAAATACCCACTAAAGTAGCCACTACTGCAAATATTACTTTGAGTGGCACACAGACTATTGATACGGTTGTTCTGTCTGTTGACGATAGGGTTCTTGTAAAAAATCAAAATACATCTTCAGATAATGGTATTTATGTAGTAAAATCAGGTTCTTGGGAAAGGTCTGTTGACTTTTCTTTAGATGACGATGTTTACGAAGGTGTCCATGTTTATGTAAATGAAGGGGCTACAAATTCAGATAGAACTTTCATATTAACTACTCCCGACCCTATAATACTAGGTACATCTTCTCTTGATTTTGCATCAACAACTGCGGTTTCAGGTACTTCAGGAACGAGTGGTACTTCCGCAACTTCAGGAACAAGTGGGGCGAATGGCACTTCGGGGACTAGTGGCACTTCTGCAAGTTCAGGCACAAGTGGGTCTTCAGGAACTTCGGGCACAAAAGGTACTTCAGGTACTTCTGCCACTTCAGGGTCTTCAGGTACTTCTGCGACAAGTGGCTCTTCGGGTACAAGCGGTTCTAGCGGTACATCTGCGACTAGCGGTTCTTCGGGTACTTCTGCGACTTCAGGTTCTTCCGCAACAAGTGGTTCTTCAGGAACAAGCGGTACAAGCGGGTCTAGTGGAACTTCAGGAACTGCGGGTACTTCTGCATCTTCAGGTACAAGCGGGTCTAGTGGAACTTCAGGTACATCGGGCTCAACAGGTACTTCAGGTACATCTGCCTCTTCAGGTACATCGGGCTCTTCGGGAACTTCGGGTACGAAAGGAACAAGTGGTACTTCTGCCACAAGCGGTTCTAGTGGAACATCGGGACAAAATGGAACAAGCGGTACTTCGGCTACATCAGGTACTAGCGGTATAAATGGAACTTCAGGTACATCTGCTACGAGTGGAGCAAATGGAACTTCGGGGACAAGTGCATCTAGCGGTACGAGTGGCTCAAGTGGAACTGCGGGTACTTCAGGTACTTCAGCTACTTCAGGTTCTTCGGGAACGGGTGGCACTTCAGGTTCTTCGGGAACAAGTGGTGCGAATGGTTCATCAGGAACTTCAGGTTCTAGTGGTACTTCAGGAACAAAGGGTACTTCAGGTACTTCTGCTTCTAGTGGTACAAGCGGTTCTTCAGGAACTTCTGCCACATCAGGTTCAAGTGGAACATCAGCGACAAGTGGTTCTTCAGGGACTTCTGCCACATCAGGTCAAAATGGAACTTCAGGTACTAGCGGAACAAGCGGGTCTTCAGGTACTGCGGGAACTAGTGGTTCTTCGGGAACATCTGCTACAAGCGGGTCAAGCGGTACAAGTGGCACTTCTGCGACTTCAGGGTCTTCAGGTACTTCAGGTTTACAAGGTACATCAGGTACTTCAGGGGCTAATGGTAGTTCAGGCACAAGTGGCTCTTCGGGTACTGCGGGTACTTCCGCTACAAGCGGTTCATCGGGTACTTCGGCTTCAAGCGGGTCTTCGGGTACTTCTGCCACAAGTGGCTCTTCAGCGACTAGCGGAACATCGGGAACGAGCGGCTCTTCGGGTACTTCTGCTTCAAGTGGCACTAGCGGTTCTTCGGGTACTTCAGGATTACAGGGAACATCAGGAACTTCAGGAACATCTGCTACTTCAGGACAGAATGGTACAAGCGGTACTTCTGCAACTTCAGGTTCTAGTGGCACTTCAGGTACTTCAGCATCTTCAGGTACTAGTGGGTCTTCAGGCACTTCAGGAACAAAAGGTACTTCAGGTACTTCAGCCTCTTCAGGAACAAGTGGATTGACGGGCACATCAGGAACTTCTGCCACATCAGGTGCAAATGGCACATCAGGTACTAGCGGAACTAGTGGGTCAAGCGGTACTTCAGGAAATAGTGGTTCTTCGGGAACATCAGGAACATCTGCTTCAAGCGGTTCTTCGGGAACTGCGGGAACATCAGGGTCAAGCGGTACATCGGGCATTCAAGGCACATCAGGTACTTCAGGTCAAAATGGGTCTTCAGGTACTAGTGGCTCTTCGGGTACTGCGGGTACTTCTGCAACAAGTGGTTCTTCGGGCACATCAGCAAGTTCAGGTTCTTCAGGTACATCTGCCACAAGCGGTTCAAGTGCTACTAGCGGTACTTCAGGAACTTCGGGTTCTTCAGGAACTTCTGCAACAAGCGGTTCAAGTGGTACTACAGGAACTTCAGGTCTGAATGGAACATCGGGCACTTCAGGGGCAAATGGCTCTTCGGGTACTTCAGGCTCTTCAGGAACTGCGGGAACTTCTGCATCTTCAGGGGTAAGTGGTACTTCGGGTACTGCGGGAACTAGCGGTTCAAGCGGTACTTCGGGAACAAAAGGTACTTCAGGTACATCAGCATCAAGCGGTACTTCGGGTCTACAAGGTACTTCGGGTACTTCAGGAACATCTGCTACAAGCGGTTCAAGTGGTACAAGTGGCACAAGTGGCTCAAGTGGAACTTCAGGTATTACGGGTTCTAGCGGTACTTCAGGTTCTAGCGGTACTTCGGGTACTTCAGCAACTTCAGGGTCTTCAGGTACAAGTGGACTACAAGGAACTTCGGGGACTTCAGGTCAGAATGGTAGTTCAGGGACATCAGGAACAAAAGGAACATCAGGTACTTCTGCTACGAGTGGTTCTTCGGGAACTTCAGCAAGTTCAGGTTCTTCAGGAACATCTGCCACATCGGGTTCAAGTGCTACAAGCGGTACAAGTGGTACAAGTGGCTCTTCGGGAACATCTGCTTCTTCGGGGTCAAGCGGAACTGCGGGTACATCAGGAATAAATGGTACTTCAGGAACATCAGGTCAAAATGGTAGTTCAGGTACATCAGGCTCTACAGGTACTTCGGGTACTTCTGCTTCTTCGGGTACAAGCGGTTCTTCAGGAACTAGCGGTACTTCGGGTTCTTCGGGAACAAGTGGAGCGAATGGCTCTTCGGGTACAAGCGGTTCTTCAGGAACTTCGGGAACAAAAGGTACTTCAGGAACTTCTGCAACATCAGGACAAAATGGTACTTCAGGTACAAGTGGTACAAGCGGTTCTTCAGGTACAAGTGGTTTGAGTGGGTCAAGTGGTACTTCAGGTACAAGTGGGTCTTCTGCTACAAGCGGTACTAGCGGAACAAGTGGTTCAACAGGAACTTCAGGTACTTCTGCTACATCAGGATTACAAGGTACTTCAGGTACTTCAGGAATAAATGGTACTTCAGGTTCTTCAGGTACAAGTGCAAGTAGTGGCTCAAGCGGTACAAGTGGCACTAGCGGTTCAAGTGGTACTTCTGCAACAAGTGGCTCTTCTGCTACTTCGGGTACATCAGGAACTTCAGGGTCAAGTGGTACATCTGCGACTAGTGGTTCTTCTGCTACTTCAGGTACAAGTGGAACATCGGGCTCTTCAGGTACAAGCGGATTAAACGGGTCTTCAGGAACTTCTGCTACATCAGGCTCAAGCGGTACAAGTGGTTCTTCTGCAACAAGTGGCTCTTCAGGAACTTCAGGAACGAGGGGAACATCGGGAACTAGTGGTTCATCGGGAACTTCTGCTACAAGCGGTTCATCGGGAACATCTGCTACAAGCGGTTCAAGTGGTATTCAAGGCACATCAGGTACAAGTGGGGCTAATGGCTCTTCAGGTACTTCAGGGTCAAGCGGTACATCAGGTGCAAACGGTTCAAGCGGTACTAGCGGGTCTTCAGGTACAAGTGGGGCAAATGGCTCTTCGGGTACTTCAGGTTCTTCTGCAAGTAGTGGTAATAGTGGTTCTTCAGGAACTAGTGGTTCTTCGGGTACTTCTGCCACATCAGGTTCATCAGGAACTTCGGGCACATCAGGGTCTTCGGGTACAAGCGGTTCTTCAGGAACGAGTGGCTCTTCAGGTACATCGGGGTCTTCGGGTACTTCAGGTACTTCGGGGTCTAGTGGAACTTCGGGAACAAGCGGTTCAAGTGCAACTAGTGGTTCAAGTGGAACTTCGGGCTCTTCGGGTACTTCGGGTTCTTCAGGTACATCTGCTACGAGTGGTTCAAGCGGTACTTCAGGTACAAGTGGCTCAAGCGGTACTTCAGGTTCAAGTGGTGTAAACGGAGCAAATGGTTCATCAGGTACTTCAGGTTCTTCTGCTACTTCAGGGGCAAATGGGGCGAATGGCTCTTCAGGTACAAGCGGTTCTTCTGCTACTTCAGGGGCAAATGGGGCGAATGGCTCTTCAGGTACTTCAGGTTCAAGTGGTGTAAACGGAGCAAATGGCTCATCGGGTACAAGTGGTTCTTCGGCTACTTCAGGTGCAAATGGTGGAGCGGGTGCAAATGGTTCATCAGGTACATCGGGTTCAAGTGGCGTAAGCGGGGGCAACGGTTCATCGGGAACTTCAGGTTCTAGTGGTGTAAATGGTGGAGCGGGAGCAAACGGTTCATCAGGTACTTCAGGTTCTAGTGGTGTAAATGGTGGAGCGGGAGCAAACGGTTCTTCGGGGACAAGCGGTTCTTCGGGTGTAAGCGGTGGAAACGGTTCATCAGGTACTTCAGGTTCTAGTGGTACATCTGTTTCTGTATCGGGAACGACAAACTATATAGTTAAATTTACTTCTGCAACAACTATAGGAAACTCTTCTCTTGTTGATAATGGAACTGATGTTAGGGGTACATTAGGGCTTTACCTAGCTACTAACTCAGCTTCTCAAGACCCCTATGGTGCTATTGCGGTAACCAACCCAACAACATCAAGTTATTCTTATTTTGGAATGACAAGACAAGGTAATCTTGGTGCGGGAATCGGTATAACAACTTCAAATGCGGTTTTCATTGGGGCAACAACTGCGGGTGGTGTTGGCTCCGTTTTATCAGGGACTGCATGGATGAGTTTGAGTGGTACTGCTGCTATTTTTAATGGTTATGTTGAATCAGCAACTAGAATTTTTACGGGATATGATTCGGGCGTAACTAATTCAATTTCTTGCTCTGCTTGGTTTAGAACAAGTGGGGATACAGGTATATATTTTGCATCTTATGGTAGAGGTCTTTACGCTGCTGATATAGTTGGTGCTTATGGAACTGTGTCAACTTATGGAGGTGGTAAAAATGGTTGGGCAGGTTATGTTGTAGATTTTACATATCGTAACCTTTTCATGTTTACCGCAGATGGTAACGGAGGTCATTATCAAGAAAATGGTTATGGTTGGGTTTACTTTTTTAGTAGGACTAACGCAGGAATGGGTATTGGAACTTCTACAACATCAGCATCATACAGATTATATGTTGATGGGGGTATTTACGCAACCGCAGATGTTGTTGCATATTCTGATATAAGGAAAAAAACCAACATTGAAACTATCGAAAATGCAAAGGACAAAGTTTTGAAACTCCGTGGTGTTTATTATGATAGGATTGGAGAGGTGGATAAAGGAAGACAATTGGGAGTAATTGCACAGGAAGTGAATGAAATTTTGCCTGAAGCCGTCAGTTATGCATCAGATATTGATGAATATGGAGTAAAATACGGTAACATAGTAGGTCTATTGATTGAAGCAATAAAAGAGCAACAGTCAGAAATTGAAGAACTCAAAAATAGGTTATAATGGCTATTCCTGCTAGTGGAGCAATAGGCATCAGCACTATTAGAAGTGAACT
>Ga0315904_10003924_pt1 | contig 21511 bp, 16 predicted proteins | sample LakEriMetagenome_6_FD_203529 | JGI IMG/M metagenome (GOLD analysis project Ga0315904, IMG submission 203529) | Freshwater fungal communities from buoy surface, Lake Erie, Ohio, United States - Buoy 12 MA120 | ecosystem: Environmental > Aquatic > Freshwater > Lake | place: USA: Lake Erie, Ohio...
TCGAAAAATCAGAAAAATTGTTTCATTCAATTAGAGATAACGTAAACCACAGTGACACTATGGGTGGGATTTGGGGTGTAAAAAATGATCAAAGATTTTCTATGAAAAACTTAATATTAGAATCTTCTGTAAATAGAAGTTATGGATCAGATCAAAATTTCTTAAGAGAATTAATAGTCCCACATTATAAAGATTCGATGTTAATACATTGTTCTCATTTTCAAAAAACATTTCCAATACAACCTGTCAATCACCACTTTGTGGGTGAAGTTTTCCCTGCGGACAATTATGGAAAACCAAATGACCATATTTTTTATTGATTATGAAAGTTTTAATCCAATTAACATTCAATAACGGATTAGGAAATTTATATTGTGGTGCAACAGAACTTTTGAATTTTGCAACAGAATGTAAAAAAATGGGATACAGTTGTGAATTGATTTTTGCTAGTAATCACGGAGTCGATAATAAATATATAAACTATATTGATTTTGAAGAAATATTCGACATAAGTTCATTTCAAGTTTTTGATAAAATCACATCTATCGAACAATCAATAAAAGATAAAAAGTATAACGAATACTACTTTTTTGCGGCGTGCAACGTTAAGGATCCTGGACAACATTGGTGGGATATATTTTTGACAGACACAACTCTAAATTTACCTGATAAACCTCAGTATGATATCCATACATTATATAATCAAAAAGTTCTACCCAAAATTTTACCTAAATTCTCAACTAAAATTTACGAAAAGGTTGAGTCTTTTAAATCAAAAATTTCAGACGTTAAAAAGTGTATTCAAGTTAGACATAATGATTATACACTTAACGTCGATGACGAATTCACCAATTACACAAGTTCAATAATAGAAATAATAAAAGATAATTCAGAAAAGTTTTACATCTCGTCAAACAATAAATTTTTTTTGGATAATTTAAATAAATTAGATAATACTGTAATCTATAGTTTCAATAACTTAGATTTATTTTCAAACGATCACAGTTATCATTATTACAATAGAACTATAAATAGAGAAATTTTATTAGAAAGGTTAATAGATAACATATGTGAAATGATTATTCTTTCGGAATTCGAGGTTATTTTTCATCATTCATCAATTGGTTGGCAATCTACATTTCTATATTATTCTCTATCACATAATAAAAATCAAAAACTAATAAATATTAATTGGCGAGATAATTTAAAAAATTTAAATCTATGGTAAGTTGGCTAGGTAAAAATTTGTGTGATGCCGGATTTGTAATAAATCTCAAAGATAGAAAGGATAGATTTGATCGGTTTTCAAACAATATTTCAATGGCCGGAATCGAGGGAGTTGATCGATTTGAGGCGATTGAAATTATCGATGAGCCATATCACAAATGCGGATGTACCCAAAGTCATATTGAAATAGCAAAAAAACAAATAGAAAATTCTTGGGATTATGTTCTTTATTTCGAAGATGATTGTGTTTTTGATTTATTTTATAATCATACTATAGATAAATCTGATATTGATTATGACAGAGTTGTTGAAAAAATTATTGAGGGATTGAATGAACACAAACCAGATATCCTATGGTTAGGTACTAGACCTGAAGATTATGCTGAACCTTTTTCAGATGTTTTTGTTATGCCAAAAAAAACAATTATGTCTCATTGTTATTTGGGTTCTTTAAATTTCGCGAAATTTTTGGTTGAAAATTTGAAATATACTAATCCTGATCATTTTTCACACATGTGGCCAATCGACTTTTTTATATCACAAATTGCAAACCCTATTGATTGGAAAATAAAAGAGTTTGATAAAGAAAGAGTGATGTCCAATCATGATTTAAAAGTTTACTTAACTTCACCGATGATTTTTAATCAGGGTTCATCCTTTTCAAATCTTACAGATAATTTTGTCTCATATGAAAATTGGGTTAGGGGGTGTTATGTTAGATATGTTGATCCAAAAAAATTAAACATAAAAATGTTTTTGAAATCATAAGAACACCTCTCCTTTTGAAATCAACAAAAAAAATAAATTAATTGTTACAAAATAATGAAAAAAGAAATTAACAAACTAATCTATGAGTTCAAAGTTAATAAAAAATTTTGGACCCACCATAACTTATCTGGTGATGATTATGATAATCATAGATCGAAACCCGCACCTTATATAAGAAAAACAATTCAAATTGCAAAACTTTTGGGATTAAAAAATTTTGTAGAAATTGGTTCAACAAGATTTGCAGTTACTGAAAAATGTTTAGAATATTATGATAAAGATTTTCATGATTATGTTGCACCACCTTGTTGTTGTGATGGTCACGCAAATTTCTTTTGGGTTGATGCAGGTTTTGAAGTTTTTACTGTAGATATTGATGAAAATTGTAAAAACGGTGTAAATTGGTCTTATAGTAATTTGGGTAGAGAAATACCCAAAAATCTACACATAGAAATTCCAAAAGATGGAATTCAATTTCTCAATGAATTCGAAGGTACTATCGATGTGTTATATCTCGATGGGTGGGATGTAGGAACACCAAACTATGCACAAAATCATCTAAATGCTTATCTTGCCGCTAAATCAAAATTATCAGAAACACATATTATAGTAATTGATGACACCGATTATATTACTGATCAGGGAGGGAAAGACAAATTATTATCACCATTATTGATTAATGAAGGATATTTTTTACTTTTTAACGGAAGACAGACCGCATTTCTTAAACACAAAGATTTATAAAAAAATGAAAAAAGTTATTGTAACTTTGACTACCGTACCCAATAGGTTAAATTCAATACATTCCCATGGTGGATTAAAAAAATCGTTGGAATTTTTGATGAATATGACCTATCCCAATTACGAAATTCATTTGAATTTACCTTACATTAATAAAAAGACAAATGAAACATACGAAATTCCCGAATGGATTTTAAATATACGAGATCCAAAATTAAAAATATTTCGAACTGAAGATTACGGTTCTTTGACAAAAATTTTACCGACAATTAAAAGGTTGGATGAAAACGACGAGTCTATCATAATAACTGTCGATGATGATTTACAATATATGGATGGTTTCATAGAATACCATTTATTGAAAAGGGAATTGTATCCTGACTGTGCGATTGGCTTTGCTGGAATTACAGCTATCAATGGTTCATGTCATTTCTGTACTACAGTTCAAAAAGATGTCAGAGTAAAAATTTTAGAAGGATATAAAACTGTATCTTATTTAAGAAGTTTTTTCAAAGAGGATTTCGAAAGTGAATTTATAAATGAATCTTGGAGTGATGATATAATTATTTCTGCCTATTTGGGCAAACATGAAATTCATAAAATTGTAGTAAACTACGATGGTGATCAAGAATTTTCACCAAGAGTTGAGTCATTCCCAGTTGTGGGACACTTACCAAATGAAAGAGGGGGTTGTTGGTGGTATAGAAAAGACAGTGAAACAGATAATGCAGATAAATGGTATAAATTAAATTATTTAGAAAGATAATAAAATGAGTAAGGTGACTATAGTAACAGGTCTTTGGGATATCGGTAGAGATAGTTTAGGAGAGGGTTGGTCAAGAAGTTACGAACATTATTTGAATAAGTTGAAGGAATTTTTAAAAATACCTCAAAATATTATAATTTTTGGAGATTACTCTTTACGAGAGTTTGTAGAATCCAATTCAACCCATGATAATGTTCAATTTATTGAACGAAATATTGATTGGTTTAAAGGTAACTTTTATGATAAAATTCAAAAAATAAGAAATGATGAAGAATGGAGAAACCAAAAAACATGGCTTTCTGAATCAACTCAAGCCCGACTCGAAATGTATAACCCTTTGGTTATGCAAAAAATGTTTTTATTGAATGATGCAAAAATCCTTGATAGATTTGATTCTAAATATATGTTTTGGTTGGATGCTGGAATAACAAACACGGTTCATCATGGATATTTTTCACACGATAATGTTTTAAATAAGATTGAAAAATACATAAATAAGTTTTCTTTCGTTTGTTTTCCGTATGAGGCCGATGGGGAAATACACGGGTTTAAGTTTGATGAAATCTGTGAGATGGCTGGAAAAAAGGTAACTAAAGTTGCAAGAGGTGGATTTTTTGGAGGACCTAAAAATAGCATACCTGAAGCAATGAATATTTACTATTCTTTAACTGACGAATCTCTCAACAGAGGTTTGATGGGAACTGAAGAAAGTATATTTTCAATAATGATTTACAAATATTCACAATTATTTGATTATTTTTCGATTGAATCAAATGGATTATTAAGTAAATTTTTCGAAGATTTGAAGAACTCCAATCTTAAATCTATGAACGAAACATTATCTAAAAGTAAAAATAACCAACTAAATGTTTCTAAAACAGCATTATATGTTATAACATTCAATAGTCCTGAACAATTTGAAACATTAATACAGTCTTTTTATGACTATGATCCTAATTTTATAGAAAAACCAAAAAAATATTTATTAAATAATTCAACGGACAGGTCTACCGACATAAAATACACCGAACTTTGTGAAGAATTTGAATTCGAAGAATTACGTTTTCCTGAAAATTTAGGTATTTGTGGTGGAAGACAATACATTGCTGAACATTTTGATAAGTCGGATATGGATTTTATGTATTTTTTTGAGGATGATATGTTCTTGTATGAAGGAGATAATCCAATATGTAAAAATGGTTTTATGAGATATGTGAATAATTTATACTTGAATTCTTTAGATATTATTAAAAATGAAGGATATGATTTTTTAAAACTTAATTTTACAGAATTTTATGGTGATAACTCAACACAATGGTCATGGTATAATGTACCTCAAGACGTTCGGACCAAAGTTTGGCCTGATTATGACAAACTTCCAACACAGGGATTTGACCCTAATGCGCCTAGAACCAAATTTAAAAGTATAAAATCCTATAAAGGGATTCCATACGCCAATGGAGAAATATACTATAGTAATTGGCCTCAAGTTGTTACAAAACAAGGTAATAAGAAAATGTTTTTAGACACAACTTGGGCACATCCTCACGAACAAACATGGATGTCTCACATTTTTCAACAAACTTTTTCAGGAAGTATTGAACCAGGAATTTTGCTAATTACTCCTGTTGAACATAATAGATTTGATCATTACGACGGAAAACTTAGAAAAGAATCATAGTATATTTATAATATATTATGATAAATTTTTACGTCAGAAAAAACTCTACATTACCGGTTCTAAGAATAGAACTTTTATTGGATGGTAGAAACCTATATAATATCTCAACTGATATTATTACGGGTTCTACCATTTATTTTTCTATGGTAGATAAATCTACCAATATTTTAAAAGTTGGAAAAGGTTTATGCACAATAACAAATGAAAGTAATAAATTATTCATCACTTATAAGTTTAGTGGGAAATCTCTGAGTTCTGTTGGAGAATTTGTCGGTGAGTTTTTTATTACGGATAGTAGAGGATTAGAGGTTATACCGATTAGTGAAAAAATCAATATTACAGTTCTTGATTCCATCTTTAATACTAACACAGTCGAATGTTGTATTCAAGAAAATATTCCAACAATTCTACCAAGTAGAACACCTACAACGACTCCTACTCTTACACAAACTCCTTTCCCATCCAAAACACCAATACCTACAAGGACGGTCACTCCGACAAACACACCAACTAGAACAATCACTCCAACTCAGACCAAAACACCTACTGTTACACCAACCATAACCAAAACACCTACTGTTACACCAACTATTACCAAAACACCAACCAGAACACCAACAAAGACACCGACAAATACTATTACACCAACTCAAACGGTAACTAATACACCAACTAAAAGTCTTACTCCTACACAAACAAAAACTCCAACAATTACACCTACGAGTACAACTATTTATGATTGTGATTTAGTAGTCGTTGGAAATGCAAGATCATTAAGTTGTGAATTAATAGTGACAGGATTTATAAGCGGATGATGAACTATTTTTTCATAAACTATATTTATTGATAAAACTTAAATGGCATTACGGCAGATAACTTTATCGGGTGTTACTGTAGGATTAGATATATCTACCGTAGATATTTATCACACATCGGTTAATCCTGTTAATTTGATATCCTCAGGAGTGACTAAAAGCCAATTATTGAATGGTTATAGTTTTTATGATGATGACACTCACAATACTTATGTGTTAGAAAGTGACGATCCTTGCGGTGTTCAAACAATTGTCACAATCGGAGCACCAACTCCCACACCAACAAAAACAAGCACCCCAACGCCAACAATCACCGCAACAGTAACACAAACACCGACAAATACCGTAACACCAACAAATACAGTAACACCAACCTCTTCTCCTCAACCTTCGGTCTTTAACATAAAATCATCTATTGAAAGTACATTGTCTTCGATTTCAGGTACCGTTTGGTACAGTATTTATGATGGTTTTTATTTATTAGATGATGAACCGTATCCAACAGGACAAACTTGGACACAATTAGGTGTAACTTCTACAATTCCATTATGTAATGATGATGTTTCTTTTGGAATCTTATCAGTTCCAATAAATAAAACATTATTTTTACAAATAAGAAATGAGGATGGTACTCAAATATATAAAACAGATTCTAACTTCCTATCAAACCCTTGTACAAATTTAGGTGGGTCGAGTGGATTCACATATACACTTTTAATTGGAGGCTCATTAACTGTTGATATTAGGTTGAAGGTAACAGATCCAATCACAACTGTTGCCGCTCCAATTAACGTAACACCAACTCCAACAACAACACAAACACCTACAAATACTCTAACACCTACTAATACACCAACAAATACACAAACACCAACAAATACACAAACACCAACAAATACAATATCTCCAACAAATACACAAACACCAACAAATACAATATCACCTACAAATACAGTAACACAAACTTCTACAACAACACCAACTAATACCCCAACAAATACAGTAACACCAACTCAAACAGTAACACGAACTGCAACAATTACACCTACTAATACAGTTACGCCTTCACCAAGCCCTTTACCTGAATTGGTTGTAAATTTTGGATCTGAATACGGATCAGGTTCAACAAGAATAGTTTATACTTTTACGGCATCGACAATACCGTCCCAAAATGTAACAATTACATTCGATAATATTCTTTATGATAAGATAACAGAGCGACAGGTAACAATTTCTACAGGTGTTACAATATTTGCAGGGTCACTTACAGGTAGAACAATAGTAACTCTGAGGGACTTAGATTATTCTGATGTTCAAAAGGGATCTACCTCTTTTGTAAATGTCGAATCAACTCGGGTTAATACAACTTTCAACAAATATGCAAAAGTAACTTTCGAAGATTTTACTCCAATAACAGGATTTGCTTTTTTCGAAAAGTGTTGTGATAGGAGTGATCCAGGTCCCGATTTTATAGAAGTTGAAGTTGATACATTTGATTGGATAAATTTGGGTGGTGGTATTTTTTACGAAAATACTTGCTACAAACCCCTAAAATACTCTGTGGTTGGTGCAACATTCATTGGTTTAAGGTATGGTGCTGACTTTTTTGGTGAATGTACAGAACAAAGATTCTGCTCCTGTTACATACCACCCTCAGCAACACCAACTAGAACACCGACAAGAACACCGACAAGAACACTTACACCAACAAATACTCAAACACCCACAATAACGAGTACAATAACACCTTCACCGTCACCAGTTTATACTTTAAATTGTTCAGCAAGTGCTGAAGAGTTTTTCTTAACCTGTGAGAGCACATCGACAAATTATTATTTGGAGTGTGAATCAAATGCTACCATTTTAGAATTACAGTGTTCGGTAAGTACAACTCCTTATTTCATAGAATGCGTAGGTAGTTCGAGTGACTTTGTAATTGATTGTTCAGTTGCCACTTCACCTTATTTCATCGAATGTGAATCCTCTATTGAATTTGTAACACCAACCGTAACACCAACACAAACATCCACACCAACTATTACAAATACTCAAACTCCAACACAAACTATTACAAATACTCAAACTCCAACACAAACTATTACAAATACTCAAACTCCAACACAAACTACTACGATAACAAGAACACCGACTAGAACACCGACTAGAACCGTTACAAGAACACCCGAGGCAACAAAAACACCTATTGCAGTTTCTTCAAGTCCAACACCTACTCCGAGGAGATAAAATGTATAGTTTTTTAATAAATTTACATCTATTTATAATAAAATTCCAAAATGGCATCAACACAAGGACAAATATCTATAGATTTTACCAATTTGACTGGTTCGTCCTATAGTTTTCAAATTTATATTCGCAACTGTGGATCGGGTAGTTGGGGTTCAGTAATAGATACTATTCCTTATAGTGGATTCCCTTATTATTTTAATATAAATCAAGTTTTATCGGGATCACCAACTTGTTTTGAGTACTTAGTCATTGAACCAACTACACAAACACAATGTACAGGATCAATTGTTTTTATAAGTCCAACTCCGACACCGACACCCACAATCACACCAACAACTAGTCCATTACCTCTGAATTTATATTTATCTCAAGAATTTGAATCAGGTTCTACGGTGGCAACTTATACACTTTCTTCATCGAAATCGATAGGGGAAACAGTCTATTACCAATTCCAAAACACCCTGAGAACAACAGGTGGAACTGAATTCACCATATATCAAATCCTATCAATTCAAGGTGGATCAACAACTGGTAGTACAAGAACCACACTACCTTTTAAATCTTTTGCGGAAATAGATCCAACATATACTAAAATTTCGGATTTCCAATCAAATGGACCTGAATTTTCTGTTGATAGATATGCTTCTGTTGTTTTCCAAAATAATACACCACCGACTAAAAAATACATATTCAAACATTGTTGTGATACCTTACCCCAATTAAACGCTTTAATTCCTTGGGATGCTGCACAAGTTGGTGGTTGGGCAACATTAGGGGGGGTTGTACAAGTTAATGGACAGTGTTATTTCGCATTTGCTCCGGGAGGAACAGGAACAGGTGGATATTTTGGAACATATGACACAATTTCTTGTTTATCAGCACCATGTCCATCATGTCCACAGAACTCACCAACACCGACTAGAACAGCAACAAGAACTCCAACAATTACACCAACACGAACAGTAACAAAAACACCAACGACAACTCCATCTATAACACCTTCTTGTGGTGTATATTGTGGATCACAATTTATTGATTGTTCCGATGTTGATTTGGATTGTTTTGTCAGTCCATGTTTGACACCCCCTCCACAATCACCAACACCAACACCTACGGTTACCCCAACAACGTCTCCTGTTCCAGGTTGTTTCGATTCCGACATCGATGGATGGATTTACGATTGGCCAGAATAAAACTAAATAAAATCCCGAAGAAATGCCTTTTGCACAGTTATGTTTAACAAATGATGGACAATTACAGAATACAGACACTGTAAATATATTTTCCGATGTCGATAATTTTACAACGGCGTTTATCACCAATCTTTCTGTTTCTGAAATCACAGGAGATAATTGTCCGTATATAATTGATAATTTACCTGAAGGCACCACACAAATTTATATTGTTGATTCAACAGGTGAAATTTGTACATATTTAAATTTACAATCATCGGATCTTTGTACATCTTGTGAATTCTCATTTGACACGTATCAAGAACTGACTGTTGGCCAGATCGTGGCAGGAAACTTAATTTCGAATACTTGTGAAGGTACAATAAGTGATTATGTAATTTCATGGTATGATTCCGAAGGGAACGTTGCCTTCACTTCTGGATTTGGTGACTATTTTGATTATAATTTTACACATCCTTTGGTTGGTAATAGTTCCCCAATAACCTTACCAGGTACATATCAACCTGTCATTGATCAAATTATAATCGATGGTACTATTTTTTCTTCTTTTGAGTCAGATGTTGATGACTACAATACTGTATTTGCGTCTCTTGCGGATTGCTTACCCTCGATAACTGTCACTGTAGAATCTTTTAGATGTGATGGGCCATTCGATAATAAATATAGTAATCAAATTTCATACTCAGGTTTATCAAGTAATTTAAACACAATTCCTCCAGTCCTTTCAACTTCATTAGATATGGAAGATGGTATGAAATATTTAGCATTTTCTTTCCAAGCATTTAGTGTAAGTGACGAAATCAAAATTATCTATTCAGGCAGTAATTATAATCAAAAATTTATCTTACAATGGTGGAAACTCGATTCAAGTCCAAGTGTGCAATACGATTGGATTAACACACCTTTACCTTATGTTGTCCATACATTTCCTAATAGTTCTTTCATTGGAGTTATTCCACTTACTGGTTTTACTAATATAAATTACGAAACTGATAAAATCATTTTCGAAGTAATTCCAAATCAACAAAACATTGATACAAATTGGGTTTTTAAATGGGAGTGTTTAAGTGAATTTGATTGTTTCCCTTGCTATATTACCGAAACACCAAAAATAAATGCATCGGATACTTCATTCGGATTACTAAGTAGTTTAAATCCTTGTGCGGGTGTGGGTGGTGGATTATTTGTACAAGAATGTTCAAATCCAAGTGCCGGTCAGACGATGTTAGACTATTTTAATGGAGGGGCATCCGATTCCGCTAGCATGTTTTTTAATCAAAATCCTCCATTTACTGGAAATACCCTCCAACTAAACGGGGTAGGTAGTATAAAAACAGACGCCCCACTATTTGATGGACTCAGTTTTGGACCAGAGGGGTTATCCGATAACTGTGGGTTTGTTCCGTATCCACAACCTAGTCCGCAATCTTTGGGTATTACCAATGATTGGGGTGGAAATTGTTTTCCACCGACTACTAACGAAATCACCTTTCAAAAAACATATTTTCCAAATACAAATTCATCAACTATCTATATGACATTTGAGTCATATGATGATTTTTGGAGGCATTATTCGTATTTAGATTATTTCAGAACACAATTCTTTACAGGAGGTAATGATCCGACACAACTCGGATATTACGAGAGAATTATTTTTAGAGTTTTAAAACCTTCAAACCCAGATCAGGTCTGTGGTGACACTGGCATCTCATTTAGTGTATTTCAAATACACAAAAATTACGGATTGACTTCGGGTTTGACTGTGAATAATTATTATAGTTTAACATTAACTTTAAGTGCAATAACAAATCAGTTACCTGATAGTTCATGTTGTAAAGATTATGCACAAGTCCATGTCGTCACACCAAACAACAGCGCTGTTGTGTACCCTAGTAATGAAGGTTTGGGAAATAGTATAAGTTGGTCATCGAATGTTGGAGCACAGTTTAGTAGACCGGCCTGTTGTCCTAATAAGATTTTATCTGTTCCACAATCTGGTGTGACAAAATCTAGTTGGTGGTCGATTTTTACAGACGCTTTTCAAACAGTACCTGCCGATTACGATGACCCAACTTCTTTATACCCACAGTATAGTGCAATTACCTGTCCGAATATTTTGGATTGGGAAACAAGAAATTTGGGCACTTGGAGGTGGGGTCATGTAAGAAGGTTTACTAGATATGTCTTTTACATTTATCTATCGGATCCTGAGGATTTAAATGCTTACAAGATTGACTTGATTACCGTAAACAATATAATAAACGTGTTCCATTATGATGGTAACAATGTACAATACTGTGATTCAACATATGTTAATTGTTAAAATTTAAAAAAAAATCAAATGCCACTAATTGAAATAACACTATTTGATCAATTACCAGGAGCTACAAACTATGATGTTTATGTCAGTAATTGTGATGGAGGAAGTCCTGTCATTGTTGGAAATTTTATTTATTCTGAGTTTCCTTTGGCAATAGAATTGAACCCCTTTATTGGTAACGTTTGTTGTTATGAGTATTCCGTATCGGCAAATACAGGGTGTGTTTGTGAAAGTGTCGTTGATTCTTGTACCAATAGTCCGACTCCAACCAATACTCAAACACCAACCTTGACACCAACAAACACACCAACAAGAACAGTTACTCCAACAAGAACACCAACAAGAACAGTTACTCCAACAAGAACCGTAACTCCTTCTATAACACCATCATCAGAACAAATTTGTACTTGTTTTTCGGGTCTATCAGTTTATTATCAGTGTCCCGTTCCTGAGGTTATACAACCTGGAAAAATACAGTGTCCTGATCAGGTCAGTATTAAATACTTGTTGTGTAATGAAACAATAGGTACTACTACTATATACGAAGGAGTTCAAAACGCAGTAACAATAACTGATTGTATTAACCCTGAAACGGTTACTGCGGCAACTGATTTGGGTCTTGCATTTTTGGTAATCGATAATACAAATGCAGATTGTTGTGAATAAATAAATAACGAATTATAAAAATGCCACTAACTACTGTAGGATTAAATAACGGAATTATCGGGGTAAATAATTATGATATTTATATCAATGATTGTGTGAACCCAAACGAATTTGTCACAGGAGTTACTGTTTCAGATTTACCATATTCTTTTGAAATAACAGATTTTCTACCTTTATATGATTGTTGTTATCAGATTACATTATCGGGAGATAATGGGTGTTCGTGTGAAACAATTTGTAATTCGTGTGGGTGGATATTAAGAAGAGCCTCGAATTGTTGTACTGACCAAAGTGAGGTCATTTTAGTTCCAAATTCAATACCCTTGAACAGTGTAATTTTGGCAACAAATGGACAATGTTATTTACTTGGTGTTCAGACTGCGGGGGCTGAAACGATCTACTATTCAAGTACTTTTGACGGAGATTGTACAGCCTGTGAATTAGTAGTACCCTGTGGTCCAACACCAACACCTACACCAACACCTCAATACAATAGATATACTGTTAAAGTTTGTTGTGACTATGGTGTTACCTCTTGGACTTCAGTTTTAATACCAAATAGTACAAATATATTATTAAATAAGGTTTATATAATCAATGGATATGCCTATACATTCACGAATGGACCACTACCAAATAATCAAATTGGAACACCAATAATACAGACAATTTTTGGACCATATAATTCATGTCAGTTGGCATTTGCGGCACCCGTAATTCAAAACTCATGTGGAGGACCAACACCGACACCGACCCCTACTATTACACCTTCTCCTGAACCTTGTGAGTGTAAAGAAAATGTAATGATTAGTTATATGTGTGAAGAAATGAATGATGTTTTCCTGTGTCCACCATCAATAGAATTCGAATACACAGACTGTAATGGAAATTACTACATACAAGATGTCTTACTAAATCAAAATTTCATTATCACCGGTTGTACATATGTTCAAAGTGTTAATTGTATTACTAATCTTTTACCATCACAAATAGCGACAATATCCTCTGAGAATGGAATTTGCTGTGGAGATCCAACATTCGAACAGATTCAAATTTATGCTGTTAAGGATTGTAAATACCAAACCCTACATTACTTAGAAGGTCCGATTTATTTACAGGCAGGTATGGTTATTGTTGCAACAAATGGTAATTGTTATTTTGTATCAGGATTCTCTAGTAATCTTCCTACACTATTCTTCAATTATATTTATGACGGAGCGTGTCATGATTGTATAAACGACCAAGGTGGAACACCCGATTGAAAAATCATAATAATAATTTAAGTAAAATTTCAAATTTTTCGACAAAAATTATATTTATAATTAAAAATTAAATGGCAACACAGGGGCAAATATCTATAACCAACACAAATTTATCGGGTGGTTCATATAGTTTCGAAATTTATGTCCGCGCTTGTGGATCGGGTAACTGGGGAAGTCCTATTGATACCATTCCGTATAGTGGATTTCCTTATTACTTCAATGTCGAGTCAATTCTCACGGGTTCACCATCTTGTTATGAATATCTTGTCGAAGAACCAACAACACAGGCTCAATGTACTGGACAGGTTATATTTACTTCTCCAACACCGACACCAACAAAAACAAAAACACCAACACCAACACCAACAGTAACACCACCAATTACTTCAGGTGTCAGTTTGAGTATTTATTCTACATTCAGTGAGGGTTCTTTATTGGCTAATTATTACTTAGAAAGAGATCAAACAACTACGGTTGATACATATTACCAATTCCAAAATAAATTAGCAACAACTGGAGGTAGCGAAATTGACTTAATTGCCTATGTTGAAATTCCGCAAGGTGCGACAACAGGTCAAACCACCGTTCAATTACCATTTAACTCTTTAAATGAAATAGATCCTGGATACAGCGTAATTTCAAATTTTGTTTCAACATCAGAAGAATCAGTTGTTGTTGATAGATATGCTGGTGTCATTTTTGAGGGAAGAGTTATACCAACAATTCGTGTTATATTTGCTGAATGTTGTAATTTATTACCTAACATTCAAATTCAAGTACCAACCACCGCTACGGATACAAATTCACAAAATCCTTGGGTTCTCCAAGGAGGTGTCATACAATATCAGGGTAACTGTTATAAGTTTTTACAATTCGGTGGAAACGCATCCAATGGATTTTTTGCAGGACCAGATGCTTCTTCTTGTGGTGCAGAAATTTGTCCATCATGTAATGCAGTCGTGTCACCATCACCGACAAGAACGGCGACGAGAACACCAACCATAACACCAACAAATACCAAAACTCCGACTTTAACACCCACTAACACTCCTTCACCAACACCACCTTGTGCTGATTGTGATTCGAATGTTGTGGATTGTGCGGAAGTTATGGGATGTTACTCTTATCCTGTTGCAATTTCACCAACACCCACAAGAAGTGCAACTCCAACTCCAACAGTAACCTCAACATTAACACCAACCCTTACACCAACACCAAGTGTTACACCAACTAATTTGGAATGTTTGGATGATAATGCAGATGGATATATTTTTGATAGCCCACAATAATAAATAAAAAAAAATTACAAAATGCCTTTTATTGGACAACTTTGTTTAACTGACTTGGGAGGATTTGAACTAACAGATTTCGTTGACATTTATTCAAATGTCGATGATTTTACAACTCCTTTTGTAACTAATGTATTAGTAGAATCACTTTCTTCAGATGAAGGAAACTGTCCTTATTTATTATTTAACGTTCCTGATGGAACAACTGAAGTATATATATTAAATTCAGATGATGATGTTTGTCTTTTCTTACCGATTCAAAGTAGTGATCTTTGCGAAACTTGTGACTTTGGATTTAGTCAGTATTCGGCAACGAGTATTGGTAGATTATATGTTGGTGTTTTAACAGCAAGTTGTCAATCTACCTTAACAGATTATGCGATAGATTGGTATAACGAAGACAATGAAATAGAATTTTCTTCCGGTATTGGTAATCTATTTGATTACGGATATCAACAACCGGCCTTAGGAAATGGAGGTGTATTTGTTCCTCCTGGTACTTACTATCCTGTGATACGAGAAGTGTTAATTAATGGGATAGTGTTTACGTCACAAGGGTTCTCAATCGGTAATATTTTTGCAAGTTTGGATTGTCTTCCAAATGTTACTGTTGTTGTTCAGGCATATAATTGTGACAATGGTACGGCAACGGGACCTTATTCTCATTCATTAACTTTCATTGGTACTTCAAGTAATTCTCAATCAATTCCTGAAGTTATGCCAGTTTATCTTGAAATAGACTCAACAATAACTCATATTGCTTGGTCTTTTAGGGCAGTTTCCGTAACCGATCAAATAAAAGTTGTTTATTCTGGTCAAAATTATGACCATCCATTTATTTTGGATTGGTTTGATACAGGATTTAATATCTCAGTTTCGGACTTCACAAATCCACCCCCTTATGAAGTTGACCCATCTACCCCGACCGACATTTTGAAAAAAGTAAATTGTCTTACTGGTTTTACAATTACAAATGGAGATTACATTATTTTTGAAATAATACCAAACCAAACAAATCTTAATACCGATTGGTACTTAGATTTTGAATGTCTCGATTCTTTCAACTGCGAATCTTGTATATTAACCGGTACTACAAAAATTAATCTATTGGATGGATTTCAAATTGGAAATAGTACATCCGCTTGTGGATCTGGTAAAAATTTCACTTTGAAATATAGTGCTGACTGTTCGAATTTTAACGACGATTTGAATAACTACTTTCAAACCGATCTCTTCAGATTCGAGTTAAACCCACCACCCCCATTATGGACAAATTTAGGATCTTTGAACTGGTACAGATCTTTTAACTCTAACGATATCAATGATTTGTCAATTTCGAATAATTTACAAGTGACCACAGGATTTTTATCATGGTCAAACACTTCCTGTGGTTCTGGTTCTCTTACCGCTGGTGGTTTTAGTGAGCAATGTATATCTCCGAATACTAATTTAATTTCTTTTTCAAAATCTTATAACTCAGGTAATGACCAAGCAATAATTTATATGACTTTCAGTAACCAAAACGATTTTCTTACACACTGGAATGATTATAATACTACGTTCCTATTATTATCTAATAGTACTGATCCAACGAATTATGGATACTACGATGGATTCAGGTTTATAGTGAAAAGACCACCTTCGCCCACTACACCATGTGGTGATAGTGGTACAATTACCTATACGTATACAATTCCAAAAACAGCAACTTTTTCAAGTGGATTTACAAATAACGAGTATTCACTTCAAATTACATGGGGGTCTATCACGAATGGTTTGTCGAGTAGTGATTGTTGTTTTAATCTCACAAACTCTTTCATTACCACCTATAACAACAGTAGAACTCAACAAAATATTTCTTTCACGACAAATACGGGAAGTAGATCAATAAATCCAATAGGTTTTATAAAACTCCCGAATAACACGAATATAACTACGGCAAGCACTATTCCGTTGTTATATTGGGTAATTAGGAAAAATCAAATAGAAACCTTACCAAGAAATTACAATAATATCAATGAATTTTTCCCACAATATAGTTCGGTTACTTGTCCAAATTTATACAATTTACAAGTTTCATCAAATAATCCAAATTACTATGTCAAGAACTGGTCTATGTGGCTTCTGTCTTTGATTAATCCTTCTAATACTGAAGAGTTCAAGGTTGAAAGACGCTTGACAACAGGAAATGAATTGGCCTTTGTTTATAGTGGTGGTACAATTAACAATGTCAACACAGATTATGTGATTCAATAAAAAAAACAAAATAAAAAGTAATGCCTACGACGATTGAAATAATATTAAATAACGAAGTTGCTGGAGCGTCTGTTTATGATGTGTATGTCAGCGATTGTATTGGAGGTGCTGATGTTCTTGTAGCGGATGACATTCCATTTAGTGATTTTCCAATATACGTTGATTTAGTTGGTGTTGGTTTGGGAGATTTGACTTGTTATGAATACACAATTTCAGCAGACACAGGATGTATTTGTGAGAATGTCGTAGGAACAATACCTCCATCACAAACACCGACACAAACAGTAACCGCATCCATAACACCTTCTAATACAAGTACACCAAGTGTTACGCCTACAAGAACTGCAACACCAACAAATACTGTAACACCAACAATAACAAGAACACCACCGTGTTTCTGTTTCGAAAACATAGACGTGTGGTTTACTTGTGTTACAGGTGGACAAAGTACAACAGTATGTCCTGAAAGTGTAATATTGAATTATACAACTTGTGATCTAACACCAATAAAGGTAACTTTGGATCAAGGTATTGAAAATTTAATTACAATTACAGATTGTACAATCCTTAACTCGATTAATATAGAGAACCAACAAGCTTTCCAAGGTTTATCTTTCTTTATAGAAATTTCAGGAGCGACTTGTTGTGGAATTCCGGCAACACCATCACAAACACCAACAAATACTGTAACACCAACAGTTACACAAACCCCGAACAACACTCCATCCGTTACACCTTCTGTAACCAAAACCGTTACACCAACAAGAACCGTTACACCAACAAGAACTGTTACACCAACAAGAACTGTTACACCTACATCTTCTCCTACGGGTTATAATTGTTTCAGTGCAGAAACTAAATTTAATGCGTATAATGGATTTTTATCAAATGTATTTTCATCTCTCTATGGTTTACCTGATGACGAATACACACACATCTGTGATTTCTTGAATTGCGAAGACATTGAATCAATAAAACAAAACACAAATTTGATAACTACGAATATATGTTTTTCTACTTTAGATCCAAGACCTACGGTAGTTGGTGACACATCACAGATATTCATATATAGTGGATCTTCATATGTTCCTTTGACGTACGGTATGTTACCTCTTATTCAACAATATCCATCGCCAAATATTTCAACATTATACTTCTCATTAGCAGGTTGTATATATCAGTTTGTACCAGGATTTGTTGGAAATCCAAATCCATTGTCAGGGACTTTAATGTATGCAACTCTTGTAAATTGTTGTACAGGTCCTGCTTCAACAACCAGAGATTATAGTATCACCAATGTGGGTAATTCTTATTGGAATTTTGCCAATTTTAATGATCCAAGTAATCCAACTATTACTTTGACAAGAGGTCAAACATATCGTTTCCACGTTTGTGCGGAAGGTTATAGATTCGCAATAGGTGATTTCAGAGAATCTTTCTTAGCTGGAGATGGTGCCGTTGCATTGAATGATATAAATGTAATCACACCAAATAACACCAACGGTGAAGATACCGGAACCATCACCTTCACACCTAACAGTAGTTATGGTAATAATGTTCTTTATTACTTCGCCTACTCGATAAACGGTCAACAAGTCCAAAATTACCCTAATGGTTCGGGTATGTGGGGATTGATCAATCTACAAGGATAATAAAAAGAAAAAAAATTAGAAAATGCCAACTAATATAGTCGTAGGTTTAGAAAATGATATAATCGGTGTAACAAATTATGACATTTGGGTCGGAGATTGTATAGATGAATTAGTATATGTTACAGGATTAACATTTAACCAATTTCCATATGTATTCGATGTTGAAGAATATCTTACAGGTTATACTTGTTGTTATACCTATTTTGTCTCTGGTGACACTGGTTGTGTTTGTGAAGGACAATATAACGTCTGTACACCAACACCCACACCTACAAATACTATAACACCAACAGTAACACCTTCTATAGCTATTAGTCCGTCGAATACAATGACTGTAACACCTACTCAGACTGTAACACCAACGGTAACGATAACAAATACTCAAACTACGACACTTACTCAGACACCTACAAATACCTCAACCAACACACCAACAAGGACAGTAACACCTACAAACACTAAAACACCCGATGCGTCTCCGGATCCAACCCCGACAAACACACCAACGAACTCAATCACACCAACCCCAACAACATCACCCGTTACTTTTGCAGTAAGTATTTCAGGATGTTGTCTTGGAAACACGTTGAGTACAACATTTACATTTACAGGTTCTGTTAGTGTTGGTGATACTTTCTATTGGGAAGGAACACAAATTAATCCAGCACAATGTTATATTATTACAGATGTAATTGCTGTTGGTAATGTTTTTGGTGATTCTCAAGGGACAATAACGGATATTTTTGCCGATTGTCCGTCTTGTACCACGGTTCATCTTTGTCCCTCACCAACTCCGACCAGGACTTCAACACAAACTCCAACACAAACACTTACCTCAACCCCAACTTTAACACCTACAAACACATCCACACCAACTCCAACACCAACTACCTTAACAAATTTAATCTATCGTAGAGTATCTCCGTGTTGTACCGATAATTATCCTCAGAATGCAATTATCAGTATGGCAATGCCTGCTGACATTGCCGTGGGATTGACAGTAATAGCAACAAATGGACAATGTTTTTACACGGGATACGAAATACCAGCACCTTATTCAATTAATGTTACATATCAAGAAACATTCTCCTCGGGTAATGATTGTGCGTCGTGTATAATAGCAAATCCATGTCCAGCAGTACCTGAAGGAATTTCTCCTACACCAACAAAAACTGTAACACCAACACCATCATCGCCAACTTATTGGAAATTAACATCTTGTTGTGATGAGTTAGATCCCTCAATTACAGTATATGATTCTGTTTCTTCAAACGCATTCAACTTCATAAACAACAGATGGTATATTTTGGACGGTGTGGTTTATAAAGTAAATGGTCCTCAGGTTGGTACGTCTAACTACACTCCTGGAACGATAAATGGACCTTATAACACTTGTACCTTAGCACAACAAGCACCTGTTATTCAGTTTGATTGTTATATTACACCATCTCCAACACCAACATCAACTCCAAGTTGTGATTGTAGAAGATATATTGAGGTAATTTATACTTGTGACTTAGGTGATGATACAACCATCGGTCTTTGTCAACCATATTTAGAGTTCTCTTACATCAATTGTGAAACATTAGAAACTATGTTTGCAACAATTGAAATTAATAGTACAAAACTAATAAATGATTGTGCAGTGTTCGAAAGTGTTCAATTAGTTTCTTCTACCAATCAATATGAGTTGTTCTCAGTTCAACAATCGCAAAGTGAATGTTGCGGATCTTATATCGGTGGTGATTCTTTGATTTGGGAAATTAGAAATTGCGCAACTGGATTAGTTTCGACGATGATTGGACCAAACACATTGACTGATGGTTTAACTATAAAGACAACCGATAATCAATGTTGGTTGATTCTTGGATTAGATCCTGGACAACAATATGAATACATATATGAATCAACATTCGATGGTTCTTGTAATGCCTGTTTGACATAATCCTAATGGAATTTTTTATCAGTAAAAAAACATCGTTACCCCTCCTTAAAGTAGAACTTACTAAGGATGGGGTGACGATGTTTTCTGATTTTATGGATGATCTTGAAAAGGCAACCATATTTTTTTCCATGAATGATGTTGCAACAGGAACAAAAAAAGTTGTCAATCAGAGAGCGTATATCACAGCCAAAGAATTTTCTGAACCTGAAACAAATACTGAATATTATGTATATTATAAATTCAGACCACAAGACACTAATCGAGCTGGAAGATACGAGGGTGAATTTTTTATATCAATACCCGGTAAAGGGGTTTTAAAAACACCAATCAGAGAACCTTTGTACATTAATGTACAAGACTCGATTGATTTTGGTAATTGATTTTTCTATTTTTCTTTCAAAAGGTAAATGTCGTATGTTGCGACAGCAAATAAGCCATCATGAAAGAAGCACCATCGCCCGAAATTATCAAATCCTTCTTGGAAGGAAGTGACCCCGAGGAATTCATCGTTTCAGTTGAATTTGATTTTGTAAATGATTGTATATATAAAATCAAAGAGATCCCTGGTCGTGGGAAAACAATTCAAAGGGACAACTTTATTGCATTTGCTTGGGTCGGAGATTTACGATCTATTAAATTTTATGGTGGGTCAAAGGAGGCCCAACAAAAAGCAATCCGAGAAC
>Ga0315904_10003925_pt1 | contig 21510 bp, 33 predicted proteins | sample LakEriMetagenome_6_FD_203529 | JGI IMG/M metagenome (GOLD analysis project Ga0315904, IMG submission 203529) | Freshwater fungal communities from buoy surface, Lake Erie, Ohio, United States - Buoy 12 MA120 | ecosystem: Environmental > Aquatic > Freshwater > Lake | place: USA: Lake Erie, Ohio...
ACTCGCCTCCAAAAAAACGTGGAACCTTGACCAACCGAATCACTGCAATGCCGCGGACCTCGTCGCGACGGTACTGCACGTAGACCATGTCACCCTCGACCCGCAGCAGCCGCCCGTGCCGCAGGTGGTACGTGCCGTGCTCGACCCAAAAGACGAGCCCTTCGTCGCTGACGAACTCCGGTGCGATCACAGGCTCCTCCCGTGAAATCCACCGTTGCGAAAAGTGAACGCCTTGAGCCCGCTGCCGGTGCTATCTGGCCCGTCGTGGATCTCGCGGCGTATCGGCCGCTCACGCAGCTCCTGGGCGAGGGCACGCAGCCCCGGTGCGATGCTCAACGATGACGCCGACGCGGCGTCTTCTTCGGCGCTGACGAACTCGGGTTGATACTCCCGCGTCAGCGGCTCCAGGCGACGCTCCAGGCCCTGCTCGTCAATGATCCGATCGACGATGTGGGCACTGGCCCGGATCGCGAAACAGATGTCGGCCTTTCGCGTGCCAGCGGCGTAAAGCTCCACGACCCGAGCGACCACGTCCGCAGGCAGCGGCATCCGCGGCTTCGTCTTGTGTGGCTTCCGGCGACGGTCGCCCCACTTGTGCAACTCGGATAGCCGCCGCACCATCCGCCGAGGGATGCCGCAGTGCTCCGCGATCTTGTCGGCAGGCTCGCCCGCGATCCACAGCTGCCGTGCGATGGCGACGGTGTCCGGGTGAACGAGGTCTGGTCTTGAGCGTTGCATGGGGTGCCTTCCTTGGCGGTGTTTAGAAGGGCAGCACGTTGCCCGTGGGCCACGCTCGCTGGTCGAGGATCACCACGCCGAAGTCGCTATCGACGACGAGCATCCCGTCGGCGTCGTAGCCCGTGACGATGCCATCGGCGTAGCTCGCTGGGCTCCAGCCCTCCAGGCGGAAGGCCACGCCCTCACCGATGGCGTAGCGTGGCGTGCCGTAAACGTCGGCCATACCGGCGACCGCTGCCATGTACTCGTTGCTGTGTGCGTCCATGCCTATGTTCCTCCGTGAAAAGGGTTATCTACGCTGTCGTTAGTTGAACCTATACGCTGCCGTTAGTTCCGTCAACCATTTTTTCATCGGGTCGCTACGGCAGCACCCTCGATGATGGCAATCGCCCGATCGGCTTCCTGGCGGTGTTCGCTGATGTTGACCGTGAACCGCTCGCCGTCGATCGCCATGATGAACTTTTCGCCCTGAAGGATTGTCACGGCCTCGTCACGGGTGATCTCTACGCAGACCATTTTCTTGCGAATCTTCATCTGGACATTACGCACGGTTTCCATGTTGTCCGAGCGGTACCGTGCCGCCTTGATTGGGCCCTTCATCATGTCGTCGGGCAACCAGAGGCGGAACCCTGTGTCGATGATCCCAAGGCCGTAGGCGTTTTCGTCGAGGCGGGAAATCACCACGCCCGCCGTCTTTTGATCGGAACACTGCATTCCGATCGCAATCTCTCGGCTGCCGTCCAGTTCGTCGATCTTGTCGATCACCGTGAACTCGCCAGCACAAGCAACCGCCGCCGCCATCCAAGCCACCATCGCAAAAGTCGTTTTCATCGTTTTGTCTCCTCGTTTGGTTTCGGTCTGAAAGAGTGCCACCCGTTTCGCACCTGTCGGCTGGCCGGGTGGCCCCACCTTGTGCGGTTCAGGTCAGGCGGAAACCTTGACCACCCTCGCCGTGACGTGCTGCGGCCCCTTGTCGAACCACCAGCCAGCCAGGCCGGGGCTGCGGCTGTTTGCCCGAGACTGAGCCGCCTCCAGCGTCATGCGTGTGCAATCGACGATCACCCGGAGAAAACCGTCATCGGCGATGAAGCCCACTACGACCACGTAGTCGTTTCGCTCGGCTCGCTTGCCGCCAATCACGCTAGCCTCGATGCCGATGCCGTCTTCGACAAGGTTGACAACTAGCAGCTTCGTCGCTGAACCGCGCTTGATGCGGCTCACGCTCACGTCGTTCACGGCGGCCGCCACAATCCCAGCCGCGTCGATGTCGTTGGTGGTGGAGTTCATCGTTTCGTCTCCCGTTTGCGTGTCGTTCGTTTCCCGTCTGATCTAATATACGCACTAGCGTTAGTTTGGTTCAAGCCGAGATTCCGATTTTTCTCGGATTTTTTCTCAGGAAGCTTTTCGCCGGGGATTCCGGCCCTTTTTCACGGTCTTGGCGGCACGCTTGCCGACCGACCGGGTGGACAGGCCCTTACTGATCTGGGCGACGAGGTCTCGATGGACCACCCAGGCACGTTCCCCAGCCTTCCAGCACAGCCCCTGCGTTTCCCATTCCTCGTGGCGCTCGCCCAGGAGGAGACGCAGCCAGCCGTCAGTACAGCCAGCCAGCTGTGCCGCTTCCTTCACGGGGAGCCATTCGCGATTTGGGCTTGCCATAACCATACCTCCATGATAGATGCGACAGCGTTAGTTGGTCAAACCGCAAAGAACGGTTTGCTGCGGCGTCGGCCGCTGCGTACCGTTCAAGTGCCGCCCGACCCGTGCGGCCCCTCGATAGGGACCGCAAAGGGCAGGCAAGTGGCGGGGGTAGGATTCGGAGCCCACGCCGAAACGGTCGATACAGGCCGTACAAAACGGCCCGTTATCCAAAAATCGCCACGCTCAGGAGCCCCAGGACACGGCGACGGATTCGCAATCTCACACGGACGTAGGTAACTCTTTTTAAGGAGACCACCCCGTGCGACTCGACGCATTCTTCAACGACGTGTACCGCGTGCTAAAACTCCGCGGGAAATCGCCCCGCTCGGTGCTCCTGCACCAGATCGCGATCCGGAACTTCGGCCGGTGGCTCGAACGCCCGGCCACGCTGGCCGACCTCGACGACCTGACACTCGCACGGTACTTAGACTTTCGGGGGACTCAAGTCGCCCCGCACACCGTGGAACGTGAGCGGAACTCCCTGTGTGCCCAGTGGCGGCTCGCCTGTGACCGCGGGCTCCTGGCGGTGCGGCCGACTATCCAGCCGCAGCCGCTGCCCCAGAAGATCCCCACGGCATGGACCGTGGCCCAACTCGACAGGCTCTTCCAGGCGGCCCGGCACGCCCGCGGCACAGTCGGGCCCGTACCGGCATCGGTGTGGTTCCCGGCCCTCCTGACGCTGGCCTGGGAGTCGGGCGAGCGTATAGGGGCTCTCCTGGCCGCCCAGCGGGAAGACCTGTCCGGCGGCCGGTTGGCGATCCACGCCGACGCCAGGAAGGGCAGGCGGGAGCCCAAGATGCACCACCTATCCGCGGGCTGCGTGGCCCAGCTGCACGCGGCACGGGCCCCCGGGCGTCCCGAGGTGCTGTGGTGGCCGATGGCCCTGCCGTCGCTCTACGATCGGCTCCACAAGATCCTCGACGACGCCGGGCTTCGCGGGAAACGGGTGGCCTTCCACCAGATGCGGCGGTCGGCGGCCACGCACCTCACCGCCGCTGGTGGCGACGCTCAGGCGTTTCTCGGGCACCTGGAGCCGCGGACTACGAAGGCGTACATCGACCCGAGGATCCTGCCGCAGGCGGCCCCGGCGTGGTCGATCCTGCCTCGGCTCAAATAGCAGCAAGGACGGCGACGGCCAGGGGGAGGAACCGACCGCCGCCGCCTCGCGCCTCCCGGGGGGTCAACCGATGCCAAACCTGCGGCCCACCTCGTTCAGTGCCTCCTGACGCTTGGCACAGCCACAGTCGCCGCCGACGACCGCACTGACACGCTCCTTCGTGATGCCGACGGCGGTGAGCCCTGCGGCGACCATGTCGCCCAGTCCGGGGCGAGCGTGCGGGTAGGCGGGGTGCGTCTCGTCCACGACAATGGATTCGCCGTCATCCGATACGATGCAGGCCCGCACCTCCTCCAGCGTGTAGCCACGCTCGTCGCATCGTGCCAACAAATCAGACAGCACGCATGTAATCATGGCAGCGGATTGCAGTCGCATAGCCCGTTGAAAATCTCAACCACGCCAGCACTCCCGGCAGCGTTGCGCGTGTCGATATTAACGGACGTGTATCCTGCTGGCTTTTTAATACACTTACTTACTGATGGTACTCCTGTGCCAGTGTATAGTTCTATGTTTGGTAGCCCGGCACCAGTTATCCAAACCCTTATTCTTTCAGGCGAAGAAATAGACATCGCGATCTCAATCAAAAGGCAAGACTCAGATGACGGGTATGCAGCAGTCGAGGACGGTGCCCCAGAAAACTCAGCAGACCACTCCAGCCGCTGGCTACATATGCCGAGCTTTAGTTCTCCGACCTTAGAAATCGCCGGATTAGAAAACTGCGGCTGAGGGTACGCACCGGACCGCACAATATCAGACGAAAGGAATACCAACCCTGCCTTGCTTGTGTATGGGCAGGTGTTTATTTCCTTCTCGTAGTCCGCAGCCCACAGCGGCTTCAGCCCACCGCCTCCGTTGTCTGTTGTCATCCTTGCGTACAGTAGTGCCTTGCCAGGCAACGACCTCGGCCAGACAACCCAGACGCCGAAGTCTATTGCTACATAGACTCCGCTGAATCTAGTTCCATACCCGGACCAAAAACTCGCACATTCGTTAGCCGTTGTATTAACCCACCAGTCCGACGGCGGGGTCGTGCCTACGGGCTGCGTGCCGATGTTGAATACATTCGGCGGAGCTATAGCCGTGCCATTCGTGCTCCAGATTTGTTTTGATGTAAAAAACGGTTGCGCCCACGCGTCTGCCATTACCCACCCGCTTTGGTCTGTGCGGATACATTCAACGCACACGCAGGCCCCGGTCCCACAGCACGGACACCCCGGCATGAGCACCATCGCTAGCACTCCGCGGAGATCAAATACCACGACCCGTTGCCGCCCTTTGCGACGATCACCCACTTCCCGGTGGCGACGTTTGCAAACTTGTTGACGCATTTCTCTAGCGTCACCGCCGGGCTCGCCGCCGTCTCGCTAGGAGGCGTCCCGCTTTCGTACAGCGTGATCGTGGCGAGCGTGCCCTTGTTCCATGCGGCCGTCGTTTTCCCCAGCCGCACGGGATCGCCGCCGTCGTCGCCGCGGTAGGGATACCAACCGCCGACGCTAGTGTCCCCGACACGCTCGACCGTGCGGACGACGTTTGAAATCCGGGCAGCGTCTTGGCGGGTGAATCCGACGGGCTTCATGTCATATCTTCGCCGGGGGGGAGCCTACGGTCCCCTGGAAGTCGGCGGTGCCGTATGGCTTGAACTTCAGCAGGACGGGATTCGGACCACCAGGAGCCGGGGGCGGATCCATGGCACCGCCAGAGCCGTTTAACGCCACGGGCTCCTTCACGGGCTTCTTGTCCTGCCCGAGGATCGGCCCGAGTTTCGTTGCCGACGGCGTGTGGATGCCGTCGTTGCCGACCTTCTGCACATATCCCCGGTCGATCACCTGGAGATCCCAGCCGCCTTTGAGGAACACGAACTCAAACGAGCACTCGACGTACTTCAGCGGGTGTGCCCCCTGGCCCTCGGTCTTCCATGACCACCGGCTGGAATCGCACATCCACTCGCGGGCGGCACCGCCAGCCCAGGCGGCGTCATTGATCTTTCCGAGGATTTGATCACGCTTGACGGTCATCGCCGTATAGGTCGGGAAACACTTAACGAGCGTTAGCGATGGAGACGGCTGCTTCTTCTCGGCGTCGTCAAACGGGATGCCCGCACTATTCGCGACCGCCTTGCCGTCCTCGTCTTTTGTGAACGGAACCATGACTTGCGACGTGCCACCAGACCACACCGCCTTTGGCATGATGGCCGGCGTCGTTTCCGGGTCGGGCGGCACGGTATCGCTCGGCTTCTGCTCCTGGCGGTCTTCGTCTTTTTGCTCGACCTTCTGATATTGGATCGTCACTTCGTACAGCAAGAGCGAAGAGCCACGCGGCTTCACGTCGAACTTCTGGGCACGTGAGTACGGGTCCTCCGGGTGGGCTGCCCATAAGCCGATGCCGGGGGCGTTCATGATTTCGATCATCGGCGTGGCCGGATCGTCGATCTGCACCGTGAACGATCGGGTGAACTCAAGCCCCGACTTGGCGTCGATCGACAGCGACCTTGAAGCGGCGGATTCTGTGTGTGCAATCACGCTCATTGAAGTGCAAACGCCTCCATGCCTTCGTCGGCGGTGTTATCAACCACCTCCCCCAAGAGCCCGACCATTTCCCGCTGCGTTGCGAGCTGCTGATCCTCGACGGTGTTCTTGTTTCCGTAGATCAGCCGTAGGATTTCCCTATTGCCTTCCTTGGTGCGGGCGTCGAGTGCCGACACGAGCTTCGACGTATCGACCTCAACGCGGACGGGATCGGCTGGCTTTGCGTCGGGCTGTCTCGCTGGAACATCGACAGCATTGCGGGCCGCCAGCATCGCTTCCCGGGCTCGCTTCACAGCGTCCGAGAATGGCGTCGCTACGGCCTTGCCAGCCTCGCTGGCACCATTCCAGGCGTTCTTAAATGCCGCGTCCCGCTCTCGAATGTCCCTGTCGATTCCTCGCCGCAGTTCCTCGTTGAAGAGCTTGGCACTGTTAACAATGCGATCGAGCGACGACGTGTCGAATCCAAGATAAGAGCCGATCGACTTCGCCACGTTCGCCAGGCGGATCACGACCTCCGACAGCCCGAGGACGATCGTGGATAGCCCGGCCTGGGCAGCGTTGAAGACACCCGTCAACGCCTGACCGGCCCGGAAGAACACATCCCGCAGCGTGCTTGAGATGGCCTCCCACGATATAGAAACCTGTGAGGCGTAATCCCACACGGCAGTGAATGACGCCGTGAACGTATCCGCCACGCTGGCGAGGTATTCCGCCCCGGAGATCAGCGAGTCAGCAATGTACTCCCCGACCTTGGCCCCGCCGGTGCTTTGAACGAAATCGGTCCACATACGGTTGATCGCCGTGATCGCCGGGGCGAGGTTCGCTACGACCTGTTGAATCACGCCCTCGATCGACTTCTTGACCAGCGTCCACGAGTCGTTCATGGCCTCGACGTTGGTGCCTTGTACGTTGCTGAGGTTGAGGCCAAGCCTCTCGGCCATTTCCGCCGCCTCGCGGATTCCGGTGGCACCGCTCTGGAATAGCGGCAGCAGCTCGGCCCCCGACTTGCCGAACAGGGCGATGGCCGCGGCCGATCGTTCCGCCGCCGTCGGCAGCGCCGAAATAGAGTCCGCGATGGCGTCAAACCGGCCCCGCGGGTCGAGCTTCCCAAGATCGTCCAAAGACAGACCGATCCTCGCGAAGGCGTCGGTGGCCTTCTTACTGCCCCGCTGGGCCTCAATGAACGCCCGGTCTGCCTTGGTCATGGCACCGGCGAGCGTGCCGACGGACACGCCAGCCAAGTCAGCCGCGAGGGACAGACCGCTCATGTCCTGGTAGGACACGCCCAGGCGGGCGGCCATCTTCGACAGCTGGTCGATCGTTTCCGACGATTTCCCGGCGAACGACGCAAACGACTTCGCCGCGGATGTTATCCCAGAGGCTATCGACCCGAACAACTGGGCGGCGTTGATGCCGACAAGGGCATTTAACGACGACTTCAGGGACGCCACGTCGCCCGATAGCGACCTCAAGGCCGACGCCGCCTGTTTCGTGCCGGATGTCAGGCCGCTCGTGTCGGCGGTGAACATCGCGGATATACGGGACATGCCTGCCATCGGTCACCTTCTCGCGTCAAACTGTGCCTTGATCTGCGGGATCTTCTTCAACTCCTCGATCATCTCGATCTCCGTCTGATTCATGCCGCGGTATTTCCCGCCACCCGGCATGAACCGCTCCTCTAGCTCTCCCTCGACCTTCGCCCCAGCCGCTGCCGCCACGATCGTCGCCAGCCGCCCGGTGCGTCGCCACGGATCACCCCAAGGGGCCAGGCGGTACATGGCCGCCCATTCCCAAAAGAGGTTCATCGGTAGGCGTTCTGCAAATGCGTCAACGTCCCATTCTTTCATCTCCAGGGCGAGCCGCATAAGGAACTCACGCAGCGGCTCACCCTCCGTCAGTTTTTTTCCGCTTCCTCGATCTTTCCGTCCACCTTTAGGACCGTGCGGCAGCATTCCTTGTAGAGAAACACCACCGACGCGGCGTCCTGCATCAGCAGCTCAAGCGCCTCCGAATCGGTCAGCATCCGCGTCCCGTCCGGGTTTGCCAAACACACGCCGATGGTCTGCACGATCGTCTCCGGTGGCGGCTCCCCACCACCGACCGACATATTCAACGCGACAACACGCTGCCATTCGCCGTACGACGGATAGCGGAGTAGCACCGAATCCGGCCACCCCGGAACCGATACCGCGACCGTCCCCCGCGTCGGCTTCACCCCTCGAAGTTGTTCCTTTGTCAGCACCTCATACCCCCGTTAGCTGAAAACTAGCCGTCCCCTCCACCACCGCGTTCACGGCCGCGGTCATGTCGTAGCCAAGAAGCATTCCGTTAAGCGAAAACTTGATTGTGTTCTGCGGGTGTGTGACGACCATCGTCTGCACGTTCCCGACCATCGCGTCACCAAGTTTCCCGACCCCATGCCATGAGATTTCGACCGTGCCGGGAGTGATGTCCCCGGCGATCAAATGGCGGATCATGCCCGAGTGCGTCGCAGCCCCGTTCGCCCCCGTGAACGACTTGTACGAGCTAGCCAGCCCGGTCACGTCCTCGGTCGAAACCTTCGGGCTGCCGTACTTGAAGCTCGTGAGGCTTCCGAGAACGATTCCGCCCCACGAGACGGTCAGCCCCTGGGAGTCCTCGATCAGCGTCCCATGGCCGAAACACCTTGGGCATTGCTGAAGAGCAAATATTCCGGTGCCGCCGCATTTCGGGCAGGTGTAGGCCATGCCTGCCTCCTAAGATCACGGCGTATACGAAGCGTCGAGAACCGTGAGGTCGAACTTTGCACTGCCCCGGATCACGTCGTTCACCGCCGCGTCGAGTTGGTACTCGGTGCATTTCGCCTTGCCCTTGATCTTGAGCTTGGCCCCGAGGTCGATGTTGTGTTCGGCGTTGAGTTCCGGCTTTTGGAGATCGAGGAAGTCGATGCTGATCGTGGCAATGACGCCCGTACCGCCCGACGACGTGACCTCGTTCAGCGGGGGCGACTGATAGACCTTGTTACTGCCGCTGGCGAGACTCAGATCCGATACGTCGATCTGTGCCGCACCGGCGGCCGATGTCGAGCCGCCGCCGAACGTGACCGATACCTTCGTGGCCTTGAACGCCACGGCGTTAAACGTGACGGTCGAACCCTGCGAATCCGTGAATGCCGGACCTCCTGAACTTGTGGTCGTAGGACTCGCCATGTCACGGTTCCTCGTAGAATCGGATCTGGAATGTCATTTGGACTGTGTACGCGACCGGCGTGTCGGAGCCGCTTTCAAACGACGGCTCCGCGTCAGCCTCGTCGGTCAACTCTGTCGACGTGATCGTCACGCCAGACGCTGATCCCGTGAAGTTATCGACGCCGGCTCGCACCCTGTCGGCCAGCTTCTTGGCGTCCATGTAGTGGGACGCGTAGACCTCAACCGTGAACGTCGCCAGCGGGCATCCGGCGTTGTCTTCCAGCGTCCGCTCCCGGAACGTCTGCGTACGCGAGAACGCAACGAACGGCAGGGCCGCAGCACGCGGCACGTACGCCGGATAGGCACGACAGCCCGACGCCGCCTCGATCGCACCGGAGAGCCACGATTCGGGGAACGCCATCAGCGACCCCTCCCGGCAAGATACCTCGGCAGGTAACGCTTGGCGGCTTCGAGCGATTCCGTTAGGTGCCGCTCCAGGGCGATAAGGCCGGTGGTCTGGGCCTGTCGTAGCACGCCGTTGGCGAAACCGGTCGCCGGGCCGCGGCCACGATACGCCCCGGTCTTCGTGTAGCGGTCCTTCGTGCCGTCGTTCACGATGATGGCGTGGTAGCCCTTCTTACTCTTGGACCGGCCGTAGCCGACGCGGGCGTAGGGCTGGCCCTTGCCCACTCCGCTCCGTAGGAATCCGGTGACGATGGTCACTGACTTCTTTAGGTTGCCGCTCAGTTTCGGGGCCGCGGATTTGAACGAAGACTCTAGGTTCGTTTCCTTGACGGCCTTGCGGATGGCAGACTTTATGAACCTCCGCTGGAGCGTCCGCGGCAGTTCCTGGTAGCCCTCGGCCAGGTCGCGGAGTTGCCGCTGGTATCCGGCGGCGTCGAAGCTGATCATGCCCGCTCCTCACACATGACTTCGTGTTCTTCGCGGTAGCCCCGCTCGACCACGCTCGACACGTAGAGCAGCCGGTGGCCGCGGCTCTCCCAGCGGATTCGCATTCCGCCAGCGAGCCCCGGGCAAAACGGCATCCGCACCATGTGCGACACCGTGCCGCCGGTCTGGCTGTTGATTTGCTGCTCCGAGTAGCCAATGGCCTCGACGCTGGCCCGCCGCTGGGCGTACTCCCGCCACTCGATCTGGACGGATTCGCCCATCTCGTTTCGGCGCTGCTCGGCCGCCTCGATCACGACCTTTTCGCGGAGCGGCCCTCTGGGCAGTGCCATATCAGCACCTGCCATTCCATGAGACGGACCCGAGCATCTGACGAACCGCCAGGTCTTCCCGCAGGATCACGCTCGGATCGTCGCCACGCGAGCCGTACAGCTGGGCCACCATCCGCATGATCGCGGCCTTCACCGGCATGGGCACGCCGAGCGGGTCCACCGTGCCGCCCCACCACTTGATGGTGGCATTGCCGTCGCAGCAATACCCCGAGATTCCCCGCAGGAGCCGCACGCGGCCCGGCAGCTCGTCCGGGTCCACACGCAGATCCTCGTCATTCACGTACGAGATCGATCCGTCGTCCTCCTCGTAGGTGATCATGACCGAGTGTTCATCGTCATAGAGCAGCGGCGGATACGGCATCTCGACGCCGCGGCACGTGCAGGTGTTCCAGTTGGAAAACTTCGCCTGCCACCGGGTCGCCGTGAACGTGCGGCTCGTGAACTCCTCGGCGGCGTACCGGCACGCCGAGATCAGGGCCCCGATGTAGGCGTCGTCGTCTGCCTGCTCAGGCAGGAGCCGTAGATGCTCCTTAGCCTCGGCCACCGACACGGGCTCGACCGCTGGCTCCACGATCCGACGGACCGACCGGAAGATGCTCGGCGTCGTTAGGAGCGTATACACGTCAGCCCTCGTCGTGAGCGATATGGGCGGTTCTCTTGTTGGACTGCTTCGCCGTGGCGTGCCGAACCTGCGGCCTGTCGCCCTCGATGACGGCGACGCCGTGGGTCACCAGCTGCTCCGCTTCGTAGTCCGTAGCCTCGCGGACTTCGCCCACGGAGTACGGGCCCAGCGGCTTCAGATAGCGAACGAGTGGCACGGTGGCCTCCTTCGGGTATGAAAACCCCGGGCACGCCGCAGGTAGCGACGACGTGCCCGGGGGTGGCGAAGGCTGACGTTATGCCGACTTGAGGGCCGCGAGGTACTTGGACGCCATCACCGCGAAGGCGTAGCGAGCCGTTCCGACGAACACCGTCTGGTCGTACTCGATGGCCCGCTCCCAGCTGGAGCGGATCGTGAGACCACGCTTGTAGCCGATCGCGGCGGCCATCGAGAAGTCGCCGTAGACGGCGTACGTCTTCGCGGGCAGGAGCGAGGTCTTGATGACCGGCGACCCGAAGATCGTCTGGGTCACGCCCTGCGTCACGTTGACGCCAATGGCACCGGCCGCAAGGCCCATGACCTTGGTCCAGCCCTCGTCGCTGACGAGCCAGACACGGTTGCCCGCCATCGGATCGACCTTGCCGATCACGGACGCGATCTCGTCGATCGTGACCTTGCCGGCGGCGGCCGTCGTGACAGTCTGCCCGGACGGGATGCTCGGGACGATGCCCGCGAACCCGATCTTGGCGTCGCCCTGGATCAGCGTCTTGTCGAGCTTCTTGGCGAACGCGTTGCCGATGGTGCGGGTGACCACCTGGGCCACCGACACGTACGCGTCTTCCATCAACTCGTTGGAGACCTGGGCCCGAGCGCCCATCTTCTTGAGATCGAGCGTAGCCCGCTTGGTGTTGGGCTTGATCGGCAGGATCTCGCAGTTCTCCTCGTACCAGTCGGCTTCCTGGATGTCTTCGCCGAGCGGCACATACATGCCGTTGGTTCCGACCTGGAGCCACGTCGCCAGCTTCGCGGCGACCGACTCGTAGTTGATGACGTTCAGGATGCCCCGATACATCTCGTGGGCGACGAGTTCCGAGCCGCGGCCGTCGTACAGGGTCGACTTCTCGCCCATGCTATCGGGCTCAAGCGTGTCGTTCACCCCGATCGGGTGCGTCGACGCGGTGACGGCACGGATCTCGCGGATACGGCCGTGGGCCAGATCGACAAGCGACTTGCCGACCGCCTCGGCGGTCTCGATCTCGAATCCCCGCTGCTCGCCCATGATCGGGAGCGGCTTGAGGGCGGTCGCGGTGACGGTCCGCTTCGGGGCGACCACGAGCCCGGCGTTCGTCACGCTGGCGGTGCTGCGGGTCTCGGCCTGGGCGAGGACTTCCTCGACCTTCTCGGTCCGCTCGATCTGGTCAAGGACAGACCGGAGTTCGGTGGCCTTGGCGTCGACGGTGGCAGCCTGCTCCTCGGTCGGGGCGGCGGCATCGGAGAGGGATCGGACTTCGGTGGCGAGGGTCGCCTTACGCTCGTGGAGCTTCTGGAGTGCGGGGGTCATCGTGTCGGTTTCCTTGTGAGGGTGCCGAACGACGCCGTCGCCCGGTTTGGGGCAATCGTCGAAAAACGAAAACGACCCGTGAAGTTACTTCGTCGGATTGGCGATCTTCTCAACGATCGACCGCACCTCGGGATCGTCGCGGACCAACTGCGTGAGCTTCACGCCCACGAGATACCAGAACTCCCGGCCGGGCTCCTTCTTGAACTGACGCAGCACGAACGCCGCGATCTCGCGGAACGCCTCGGCCCGTGCCGGCAGGTCGGGTGCCGTCTCGGCCTTGTGCAGCATCGCGAGGATCGGCCGCCAGTGCAGCACCTCCGTCACGTCGTCGATGATGCCGCCTACGGGCTCGGGAGCCGGTCGCATAGGTCATCCAGTTGTTTCTGAATCGCCATGAGGAGGGCCCGGTTTTCGTTCTGTAGGTTCGTGATTGCCTCGACGCGACGCCCATCTTCGGCGTCGTTGCTCGTGATCTCTTCCTTCAGGAGTTTGTTGGTTTCAGCGATGGCCCGCACGGCCTCGCGGTATTCCGCCATCAGCGGCTCTAGCACCTTGGACGCGGCCCACCACCCGCCGACGAGTAGCACGACAGGGGCCAGGCCGAACCGGTCGAGGCCACGCATCAACTGATCGGTCGCCTGCCGCTGCACCGACGCCGGGGCCTTCCGCCTGGCTCGCGGCTTAGGGCGGGCGGCGTCTAGGTTCCCTTCGGTCATATGGCTACGGGCGGCTGCGTGCCCTCATGTAGAACCCGGCCGCCAACACCGCACCGGCTACGAGCAACGCTAACGGGCCGGGCTCGGGCACCACAACCAAATCGTATTGAGAGCCGTCAACCACACCGGTGCGGATCTCCCAGCCCGACGACGCGAACGTCTGGAAGTCGATCACGTCGCCGCTCGCGGGCGTGGACCACGACGCGTTGATGATGCGGAGCGGGATGTTCTTGAACCCGTCGACATCCACCGGAATCGGTGCCGCGGTCCAATCGGCGGCCGTCAGCGTTTGCCCTGTGATGAGCCACTGTTGGGCGGTCGTGTTTGCCATCTGCCATTGGAGGTCTGGGGCCGCCACGGCGGGCCGCAGCGATGCATACGAGCCGACCGGGTTGGCTGTTCCGTTGGCGATCCATCGGCCTGTCAGAGTTCCGATGGCCGTCGTCGTGGTCGTGCTGGTTGGAACGAGGGTGATCGTGCTCATGGGATCGGCTCCAGGGTACAGACACCGTTTCTGCACACCTTGCGGTATGCAATGGGTTTCGCCGCGGCCGGTGGCGGCGTCGGTGCCGCTGGCTTCGGGGCCTCGGCGGCCTTGAACGCTTCGGCCTCCGCGGGCGTGTCGAACGCCGCCGCAGGTTTCTTCCCGGTGCCGTTGCACGCCCCGCATTTCACAAACACGGTGCCGTCACCGAGTTTTCCGGTGCCGCCGCACTCCTCGCAGGTGTCGCCCTGGTCCGGCTTGTCTGGGCTCGGCACCTTCAGCGGTGGAGCCTCGCGGGCCACGTGCAACGCCAGCCACGCCCCGAGTCGGCACTCCTCGTGCAGCGTCAACGCCGGGGCCGTGGGGCCGCAGCCCGCGACGAAGATCACGAGCGGCAGGAGGCGTTTCATATCAACGCCTCCAGCCCGAGATCAGGCAGTTGCCGCGGCTCCCACTTTTGAACCGTGTTCACGGCCGAACAGAACCGCGACGAGATGTCGGACCACTTCGCCCAGAACGAACCCTCGGGGATTGAGTATTCCGCCCCGCGAATCTTTGTCGGGCCCGAAATCCACGACTTGCCCCACGAGTTTTGCACGAGGATCAACCCGCCGCCGTATTTCTTCCGCGTCTCTTCGCGGTCGTCCACGCCCAGGTAGGCGAGGGCGTGCGACCATCGGCCACTCCTCGACGATACGCCGTCCTCGTTTCTCTTCGACGAGAATCCCTCGCCGCCGCAGCTGGTCAGTGCGAACCCCGAGGCGATCATGTCGCGAACTTCCTCGTAGGACTTGCACCGCGTCACCGTCGAGACCTTGTGGCCGCCGAGGGCCTTGATAACGTCCTCGGGCGGGCGGTTGCTGCCGTACTTGTGGGCGGTCGCCTTGGAGTACTTCGTCAGATCCCAGTTTGCGTCGGGGTGGTTCCGGCGGCTCACGGCACCGATCTTGCCGATGGCGACTTCGAGGGCGGCCTCGCACGACCAGCCGTCTCCCGAGTAGCCACGGCACGCGTAGATCGCCTCCGGGGCCAGCACGCCCTGGGAGATGCCCTCGGGCACCGTGATGGGCGGCCCGGATAGACCGTGGTTGATCGCGGTCGAGAGCGTTCCGAGGATGGCATTCTTGGTCGAGTGGCTGACACAATCGCCCACAACCTGGGCGGCACCAGGCAGCGCCGTGCGGCCGAACGCCTTGAATATCTCCTCAGAGATCAGGCAGAGCTTCCCCTGGCCTTGCTCCATGAACCCGTAGGCACCGGCGACCTCAGACGCCTCCCACAGCCCGCCGGCCTTGATGACCTCGTCCTGCAACCGCTCGCGGCCTTCGGGATCGTGCCACGCCCCGATGAATCCTTGTGCGTACGCTTCCGCCGGGTTGTCGAGTTCTGCCGGTTGAAGCTCCCACTTCACTTTCTCAAGACGAGGTAGGTCGGGCACGATTTCACCTCACGGCCTTTCCGGCCTCGATGAGGGCCGACGATACCTGCTGCCGCATGGCATCGGTCACCTGCGTCACGTCCCTGCCCATCGCCTTCATGATCTCTTGGTTGATCGCCGCGGCGACCGCCGGATACTTCCGCGAAGGGTTATGGCTCACGTAGTCGAACTCCGTGACGGCCTTCACGTAACGCTGCAGCTCCTCGGTCGTGTTAACGAGCCCGAGTTTGTCGGCCAAGAGCATTTCCCCGGCGGCGTCCAGTGCCTCGGATAGAACCTCCCGGTCCTTCGCCTCCATCGACGCAGCCGCCGTATGGAGGCTCGACATCGAGCCCGTGTACGGACCCGCCGGGCCGGGCGTGACCGCCGCGGGACCAGCGAACACGTACCACAACACAGCCGCCGCCACCGCGTAACGGATCAAGTCGCCGTTCACTTGGTGGGGCCTCCTCCGATCAGGATCATGGCAGCCTGCCCGAGCAGGTCCGCCGCCTTGGGGTTGATTCCCCGCACGGCGTCCTGCATGTCGAGCACTTCCGTGATGAGCGAGGAACGCCCAGCACCGGCGGCGGAAGTCTTGGGCTTCGCCGCCGCCGGTGCGTGGGACATTTGCTGCTCAACGTATGCCTTGATCTTGGGCCAGAACACGACGGCGATAACCGCCGCGACTGCCAACATCTGGGGCTGCGTTAGTTGCGGCACGAGCAATCCTCCGGGCAGTCGCAGGTGACCGGGATCGCCTGGGCCGTGCCATGGCACGATGCAGACGCCTTCTTGGCCTGCGAGCCGTGGCAACCTCGGGACGCGACCCGCTCGGCACGAGCCGAGGCACGATCAGCCCGAGCATCCGCCCGAGCAGAACGCCTATCAGCCCGCCGCTCCGCACCGGTGGTGCGACCGTGGCAGCCGCTTTCCGCCTGCTCCGCACCGTGGCACGACGCCGCGGCCGGGGCAGCCGAACCGTGGCAGCCCGCAGCTGCCGTCGGTGCCGAGTCGTCAGGGGACGCACCCGCGAGGGCGACGCCCACCAGACCCGCGAACACCATGCCAGCAAACATGAGATAGGAACGCAAAGGATCACCTTCTTTCTGTGGTTGAGGGTTTCAGGACTTCCGTTGACGGCCAGATTCGGGCGCGTCGGTTTCGTCGGTGCCAGGCTCGTAACCGGGCATTGGCCGGCGGTCGTCGGAACGCTTGCCGTCAGCCTTGAACGACGCGGGGCCGTTCTCGGTCGAGGGGGCAACCTTCGTGCCCTCGCCCTTCTTGCCGTCGACCTTTGAATGACCTTCGGCGTCGGTTGTCACCGTCGCGGGGGTCACCATCTCCGTGATCTCGGCAACCGGGACGGCACCGAACCCGCCTGGGATGGCAGGGGCGATCGTGTCCGCAGCCGTGAACGAGAACACCGCCGGGGGCGACTGATTGCCCGCGTCGTCGATGTCAACGAGACGCATATCGACCTCGTCGCCCTCGTTGAACTTGAGACCACCGAACTTGATCGTGGTGCCGGGGGTGTCGATCACACCGGCCTCTTCGCCGTTCACGCGGAGCGTAAGCCGACGGGTCACCACGTCACCATCCGACGGGGCAGCAACAGAAACTTCGTACACCAGAGCCATAGGGAATCCCTCCTCTTTGACGATCCGAACCTCTGCCTCCGGACGTGCCGGGGCACTGTGCCCCGAGATCCACCGCCAGAAGGTGTTGAACATCACCGATACCTCTTGCACGCGTACCACTGACCGCCGGAGCCTTGGGCGGTCCCTTGATCGACCACAGCCATGCCACTGTTGCTGTAACAGCAATTCGCCAGCGCTGACTCCGGGCTGGGCCCTGAGCCGCAGCCCTCGTAGCCGCGGTTTCCGCCGAAGTGGCCCACGCGGCCGAGCCGTGCTTGGATCTCGGCCACGCCTTGGGCCGTCGAGGTGTCGCCGCCCGCCGGGGCCGCAGCGTAAGACGATCCGCTCGACCGCCGCCGTCCGATGGCGTGAGCGTCGCTCATGACCAGCATCACCAGGAGCAGGGCACCCACGCAGCGGGCCAGCGTCAGCACCGCAGCCGCCCGGGACTTGGTCGCCTTCCACCGCTGCGACTCACTGAATGGCACCTTTGCCTGCTCGGCCTGCCACGCCTGGAACGACCGAACGCTTACCGCCGTGGCGTCGTACGCTGGCTGCGTCACGAGCGACACGTCGTACAGGTTCGACGCCTTGCGGATGTAGCGGGTCGTGCTGCCGTCTTCCTCTTGAACGTACCGCTCGTCACCCTCGGCAACCGTGAACGCGAACGAACTGCCAGAAATGTCGCCGCGACGCACCAGGGTTAAGAGATCCCGGGCCAGCGTCGTCTCCGGGGGGTCGATCTCGTAGCGGAGGCCCTTGTCGTCGCTCCACAGCCGGAGCGTGCCCGACGTGGTACGCCCGAGGAGCGAGCCGCTTTCGTGGTTCCACAGGGCGACCACGTCCTGCCTCTTGCGGGCGAGAAGGTGGTCAAACGCCCCAGGCTCGATGACCTCGCGGAACCCGCCGAGGTCCTTGCTCTTGGAGTTGTAGACCGCCGCCAGGCCGCGGATCTTGGGGGCCGACCCGGACCGCTCCTCGACTTCAAGGGGCTCAGTGTCGGCGGTTTCCATGAAACGGCGTTCAATCATTGCTCGGACTCCACGGGGGTCTGTTCAGCCGGGGCCGCCGCTGGCTCCAGGCCCTTCATCATTGGCTGCTCGTACGCCTGGCTGATCGGCCGTAGGTTGTTCACGGGGATGAACGGTTCGTCGGCGGCCTTGGCGTCGAGCGGCGGCAGGTCTTCGAGTTTGCGGACCTCGTTAATCGTCATCACGCCGCTGCCCAGCATCGCCTGGTAGTACGCCGCACGGGCGGCCGAGTCGCCACGCAGCACGCCGCGAACGTCGAGCTGGAAGGCGTAGTCGGGCAGGCCGTCGAGTAGGCCACGAGTGAACGACGATTCGACCCGGCGGCACCACGGCACCAGAGCGTGCATCCACGTCAGGGCCTCTTGTTCAGCACTCGCACCGGAGCCCGGCATCCCGAGCATCGACGGCGGCACCCGCATGGCACGGGCCACCTCGTAGACGCAGAACTCGCGAACCGCGGTCCACTGGGAAGCCTCGTTAGTCACGCCGGGCAGCTGTTTGACGGAAACGCCGTTTGGCAACACCGCTGTACGCCCGGCGTTGCCGACGCCGCGGTGAATCTGCTCCCACTGTTGGCGGAGTTTCGTCAGCGCCTCCTGCGGCACCGGCTGGCTCGTCTCAAGGATCACGCCGGGCCGGGCGTCGTTCGCCCAAAACCGCTGGGCGTAGAGATCCATTGAGCGGGCCTGTTGGATCACACCGGATGCCAGCGTCAGCGGCACCATCCCGGCATATCCGTTATCCGTCAGATAGCGGGTGTGGATGATCCGGTCCGACCGGAACCGGCGGGCGGAATCCGGCTGGCCTCCGTCGGCCATGTAGTCGTAGACGACCTCGTTGGTGACCAGCTGCGACGGCGTCACGTGCGACGGGTGCAGCGGCCACAGTTCCGACACGCGGCCCCGCGAGTCGTAGACCTTGAGCAGGTAGGCGTTTCCCCACGTGGCAACGTGCCCGACGTGCTGCTCCAGCATCTCGTAGGACGACTGCATCGGGTTTGGCCGGTCGTGTACCAGGGTGTACAGCGGGTGGGCCTCGGCACGCTCGCGGACATCGCCCCGAGTGTTGAGCAGGTGAAACGGCAGGCTCGCCACGCTCTCCGAGATGACCCGGACCGCCGCGTGAAACGCCGCCAACTCAAATGCGTGCCGCTGCGTTACGTCGGTTCCGTCCTGCGGGCCGATCCAGCGAATGGGGCCCAGCGAGTTGTCGAAGAACCACGGCCGCGTGAACGCATCACGGACCTCGCTGCGTTTGGGCAGCACGGCCGTAATCGCGGCAGATAGGCGTTCTCGGATCATGCGGCACCTTGCGGATGCCGTATCGTCGACGTATGCAGGGCGACCCGTGAAGTTTGCCCTACCCGATCGACATGATGTCCCACGACGCCACGGTCTGTTCAGCCACCGTCGCCAGCGCCAACGCATTGATCAGAGCGATCACGCCGTCGATCATCTTGCCGTTGCGTTTGTCGGGTTTCACCATCCCCGTAGCGTCGGTGTACATGACCGTGTTCAGGGCGTTCATCGTCAGGATGGGGTTACCTCCGTGGTGCAGCCGCTTCTCGGCCACGATTCCCTCTAGGTACTTCGACGGGGCGTTGAGGCTCGACGTGTTCTGCCGCACGACCTGGACCTCGATGCCTTCACGCTGCAGGAACGTCGCCAGCGGCCCGGCCTGCCACGGGTCCGTGCCCACCTGAACGATCTGGCACTCCCGGCCGATAGCGATGATGTCAGCCGCCACCCGCTCGTGATCGAGCCGGGCCCCGTCGGTCACCGTCAGGAGCCCGTCACGCACCCACTGCGTATAGGGAAACCCGGTGTCACGCTCGCGGATGCCAACCGATTCCGACGGCACCCAGTACTTCATATGCACCGCGTAGGTGCCGTCCTCGTTCTTGGACACGAACGCCGCCGAGGTCATGTCGATATTCGACGCCAAGTCGATGCCGACCCACACGGCACGCCCGGCCAACTCGCCAGGGTCGCCGTCGCACGCCTGCCACCGGGCCGGATCGAAGAACTTCCGGTCGATGTCGCTCCACACGTTGAGCCGGTACCTAAGGAACGACCCCAACTTTCCGGGCGACGTGGTCGCGTCCTTGTACTCGTTGGCGAACGCCTTGGGGTCGATCGTCACGCCCATGGAAGGGTTCGCCTTCTTCCACGTTTTGGGGCTGGCGTAGTCGTCTGTTTCCTTGGCTGCGTAGACGCGACCAAAAAACGTGGGGTTTATGTTTGGGTCACCGCCCCAGCACGGATCGACCCGCATTGCATCTTCCCACCACTCGTAGCCGATGCCCGTACGGTCGTCGCCCGCGGTGCTGATGGCAACACAGAGCGGCTGCTGACGTGCGGCACCGGCGTAGACCAACGCCCGTACGAGATCCGGTTTCCGGTGGGCGTGCAGCTCGTCCACGATGACCGCTGATGCGTTAATGCCTTCCGCTCTCCACGAGTCGGCGGCCAGGCACGTGTACCTGCTGGCGGTCGGCTTATGGACGATGGTCGACCGCGAGTCGATCACCTCCAGAACCCGCGAGAGTTCCGGGTTTGCCCGAACGCTTGCAGCCACGTCCCTATAGATGAGCCCGGCTTGTAGCCTATCGACAGCCGCCCCGTACACGGACGCACCCGGCTCGCTGTCCGCGAGTAAGTGATACAAAACCAGCGCCGCCATGAGGGAAGATTTCCCATTCTTCTTCCCGATGAAAATGGCCGCCCGTCGGTAGCGACGCAGCCCGTCAGAGTCCACCCAGCCATACAGCGGCTCGATGATCTCTTTGATCTGCCACGGCATGAGCCGCATCGGCTTTCCGGCAAACTGCCTGCCGGTCGTCATCGTGACGAACTGCTGCACGAACCGCACGACGCGGTCCGCTCGGTGCTGCTCGAACGTGTAGCCCGGCACGTAGTCGGGCCGCCGCTTCCACGCCGGACCTGACAGCCGCCCCTTAGGCTCGGCCTTCGATAAACTCTTGGAGCGTGTCTCGGACTTCGCCACGGTTTACCTCCATTCCGGCACGGGCCGACGGCGTCAGGCCGTACTCTTGCTCGATCCGGAGCATCGAGTGGGCCAGCTTGACGAACATGGTCGCGGCCGGGGTCGACTGCATGTATTTCACTTTGCCGTCCTTGTCGCGGATCACGAGCACGTCGAGACCGCGGCGGATCTGGTCGAGGTAGCGGACCCACTGCTCGTACATGGCGCAGTATCGGCCGATCGCTTCGGTGTCGGCCGGCGTGATCAGGCCCATCGCCTCGAGTTGCGGGACGACCTCGTCCCACTTCTCGCGGGCCTTGCCAGTCACCCAGTCGGGCGGCGTCACGGCCCCGGCCGGCGGGACCGGCTCGTCGGCGTGTTTGCCTTCCTTCGACGGGTCTCCGCGTAGGAGGCGGAGCTTCGTCGGTTGCTTACGCGGTCCTCGTTTTCCCATCGGCTCCCTCCCTGGTTGCCTTCTTTCCGGTCAGCGTCTCCCACCGCTTCACGATCACGTCGCAGTAGGCCGGCGAGATCTCCATGCCGTAGCACTTGCGGCCCAGTTGCTCGGCGGCGATGAGCGTGGTGC
>Ga0315904_10003926_pt1 | contig 21510 bp, 20 predicted proteins | sample LakEriMetagenome_6_FD_203529 | JGI IMG/M metagenome (GOLD analysis project Ga0315904, IMG submission 203529) | Freshwater fungal communities from buoy surface, Lake Erie, Ohio, United States - Buoy 12 MA120 | ecosystem: Environmental > Aquatic > Freshwater > Lake | place: USA: Lake Erie, Ohio...
TGGGCGCACGGGCCAGAATGGTCTGGTGCATGGTCGGCACCGCCGTGTACCAGGTGGGCTTGGCCTCATCCATCCAGGCGAAAAACTTGAGGGCATTGAAGCCCGGCGTGCAAAAGATCTGCGAGCCCGCAGACAGCGGCGCCAGAATGCCTGCGATCAAACCGTGAATGTGAAAGAGCGGCATGATGTTCAGGCCGCAATCCGTGCCGGTCAGACGCAGCGTGTTGCGAATGTGGTTGGCCGAGGCACACAGGTTGGACTGCGCGAGCGGCACGATCTTGGGTCGGGAGGTCGTGCCCGAGGTGTGCAGCAGCATCGACACATCGTCGGGATGGGCCGGCCCCGATTGGCGAGCCGCGCCCGCACCGGGGAGGCCGTCTTCAGCCCTCAGGGTGAAAGCCCCCGCGGCTGCGCCTTCGACCACCTGCAACTCCAGAATCCGCACGCCCAACTCGCGGGCCGCAGCCACTGCCGGCGAAGTGCTGCCCTCGGACACGATCAGTGCGGCTGCCTTGAGATCTTCGAGGTAGAAGCGGAACTCATCGGCCCGGTAGGCGGGATTCAGCGGGGCACTGGTGACCGCGCAGGCACAGGCCGCAAAGCAGGCTGCCATCTCGGGACCATTGTCGAGAACGATCGCAACGCGATCATTGCGCCCGATACCCTGAGCGTTCAGAAAATCGCGGGTAGTGGCGATCAACGTCCTCAGCCCGCCATAGTTCAGCGGGGGGCGCGCGGGAGCAGACAAGGCAATCGCGGCATCTTCGCCAGCCGCGAACAGTTCAAGCAGGGTTTGTCCCATCAGGATCCTCGACAATACGGCCACTCAGCGCCGTCAAACTGCGCATCCCGCCCCGGGCTTTTGGCCGGATGAAGGGCTTTACGCACGACAAAACCCGTGATGGTAAGCCCTGCAGGAGGGAAAGCAGGGCAAAGAGCGTTGCAATACCGTTACAGGCGTGAGCGTTATATCTGAACTGTCCTGGACAAACAACGATCTTGTTTGCAATTTTCGTTTCGCGCCTGATCATCTTGCATCGTGAAATAATCACACTCATGAAGATCGCCACCTGGAACGTCAATTCCCTCAAAATTCGGCTGCCCCATGTGCTGCAATGGCTTCAAGCCCATTCGGTGGATGTGCTGTGCTTGCAGGAAACCAAGCTGACCGACGACAGGTTTCCACACGCCGCGCTGGCCGAAGCGGGCTATCAGTCGATCTTTTCAGGTCAGCCCACCTACAACGGCGTCGCCCTGCTCTGGCGTTCCGACCGGCAATGGCAGCCTGAGAACATCGTCATTGGCAACCCGCTCTTTGCCGATGAGCAGCGCCGCCTCATTACCGCCACACTCGGCGGCGTACGGATCACAAGCGCCTATATCCCTAATGGGCAGGCCGTTGGAAGCGACAAGTACGATTACAAGTTGCGCTGGCTCGATGCCCTGATTCAGTGGGTCAGGCAGGACATGGCTGCGCATGCGGGCTGGGTGCTCGCCGGGGACTACAACATCGCGCCTGAGGATCAAGACGTCCATGATCCGCAAGCGTGGGCGGGTCAGGTGCTTTGCTCGGAGGCCGAGCGTGCGCGCTTTCAAAGCCTGCTGGCACTCGGACTGTCGGATGCCTATCGGTTATTCGCTCAAGCCCCGAAGAGCTACAGCTGGTGGGACTACCGACAACTGGCCTTCAGGCGCAACAAGGGCCTGCGAATCGACCATCTGCTGGTGTCCGACACGCTCAAGTCTGCCGTCAGGGCCTGCAGCATCGACAAGGTCGTCCGCGCTCAGGAGCAGCCCTCGGACCATGTGCCGGTGACCCTCGAACTCGCCCGCGAATAGCTGCCCATCATGGCAGGCGCCCCTGCCCAAGAGATTGCATCAAGCCAGACCGAATCTGCTGATTATTTGAACCGAGACCGTCAATGCCATTGCGGGCTTGATTGGGCGCAACCCACCTCACATGCCGCCGTGCAGCATTCCCTCGTCGGGCCGCGATGGCCCAGGAGGAAGAAGAATGCGCAATCCGTGGTCCATCATGCTCACCGCAGCCCTCTTCTCGGCCAACGCCGTCAACGCTCAGCCTGCAGGGAGTACGCCGTCTGCGTCAGTCCCTGATTACGGACGAGCGGAGTATCTGTCCAACTGCGCCGGCTGCCATGGCCTGGAGGGACGGGGCGATGGGCATTTCAGGGAATTTCTGGTTCGAAGCCCGGCAGATCTCACTCAATTGTCCAAAGACAATCAGGGGGTCTTCCCGGTTCAGCGCGTGATCGAAATCATCGACGGCAGAACCCTGGTCGCTGGCCATGGCCAGCGCGAAATGCCGATCTGGGGAGCGGACTATCGGGCGCAGGCGCATTCCCTCTACGGAGGCCGAGGGCCTTTGAATGCGGAATCGTATGTGCGCTATCGAATCCAGCTGCTGGTCGGCCATCTGATGCGGATCCAGCAGCCCTGAGCGGCGCGACGCCCACCCTGGGGCATGCCAGTGCCACCCTGTCGAACCTCTCGCGGGGCTGCGCCTTAGCGATCGTCTTCGAGCTTGAGCTCCGCGATCTTGCGGGTAATGGTGTTTCGGCCGATACCGAGACGCAACGCAGCATCGATCCGACGCCCGCGGGTATGTCGCAGTGCGGCCTTCAGGATGACCGACTCGAACTCACGGGTCAGACCCTCCATGAGCGTGGAGTCTTCGGGCGGCTCTCGCCATGAGGCGGTCTGTTCGATCAGAAGGCGGCAGACCTCTTGCTCGAGCGTCTGCGCCCATCCGATTGCACCAGGAGGCGGCCCACCCTCACTCAACGCAGGGTTTCTGGGGCCTTCAGTCTGCACGCCGCCATCCAGAGCAGCGGGATGAAGTGCGGCACCGCCTTGGGCCGCATTGGCCTGGGCTGTGGCAAGAGGAAGCAAAGCCTCGAGCGCGGGAGCGCTGCCCGCGATGGGATCAACCGCCGCAAGCCCTTCAAGGATTTCGGGCGGCAGATCCTTGACCTCCACGACCTGCCCAGGTGCCATGACATTGAGCCATTGGCAAACATTTTGAAGCTGCCGCACATTGCCTGGCCAGCGAAAACGCTCGAGCCCGCCAAGCGCTTCATCCGACAGCCGCTTGGGCTCCACGCCCAGATCGATTGCACTGCGGGCGAGAAAGTGACGAGCCAGCAGGGCGATATCTTCAATACGTTCGCGCAAAGCCGGCAGTCTCAGTCGGATCACATTCAAGCGATGAAAAAGATCCTCCCGGAACAGGCCCAGGCGCACTCGTTCTTCGAGGTTCTGATGCGTGGCCGTGACAACGCGAACATTGGCCTTGAGCGGCTGATGGCCACCCACTCGGTAAAAGTGTCCGTCGGACAGCACCCGAAGCAAGCGGGTCTGCAACTCCGCCGGCATGTCACCAATTTCGTCGAGAAATAGCGTGCCGCCTTCCGCCTGCTCAAACCGCCCCCGGCGCATTTGCTGAGCCCCCGTGAAAGCGCCACGCTCATGTCCAAAGAGCTCGCTCTCGAGCAGGTCCTTGGGAATGGCTGCGGCATTGAGCGCGACAAACGGCTTTGAAGCCCGCGCACTGTGCCGATGCAAGGCCTGCGCGATCAGTTCCTTGCCGCTGCCCGATTCGCCGGTGATCAGTACCGTGACATTGGACTGCGACAGGCGTCCGATGGCACGGAAGACCTCCTGCATGGCGGGAGCCTGACCCAGCAGTTCGGGCGCCTCGCCTGTGGACTCGACGGCTGCGGCCTCGCGCTCACCCTCTTCGACAGCGCGACGAATCAGGGCAACGGCCTTAGGCAGATCGAAGGGTTTGGGCAGGTAATCGAAGGCGCCCCCCTGAAAGGACGAAACGGCGCTATCCAGGTCGGAGTAGGCCGTCATGATGATCACCGGCAAGCCCGGGTGCTGCGCCTTGGCCTGCTGCAAAAGCTGCAGACCGCTTTCGCCCGGCATTCGGATATCGGAAACCAGCACGCGTGGCGCCCCCGCAGGCAGGGCGCTCAGACAGGCCCGTGCAGAGTCGAAGACCCGGACTGACAGCCCTTCCTTGCCAAGGGCACGCTCGAGAACCCATCGGATCGACTGGTCATCGTCAACCACCCATACCGCTTCCATGCGTGATCCGTTCGTGTTGAGCGCCGCCTGATCCCCGAGATTCGGCAAACACCGCTCAGGGCAGGGGCAGCAGGATTCTGAAATCGGTTCGTCCCGGGCGACTGTCACAGTCGATCAGGCCACCGTGCTGCTGCACGAAGGTCTGCGCCAGTGTCAGTCCCAGTCCGCTGCCGCCATCACGGCCACTGACAAGCGGCAGGAAGATCCGATCACGGATCGCCTCCGGTACGCCAGGGCCGTCATCGATGACATGCAAGTCCAATGCCAGTCGACTCAAGCGCCCATCAATGATGACCTTGCGCGCAATCCGGGTCTGCAGCCGAATCGTGCCGTGCCCTGCCATGGCCTGAGCAGCGTTCTGAACGAGATTGAGCATGACCTGGATGAGCTGCTGCATGTCACCCCGAAAGGGCGGCAAACTGGCGTCGTAGTCACGCACCAGGGTCAGCCCCTTCGGATATTCAGCCAGCACGACCGATCGGACCCGCTCCATCACCTCATGAATCTCAACTTCGCTGATCTCGCGGGCCTGGCGATGGGGCGCAAGCAGGCGATCGAGCAGCATCTGCAGGCGGTCCGACTCCTTGATGATGACCTGGGTGTACTCGCGCAGTGCACTGTCGACGAACTCGCCCTCCAGCAGCTGCGCCGCGCCGCGGATCCCCCCAAGGGGATTCTTGATTTCGTGGGCCAGATTGCGGACGAGCTCGCGATTGGCCTTGGCCGACTCCAGCATTCGAGCTTCCCGATCGGCCCGCAAACGCTGGTCAATCTCGCGAAACTCCAACAACAGCGCGCCCAGGTCTGAATCGGGCACCACCGCGACGCAATGAAGCTCCAGGACCTCGCGGCCGTGCCGCTCAAGCGAGAGATCAAGGCGCTTCTCGGTAAATGCCAAGCCCAGTGCCTCATCCAGTAAAGCATCCAGCACGAGGCCATTACCAAAGTGCCTCGCAAAGACACTGCCTTCGATCAGTTTGAGCGGCGCATCAAAGAGCTGCTCCGCTGCCATGTTGGCAAACCGGACCTGACCCCGGGCATCGAGCAGCACCACGGAACAGGCCAGAACATCGAGGCCCGCCAGACGGGAGCCCAGATCGCGACGACGCTCCTGCGGCATCGGCCAGCGCGCTTTCGTGGGATCAGGCTTGAAGGGGCGATCAGACATCGCTTGAGGCTGTCAGGCTGACCATCGGCTCAATCACGCAGGCCGGCGAGTTCACGCTTGAGGGACGCCATGGCACTTTCGGTCCGGGCAATCTCATCTTTCAGTCGCTGAACCCGGTCCAGGTACTTCTGATAGTTGCGCTCATCCCCACGGCGCTCGGGTTCGCCATCGCGAAACTCGGCACGCAGTTCGGCCAGACGGGCTTCTTCCTTGCGTAACTCCTCAGACAAGATCCGTCGACGTTCAAGGTCGCGCACTCGCTGCTCGGCAGGATCAACCTTGGGAAAGGCCGTAGCGCCCGACGCCGAGCCCGTTGCAGGCGAAGCGGCCTGGCCCGATCCCGGGGCAGCAGACGCCCCCGCCGCAGGCACACCGCTCACGGCTGCGGCGCCCCCCACGGCACCGCGCATGGACTGAGCAGGCGACGGTCTGGGCACGCTCGGCGCCGGGATCGTGGTGATGACAGGCAGATCGAGCGGCTTGCAGCGGGGGCCGCCCGAATTTTGATAAAGCGGCACCCCCGATTCGGTCTCGCAGCGCCAGACCTGCGCCTGCACCAGTAACGGGGAGGCGCTGACCAGCAGGGCAGCGACAGGCAGGAGGTTCATGCGATCAGTGTATGACAAAGGGGCGGTTGCCCGCCCCTTCTTTACCGCAGCAGACGACCCGAACGGGCGTCGCCTGCCGATGCACGCTCGCCAGATCAGAGCGAGTAGTACATGTCGAATTCGACCGGGTGGGTCGTCATGCGGAAACGCGTGACCTCTTCCATCTTGAGTGCGATGTACGCGTCGAGCATTGAATCGCTGAACACACCGCCCCGGGTCAGGAACTCGCGATCCTTGTCGAGGTAGTCCAGCGCCATGTCGAGCGAAGAGCACACGGTCGGGATCTTTGCATCCTCTTCCGGGGGCAGGTCGTACAGATTCTTGTCGGCTGCATCACCGGGGTGGATCTTGTTTTGCACGCCGTCCAGACCCGCCATCATCATGGCCGCGAAGGCCAGGTAAGGGTTGGCCGTGGGATCGGGGAAGCGCACCTCAATTCGACGACCCTTGGGGTTGCTCACGTAGGGAATGCGGATCGAGGCCGAACGGTTACGGGCGGAGTAAGCCAGCTTGACCGGAGCCTCGAAGCCCGGCACCAGCCGCTTGTACGAGTTGGTGCCCGGGTTGGTGATGGCGTTCAGTGCACGGGCGTGCTTGATGATGCCGCCGATGTAATAGAGCGCAAAGTCGGACAGGCCGGCATATTTGTCGCCAGCAAACAGGTTCTGGCCGTCTTTCCAGATCGACTGGTGAACGTGCATGCCCGAACCGTTGTCACCCACGACCGGCTTGGGCATGAAGGTGGCCGTCTTGCCGTAGCTGTGCGCCACGTTGAGGACCACGTACTTCAGCAGCTGGGTCCAGTCGGCGCGCTGCACCAGCGTCGAGAATTTGGTGCCGATCTCATTTTGGCCAGCGCCTGCCACCTCATGGTGGTGTACCTCGACCGGCACACCCATCTGCTCCAGAATCAGGCACATCTCTGAACGCATGTCCTGAAAGGAATCCACCGGAGGCACCGGGAAATAACCGCCCTTGACGGCCGGACGATGCGCCAGATTGCCCCCTTCGAACTCCTTGCCGGTGCTCCAGGCGGCCTCTTCGGAATTGATCTTCACGCCGCAGCCCGACATGTCGACATTCCAGGTCACGGAATCAAAGATGAAAAACTCGGGCTCAGGACCGAAGTAAGCCGTGTCGCCAATGCCCGTGGACTTCAGGTAAGCCTCGGCACGCTTGGCCAGCGAGCGCGGATCACGGTCATAACCCTTGCCATCCGAAGGCTCGACCACGTCGCAACTCAGGATCAGGGTCGGCTCTTCGCGAAAGGGATCGATGTTGGCTGTTGCAGGATCGGGCATCAGCAGCATGTCGGAGGCTTCGATGCCTTTCCAGCCAGCAATCGACGAGCCGTCGAAGGCGTGGCCATGCTCGAACTTGTCTTCATCGAAGTGCGAGATCGGCACCGAAACATGCTGCTCCTTGCCGCGGGTATCGGTGAAGCGGAAGTCAACGAATTTGACATCGTTGTCCGCGATTTTTTTCATGACGTCTTGGGCAGAAGCCATCGATACGATCTCCAAAGGGTCTATAGCGAAAATGGAGCAACTCGAAACGGCCGGGAGGCCGAAATTCAGTCACCGGTTACGGGAGGCGGGATTGTGGGAGTTTTCCCGCACGACGGCAAATCTGCATGAACCGTGCCACTCAGAACGGCCTCTCACCTGAGCGCCAAATCCAGGGCCCGACCGCACCATCAAACCCAGCAGGCGCCTTGAACGCGGGCGGCTGTCCCGATTTGCCCGCCTTGAACGCACCACTATAGCGCCTAAACGCTCTTTCAAGGTGCGTTTATTCATCGACGCCGAACAATGATCTATTTTGGTGCATCTCTGACGCACACGCGATGAGTCAGAGAAAAGCAGCCTGCAAGTCGTTCAGAAAGGCGAGTCCGCGGGGGGTCGCTCGAATCGACCCCGGATGACGATCCAGGAGCCCTTCGCCCTGAAGACGATCGAGTGTGCCCATCACACGCGACAAAGGGAGTCCGGTCCGCTCCTCGAACCAGGATGCAGGCACGCCGTCCACCAGACGCAAGGCGTTGAGCATGAACTCGAAGGGCAGATCCGCCGCCTTGAGGACACGCTCGACCTCCACGGCCGATCCCTTCAGGCTTTGAGCGATGTAGGCCTGCGGATGCCGCCATCTTGCGTGGCGGATGATGCGGTCATGGAATGACAGCTTGCCGTGGGCGCCTGCTCCCAGACCCAGGTAATCCCCGAATTGCCAGTAGTTCAGGTTGTGGCGTGCGCGGTGACCTGGCCGCGCAAAGGCCGAGACCTCGTAACGGGCAAGCGGAGTCTGAGCCAGCGCAGCAAGCGCCGCCTCGTGCACATCGGCCGCAGCATCGTCGTCGAGCATGCCCGCCGGTGGATGGGCGGCAAACAACGTATTGGGCTCAAGCGTCAGCTGATACACCGACAGGTGCGGCGGATCGAAGGCCAGGGCTTGTTTCAGGTCAGCGTGCAGGGCCTGCTGACTCTGACCTGGCAAGGCAATCATGAGGTCCAGATTGAAGGTCGGGAAATCCTCGCACGCCGCCTGCGATGCAGCCAGCGCCTGCTCCCGGTCATGAACTCGACCCAGAGTCTTGAGCGCCTCGTCATTGAAACTCTGGATACCGAGCGATAGGCGATTGACCCCTGCCTCTCGATACGCTCGAAAGCGCATTCGCTCGAAAGTCCCGGGATTGGCCTCCAGCGTGATCTCGGCATCCGCCGACACTTTGAGGCAGGCTCGAAGATCGGCGAGCAAGCGGTCAATGGACTCGGGTCGGAACAGACTCGGTGTCCCCCCACCGATGAAGACCGACTGCACGGTCCGCCCCCAGACCAGCGGCAGGCTCATCTCCAGATCGGCACGCAAGGCCGCGAGGTACTCTTGCTCGGGAAGCGACTCCGGCTGAGCATGGGAATTGAAATCGCAGTACGGACACTTGCGCAGACACCAGGGCAAATGCACATAGACCGACAGCGGCGGCGAGCTCGTCAGGCCCACCGGCTGGTCGACCGCGACCGAAGGCCGGGGACGTCGAATGATCGAGACCGGCTGAACCATCGCTGGATCAGGCTGCGACGGCATCGATTTGCTCAAGCAAACGCCGCACGGCCTGGGCTCGGTGGCTGAACTGATTCTTCTGCTCGGCCGACAGCTGGGCGGCCGTCAGTTGGAAGGAAGGCACCAGGAAATACGGGTCGTATCCGAAACCGCCATCGCCGCGTGGCTCATCCAAGACCTGCCCGTGCCAGACGCCCTGCGCGATCAGCGGCATGGGGTCATCGGGTGAGCGCACCAGCACAACGACGCTCACGAACCAGGCCGCACGATCGATAACGCCCGACAGGGCCTCAACCAGCTTGCGGTTGTTCTCCAGGTCGGAGCGAATGCTCTGTGGCCCCTCACAGGCATAACGCGCCGAGTGCACCCCCGGGGCGCCACCCAGAGCCTGCACACACAAACCCGAGTCATCGGCCAGTGCGGGCAATCCGGTGTAACGACTGGCATGGCGGGCCTTGGCCAGTGCGTTCTCGACGAAGCTCTCAAAGGGCTCGTCGGCCTCGGGAACCTGCCAATCCGACTGGGCGCGCACGCGAAGACCACGGGGTTCGAGAAGCGCACGCAGCTCTCGCAACTTGCCGGCATTCCCGGAGGCCAGCACGAGTTGTGACCACTTGCCCCAGCCCTGGGGAGTCGATTGTTCTGCCATCACTCAGGTCCGCGCCTTGTCCGCAATCGCATGCTGCTGAGCCTGGCCGAGCGAAGCGATTCCGCTGGCCGCCAGGTTGAGCAGATGATCGACCTGTGACCGCGTGAAGGGAACGCCCTCGGCGGTTCCCTGAATCTCGACGATGCCGCCCGAACCGGTCATCACCACATTCATGTCGGTGTCGCAGGTGGAGTCTTCATCGTAGTCCAGATCCAGGATCGCCTGACCCTTCCACAGGCCCACGGAAACCGCAGCGACCGAATCCAGTAGCGGGCTCTTCTTGAGCAGGCCCTGCCGAATCAGCCAGGCGCTCGCATCGTGAACCGCCACCCAGGCGCCCGTGATCGCTGCCGTGCGTGTGCCGCCATCGGCCTGGAGGACATCACAATCCAGCTGAATGGTTCTTTCGCCCAGCGCCTCCAGGTCGATGACTGCCCTCAGGCTGCGACCAATCAGACGCTGGATTTCCTGCGTACGCCCGGACTGTTTGCCCTTGGCCGCCTCGCGGTCGCTGCGGGTGTGGGTCGATCGAGGCAACATGCCGTACTCCGCAGTCATCCAGCCCTGACCCCGGCCTTTCAGAAAGCCAGGGACGCGGTCTTCGATGCTGGCGGTACAGAGCACGCGCGTGCGGCCGAACTCCACCAGCACCGAGCCCTCAGCATGACAGGTGAACCCACGGGTCAAGCGCACCTCGCGCAAGGCATCCAATGCGCGGCCACTGGGCCTGGGTGTCATCGCCCCATCCTTCGTGGCGTGGGCAGGGTCTGAAGGGGTAGGGTTTTCAGCAGGATTCATAGGAGAGAGGGGTCCATGGGTCATGGGTAAAAGGTCGATCGGCCAGCCTAAGGCGCCTTGCGACGCGAGCGTTGAATGGCCTGGCGAATCTCGGCGATCTGGCGTTCGATGGCGTCATCCGACCAGGCCCCCTCGCCAGCAGTCTCGGGCGTCAGTGCCCTCGCGCCCTCGTCAGGGCCGAGCGCGATCGTGGTCGTCAGTGCGCCTTCGGGCAATTCGAGCGACGACAAGGTCGGGGCGCCATCAATCGGGTCAGCTTCCCAAGACATGGCCAAAGCGGTTGCATTGTCGGCGATCCGGCCGTTGCGAGCCACCGCCTGCTCGACGAGTTCAGGGATGATCTTTTCAAGAGCCTGACCGGCAAAGGCCTGGGCAAGCGCAGTTTCGCCGATGCCCGCCCAGAAACCATCAGTGCAGAGCAGCAGAGTATCGCCGGGTCGCAACCGTTGCGCGGCCGCACTCTCGATGCGTGGCAAATGCGGTGAACCCAGGCAATTGAGCACCTTGTTGCGGTCGGGATGAACGTCCTGCTGCTCCGGGCGGATCAGACCCGCCGAAACGAGGCTCTGTACCCGGGAGTGATCGCGCGTGCGTGTCAGGGTCACCCCATCGCGCAACCAGTAAAGCCGTGAGTCGCCTGCGTGTGCCCACCAGGCCCGGCCCTGTTGTACAACACAGGCCACAATGGTGGTGCGAGGAGCCTCGTGAAGACGTTCGGCCACCTGATACTGCAACAAGGCCCGGTGGGCCGCGAGCAGTGTCTCCTCTAAAAAGCCGGCGGGGTCGGGCACATGCGGCTTGGCTATCCTCTGAAACAGGCTTGCACAGGTTCGAAGTGCTGTCTCGGCGGCCACCTCGCCACGCACATGCCCCCCCATGCCATCAGCGACGATCATCAGGAGTGACTCTCTCGAAAAGCAATACCCCATGCGATCCTGATTCGTTGCACGGGCGCCAATCCGACTGTCCTGAAAGATCGAAAATCTCATGCACCCCCCGAACGGCGGGGTCGGCGCAACAGGGTCCATCCGCGCAGCCATTGCTTGACGCCGGAACGCGGGGCCTCGGGTTGCGCGGCGACCTGAGCGACCGCAGATCTGCCCAAGTGCTCAGCTGCCCGGTCGATTTGCTTGAGTGAGATCGAGGCCTGATCCGATGCAATTGATGCATCCAGTGGCTCTCCAGCGGCTTGTTTCGGATCAGACCGGGGCGCCGGGCGTAATTGACGCTGAACCTCGAGCACACTCGCCGGACGGATCGCAGCATCCAGGGCGAGACACCTGCGGGTCAATTCGATCAGCCCAGCGGAATAATGCTCACCCGCGCCGACCAAGGCGTGCGCAACCTTGTCCAGTTCGACACGCCGATCCGGCGTTGGGGGCGGCGCGCCCAGCATGCAGGCAAACAGGCTCGCGCCGATTCCATAGATATCGCTCCAGGGCCCCAGCGGCGCCTCCCGGCGATTGATCTCGGGCGCAGCAAAGCCCGGGGTGAACATCGGAAAAAGCTGCATCGACTCCGCACTGAGGGTTTGCCGCGCAGCGCCAAAATCCAGCAGGATGGGCGAGGCATCCCGGCGCAGGTAAATGTTGGCCGGCTTGATGTCCAGATGAAGCAGGCGGTTGGCATGGACCTCCCGCAACCCGTTGCACAGTTGCATAAAAACCTTGCGCACGGCGCGCTCAGGTAAGACCGGTCCGCTCCCGCGATTGCGGGAGCGCAAGATCCATTGCTGCAGACTGCGCCCTTCTTCATAGGCCATGACCATGTAGACGGTCTCATGGGCACGAAAGAAATTCAGCACCCGCACCACATTCGGGTGCTGCACCCGGGCCAAGGCGCGGCCCTCCTCAAAAAAGCACTTCAGGCCATTTCGATAGGTAATCAGGTGCTCGGGCTCGATCCTGGGCGCGAACTCGCCGGGAGAACGCCGAGCGAGATTGGCGGGGAGGTACTCCTTGATCGCGACCTGTGCGCCCTGCTCATCTTCAGCAAGATAAACGAACGAAAACCCGCCACTCGCGATCTTTCTTACAATTCGGTAGTCACCCAGAAGGTGGCCTTCCGGCAGGGGCGCGTTGCTCGGTGTCGTCGTCATGGAGCTTCGATTCTAATGAGCATGGGCAAGCCCATCCAAAGCATGACCGGTTTTGCGCAGGCCAGCGGCAACAGTCCGATGGGAGCTGTCCTGCTTGAGCTGCGCTCGGTCAATGCGCGTTTTCTCGAGATCAGCCTTCGTTTACCCGACGAGCTGCGGGCGGCCGAACCCATGATCCGCGAGCGGCTTCAGGCCCGCCTTGCCCGCGGCAAGGTGGATGTGCGGGCGAGCCTGCAGCCCAGCCTGCCGGGCACAGAAGGCCTGCGCCTTGACGATGCACTCATTGCCGCGCTGTCCCAGGCCGAGCAGCAGATTTGCGTCCATCTGCCGGACGCAGCCCCGCTTTCAGTGGCCGACGTGTTGCGTTTTCCGGGTGTGATCACTGAAACCCGCGCCCACTCAGGCCAGATGCTCGAATTCTTTCAACCCCTGGTCGCCCAGGCGGTTGAGGGCCTGAGCCAATCGCGTGCCCGTGAAGGCGAAAGACTCAAGACGGTGATTCTCGATCGAGTGCAAGCCATGCGCGGGATCATCGCCCGACAGGCCGAGCGAGCCCCGGAATTGCTGCGATTGCACGAAACGCGTCTGATTGAGCGGTTGCGGACGGTTGCCGAATCCGCATTGGGCGACCTCGCCCTGCCGGTGGAGGAGACCATGAGCAGGATCCGTCAGGAGGTTGCCCTGCATGGCATGAAGTCGGATGTGGTCGAAGAATTGCAGCGCCTCGATATTCACCTTCAGGAGCTCGCCGCACTGATGAGTCAGGGGGGCGCCGTCGGACGCAAGCTCGACTTCCTGATGCAGGAACTCAATCGAGAGGCCAATACGCTGGGCTCCAAATCGGCTGATCTCGCCACGACCGCGTCAAGCCTGGAGCTCAAGGTCCTGATCGAACAGGTCCGCGAGCAGATCCAGAATCTGGAGTGAGGGTAGAACAGCATCATGCAGATTGAACCCACCCCTCAAGCCGATCGGGTCAACGGACAGTTACTGATCGTGGTGGCCCCCTCCGGCGCGGGCAAGACCTCCCTGGTCCATCATCTGCTGAAGGTCCGTTCCGGCGTGAGGATGTCTGTCTCCACCACGACGCGGGCGCCCCGCCCAGGTGAACAGGATGGCGTCGACTACCACTTCACGCAGACCGACGATTTCATCGCCCGACGAGATCGGGGTGAATTCCTGGAGTGGGCCCGGGTCCATGACAACTTCTATGGCACCTCAAGGGCTTGGATCGAATCTCAGCTCAGGGCGGATACGGATGTTCTTCTTGACATCGATTGGCAGGGAGCCGCGCAGATTCGAGCGCAGTTTTCACAGGCTGTGGCTGTCTTCATTGCGCCGCCCTCCATGCAAACGCTGCGCGAGCGGCTCATCGCCCGTGGCAAAGACTCACCCGAGGTCATCGAGCGACGTCTGGCCGCTGCACGAGGCGAGCTCGCTCATGCAAAAGACTGCCAATATGTTATTGTGAATCAAGATTTTGCAGCCGCCGCCGCAGAGTTGTGCAGCCTCCTCGATGCGCTTCGTTGTGGTTACCATCGCCAGCGCAGCCAACACCGAGCTCTGTTCACCGAATTGGGCATGTAAGCTGCTCCCCCTCCTACCTGGTCGCAGGCCTTCGCGGGTCTGGTCTCATCATCACCGTTCGTCTCGGAGTACCGCCATGGCCCGCATCACTGTCGAAGATTGCCTGCGTCAAATTCCCAATCGGTTCGAGCTCACCCTGGCGGCCACCTACCGTGCCCGTATGCTGGCGCAAGGCCATACGCCCAAGATCGAATCCCGGGACAAACCCACGGTGACCGCGCTGCGCGAAATCGCTGCTGGCAAGGTGGGCGTCGAGATGCTGCGCCGGGTACCGACCTGAGGCCATTCACCCCTCTGGGTCATCCCCAGACGCCCACCCCCCTTGCGATGACCCCTTGAGGTCCGCATGAAACCTCCCACCCTCGCCCGACGCCCTGAAGTTCAACCTGGCCCGCCAGGGAGCTTCATTGCGCCGGCTGATGAGCGTGGCATCGTCTCTGTTGCCGAACTCACGCGGCTCGCCTCGGCTTACCTCGACGAGGAAGAGCTCAGGCGGGTCAGAGACGCCTACCGGTTTTCCGATTCGTCCCATCTCGGACAGTTCCGCACGAGCGGCGAACCCTACATTTCCCATCCGATCGCCGTCGCCGAAATCTGCGCGGCCTGGCGCCTTGACGCAGATGCGCTCATGGCCGCCCTGCTGCATGATGTGATGGAAGACTCGGGGGTGGGCAAGGCACAGATGATCGAGCGCTTCGGCAGTTCGGTCGCAGAGCTTGTCGACGGTCTCTCAAAACTCGACAAGGTCGAGTTTGCAAGCCGGGAGCAGGCACAGGCGGAGAGCTTCAGAAAGATGCTTCTGGCCATGGCCCGAGATGTGCGGGTCATTCTCATCAAGCTGGCCGATCGCCTTCACAACATGCGCACGCTCGGCGCCGTTGAGCGTAGCAAGCAGCGCCGCGTGGCGAGCGAAACCCTTGAGATCTATGCCCCCATTGCGGATCGGCTGGGGCTCAATGAGCTCTTCAGGGAGTTGCTCGACCTCTCATTTCGCAATCTGCATCCCTTCAGGTATGCCACCCTGAACAAGGCGGTCAAGGCGGCCCGCGGAATGCGACGCGAGGGCTTTGGCAAGACGCTCGAAGCGGTGAGCAAATCGCTTCGGCAGATGGGGGTAAGCGCCGAAATCATTGCCCGTGAAAAGGCTCTCTGGGCGATCTACCGAAAGATGCAAGACAAGCGCCTGAGTTTTTCTCAGGTCATGGATGTCTACGGCATCCGTCTGCTGGTCAATGGGCTGCCCGATTGCTATCTGGCCCTCGGAGCCCTGCATCAGGCCTTCAAGCCGATTCCCGGCCGCTTCAAGGACTACATCGCCATTCCCAAGGTCAATGGCTACCAGTCGCTGCACACGACCGTCGTGGGGCCTCACGGCACCCCCGTGGAGTTTCAGATCCGCACCCGCAACATGCATCAGGTGGCCGAGGCCGGGGTGGCTGCACATTGGCTCTACAAGGCCGACAAAGACACTTTCACTGATCTCCAGAAACGCACCCACCAGTGGCTGAAGTCCCTCCTCGACATTCAGCACCAGACGGGCGACTCGCTCGAGTTCATCGAGCATGTCAAGGTCGATCTCTTCCCGGATGCCGTCTATGTCTTCACCCCCAAGGGTCAGATCCGGGCACTGCCTCGGGGCGCGACAGCCATCGACTTTGCCTACAGCGTTCATACCGATGTCGGCAACCAGTCGGTTTCAGCGCGCATCAACGGCGAGCCTGCACCGCTCAAAACCGAGTTGCACAACGGCGATGTGATTGAAATCCTCACCGATCCCCAGGGTCGGGCTAACGCCAGCTGGCTGACCTTTGCTCGCACAGGCAAGGCCCGGGCCGAAATTCGGCATTTCCTGAGAACTGCCGAGCATGATGAGTCCACGGAGCTCGGCCGCAAGCTGCTCGAGCAGGCCATGTCCAGTCTGTCGATCGACCGATCCGCGGTTCCTCGCCAAGTGCTAGAGAAAGTCGCCCGTGACATGGGCGCTCGCGATCTCGATGATCTGCATGTTGATCTGGGTCTCGGACTGCAACTCGCCCCCGTGGTGGCGCGCACTCTCTCCCTGGAGCTCAGCGGCAAGCCCTCCCTCGCTGCGCTTGCCGCTCGGCCGGTCCCTCTGGTGATCCATGGCGCCGAAGGCAGCGCTGTACAGTGTGCTGCCTGCTGTCATGCGCTGCCGGGCGACGAGATCATCGGACACATGCGCGGAGGGCACGGACTTCAAGTCCATCGGGCCGACTGCGTGCAGGCCGCACGACAGCGCGGCAAGGATGCCGAGCGCTGGATCGAACTCGAGTGGGCCGAAGAAATTCAGGGGCTGTTTCGAACCCTGATCGAGGTTCAGGTCCAGGACCAGCCTGGCGCGCTCGCCCGCGTGGCTGCCGAAATTGCAGCGAGCGAAGCCAACATTGTCAATGTCGCCATGGACGAAGATGCCGATCGATTGGCGGTGCTGCGCTTTACCCTGCAGCTCACCAATCGTCATCATCTCGCTCGGGTCTTCCGGCAGGTCCGCCGACTGGGCGAAGTGGCGCGACTCTCCAGACTCTGAACGTCAATTCAGTCCGGTGACATCAGACCCGTGAAAGCTTGCGTAGGTCACTGAAAGGATCTCCAGCTCGAGCGGGCCGGAGGGCGTCTTCAGAGCAACAGTGTCACCCTCGCGCGCCTTGATCAGGGCACGGGCAACCGGCGAGATCCAGCTGATCAGGCCCCTCAAGGGATCGACCTCATCAACACCCACGATCCGGACGGTGCGCTCGACCCCATCCGATTGCAGATAGCTCACGGTGGCGCCAAAGAAGATCTGATCATTCCCGTGCTGCAGCGCTGGGTCGACCACTTCGGCCAGATCGAGTCGCTTGGTCAGAAAACGGATCCGCCGATCAATCTCACGCAGCCGCTTCTTGCCATAGAGGTAATCACCGTTTTCAGAACGATCGCCGTTGGAAGCGGCCCAGGAGACGATCCGGACCACCTCGGGTCGCTCGATATCCAGAAGATGCAATAACTCGGTCTTGAGCCGCGCGTGGCCTTGTGGCGTGATGTAGTTTCGGCCCCCGGGCTCCAATGGCGTCTGGTCCGGGGGACTTTCATCGTCTGCATCGTCGTTTTCGCGAACAAATGCCTTGTTCATGGATCAAACCCGTTTCAACATTCAGGCATTGCTGAGGACACGAGACATGACGCAAGCCACCGATCGCACGGAATTGGGAGACCTGTCATCAGACGCAGGGCGCGACATGCTCCGGCTGGAACGCACCGAATGGGCCCTGCTGGCGTACGCCTTGCTTTCAAGGGATGCCTGCACACTGGCCGCAGAACGTCGACACGCGGTCGCATTTGAACTCGAGGCGTCATTGAACCGCCTCGCTGAAAATCGACCGCTGCTCCCTTTTCCGAGACCCAGGCTGCCCTCCGGCCTGGCCTGAAGCGGTACAAGCAAGGCGCGATCCTGGGGTGCGCAAGCACTCGCCCAGACGGGCAAGGCCTCCTCCTCAACGACCCGCAATCGCCATCTGCCCGATCAGTACCGAACCCGATCGCACCGCCCCGCGTTGCACCTCGTCAGTGCCGACTGCAGCCAGATCTCCGAACATATCCTTCAGGTTGCCTGCGATGGTGATCTCTTCGACGGGATACTGAATCACGCCACGCTCTACCCAGTAGCCGCTCGCGCCGCGCGAGTAGTCGCCCGTCACAGTGTTGATGCCGTGGCCCAGCAACTCAGTCACAAAGAGGCCCGTGCCGAGCTTACGCAGCATCGCGCGAAGATTATCCGTCGGCCGGGTTTGGCGGCTGATCAAACGCAAGCCATGGGCTCCACCCGCATTGCCGGTGGTCTTCATGCCAAGCTTGCGAGCCGAGTAGCTCGACAGAAACCAACCCTCCAGAACGCCGCCGCGAACCACTGAACGGGCCCGTGTGGCCACACCCTCGTCGTCAAAGGACGTGCTGCCCAGCGCCCCGGGGACATGTGGCTCTTCAACGATATCGATATGAGGCGCAAAGACGGGCGTACCGAGTGCATCGAGCAGAAAGCTGGCGCGTCGATAGAGGGCGCCACCGCTGGCAGCCCCGACAAAGCTGCCAAGCAGACCGCAGGCGAGCGGCGCCTCGAAAAGGACCGCTGCCTTTCGCGAGGTCAGTGGTGCAGCCCCCAGACGCGAGAGCGCACGCTGCGCGGCATAGCGACCGACTGCCTCCGGCCGGGCCAGTCCGGCCTCGCTGCGGGCGGCCGAATACCAGTCGTCGCGCTGCATGTTGCGACCCTTGCGGGCAATCGGCGCACACGAGATGTAGTGACGGCTGTAGGGAAACCCCGCCATGAATCCCAGGCTGTTGGCCGAAACAAAGTGGCCATGACTTGCCGACACCCCTGCTCCCTCGGAGTTGCGGATTGCCGGATCCACGGCAAAGGCTGCAGCCTCCATCCGTCGAGCAATGTCCACCGCTTCATCGGTCTGCAGGGCCCAGGGATGGAAAAGATCCAGATCGGGATTTCCGGAGAAAAGCGTCTCGGGATCGGGCAATCCGGCAAAGGCATCCTCGCCTGTGAACCGAGCGATTTCCCAGGCCGCTCGCACCGTGCGCGCGATTGCCGCGCCTGAAAAATCACTGGTGCTCGCATGGCCCCGGCACGCACCCAGGTGAACCGTGACGCCCAGCCCCTTGTCGCGGGTCTGCTCGATCGTTTCAACCCCTGCCTTGCGCACATTGACGGACAACCCCGAACTCTCGCTCACGTCCACTGCGGCAGCACTGGCGCCGAGCGCCTTGGCCTGCTGCAGGACGTCCTGGGCAAGGTCCTCAAACTGGGCACGCGAGTAATCAAACATGGAGGACGGCTTTCGAGATCGGTAGGGGTTTCGTCCTATCATATCAACCACATGAACCGCCCCGTCTCTACAACCCGCACCGCCCAGGATGCTCAGTCGCCTGAAGACGACCTGATTGATCAGGGCCCGAGCAAATCCCAGCGCAAACGGGACATGCATGCCCTACAGGCCTTGGGAGAACGTCTGGTCGAACTGCCCGAGAGTCGGCTGGCAGCTCTTGATCTTCCTGATGACCTGCGCGATGCCATCGCCTTGGCCCGGCGCATCACGGCTCACGAAGGGCGGCGTCGCCAGCTGCAATACGTGGGTAAGCTGATGCGGCGCATCGACCCCAGCGAGATTGAGGCCGCCCTGGGCCACGATGATGAACGCCATCGCGCTGAAACCGCCGTCATGCATGCCGCTGAACGCTGGCGTGATGCCCTGATTGCCGAACCCAAGCGACTAACGGAATTCGTCACCCGATATCCGCAAGGCCTGGGCCGTAATCTTCACCCCCTCATCCGATCGGCCTGTACCGAGCACGGCAAAGGACAGCGCGGACGCCATTACCGCGAGCTCTACCGGGAACTTCGGCAGATTCTCCTTGATCACAGTGGCCTGGGCTCCCCGAGTGAACTGTCCCAGGAAGCCAAGGCTGCAGCGGTCGAGATTCCCGCCGGCGAAGCACCCTCTTTCTGAAACAAAGGCACCATGAGCGCCTCCACTTCGCCCCCGCCTCAACTGGCCTCCCTGGAACACCCGCTGCGCGTGGGTCTTGTGTCGGTTTCGGATCGAGCCTCGAGTGGCGGTTATCAGGATGCGGGGATCCCTGCACTCCAGGGATGGTTAAACGAGGCGCTCCTGACGCCCTGGGTCGGCGAGCCGCGTCTGATCCCCGACGAGCAGGCGCTGATCGAGGCGACCCTGTGTGAACTGGTGGATCAGCTTGGCTGCCATCTGGTGCTTACGACAGGGGGCACCGGACCAGCGCATCGCGATGTCACCCCGGAAGCCACACTTGCGGTGGCCCACAAGGAAATGCCCGGCTTTGGCGAACAGATGCGCCAGATCAGCCTGAACTTCGTGCCCACGGCAATCCTGTCGCGCCAGGTCGCCGTCATTCGGGGCGGCGCGCTGATCATCAACCTGCCGGGGCAACCCAAGTCGATCCGCGAGACGCTCGAAGGGCTGAAAGATCCTGAAGGGGTGAGTCGGGTTCACGGCATCTTTGCGGCCGTACCCTACTGCCTCGATTTGATCGGTGCGCCCTACATCGAGACCCGCGCCTCAATCTGTCAGGCCTTCAGACCCAAAAGCGCGCCTCAACCCGTGCGCAGCTAGTTCAGACCGAATCGGGTCGATCCAATAAGCGCAAGAGCGACCCGGTTGGACACCACAAACACAAGTCGATGTCGCCACCACCGTTCAGAGGCGTCGGCACTCCGTGACGCCGCTCACGTTGCGGACCGCCGTCAGGGTCCGGGCCAGCTGCGGGGCGCCCGTCACCTCGACGGTGAACTGCATCTGCGCCATGGCGTCTCGACTCTGCGTTCGTACCGCCGTCACATTGATGCGGTCGCGGGCAAACACCTCGGTAATGTCACGCAACAGTCCCTGACGGTCGCGGGCGCGCAGCAGCACATCTGCAGGATAGGTCGCCCCTGCATCGCCCCAATCGGCGTCCAGCATGCGCTCCGGCGCCTTGCGCAGCATGTCGGTCAGAGACCTGCAGCCCTGCCGATGGACCGACACGCCTCGCCCCCGGGTCACGAAACCCGTGATCGCATCCGGAGGGATCGGGCGGCAGCAGCGAGCCAGCTGCGTCATCAGAAAATCCACCCCGACCACCAGAACGCCGCTGCCCCCCGCCCCGACAGAACGCCCGGCTCTGCCAATCCGCTGGAGGGCTTCCGCATCGGCCGACTGGGCCCGATCGGCCTCGGCAGCGCGCATCCCGTCGAGCGCATGGCGCCCCCCCTCGCCCAATGATCTCGTGGGGTCAACGGGCAGGCGAATGGCCTCTTCAAGGGCGCGTGGACCGATTTCCTCGCGTGCCACCGCCAGAAAGAGCTCCAAAGGCGAAGCCATTCGCAAGCGCCGGGCCAGTTCATCCAGCGCCAGGGCCGTCCGTCCTTCACGTTGCAGCACCCGCTCAACCCGCGTCCGCCCTTCATCCGCATCGCGCTCGGTATCGAGCGCGTTGAACCACTGCCTAACCTTGCCGCGCGCCCGAGCGCTGCGAAGAAAACCAAGCTGCGGGTTGAGCCAGTCACGCGACGGCCCTTCGGGTGTCGCCCCCTGACGGGCCACCATGATCTCGACGGTCTGGCCTGTCTTGAGTTCGGTATGGAGCGGCACCATGTGCCCGTCCACCCGGGCCCCCCGGCAGCGGTGACCCAGGCCGGTATGCACACGATAGGCAAAATCGATGGGGGTGGAGCCACGCGGCAACTCCACCACACGGGCTTCCGGGGTCAGCGCATAGATCTGCGCATCGGGCCCTTCACTGGTCGTTGCCACCTGACCCCCCAGGGTCGCTCCAACCTCCTGTTGCCACATGAGCAGCTGACGCACCCACTGCACGGGCGACGCCCCTGAATCGCTCCGATCCGCATGCT
>Ga0315904_10003927_pt1 | contig 21506 bp, 12 predicted proteins | sample LakEriMetagenome_6_FD_203529 | JGI IMG/M metagenome (GOLD analysis project Ga0315904, IMG submission 203529) | Freshwater fungal communities from buoy surface, Lake Erie, Ohio, United States - Buoy 12 MA120 | ecosystem: Environmental > Aquatic > Freshwater > Lake | place: USA: Lake Erie, Ohio...
CCTTCGGATTCACCTTCTTCCCCCCGACTTTGGCGATTCGGACGGAGATGACGGTGTGGGTGCCGTGTTTCTCGCGGGTCACTTCGAACAGGTCGATGGCTTCAAAGAGATCGACGAGTTTCTTGTAGCCATAGGTGCGGTGGTCGAAGGGGCCTTCGTTGCTGATGCGGGTGCCGACCGCGGCGAGATTGGCCCAGCCATCTTCTTCGGCGGACGCACCGACGGCGGTGCGCAGGGTCTTGATCAACTTGGCATTGCCCTTTAGATCGTGGCTGTTCTTCGCATGTGTTTCGGTGGCGGTTTGTCCGGCTTTCGGTTTGGCGGCGGCGGGTTTCGCGGGCTTGGGTTCCTCAAGATAGATGAAACGGGTGCAGGCGGCGATGAAAGGTTCGGGAGTTTTGAGTTCGCCGAAACCGAAGACCTCCTTGCCATCGGCGCGGAGGCGCTGGATGAGCGGCGTGAAGTCGCTGTCCGAGGAGACGAGGCAGAAGGTGTTGACCTTTTTCGTGTAGAGCAGGTCCATGGCGTCGATGACCAGCGCCATGTCGGTGGCGTTTTTCCCCGGCACCAGATCGAACGACTGAATTGGCTGGATCGAGTTCTCATGCAGCACCCGGATCCATCGCTGAAGGTCGGGCTTGGTCCAGTTGCCATAAGCGCGGCGGATGTTAACAACGCCGTGGGCGGCGAGTTCGGATAAAATGAACTCGATTTTGGCGGCGGGTGCGTTGTCCGCGTCGATGAGCAGGGCGATGCTGTTTGTGTGGATGGGAGTCATGATATTCTTGCCTCCGACAGAGTGATTCGTGCTTCATGGAACATGCAAGCCATCTTGGGTCCCGGCACAGTGATGATGTCCGCGCGGACGACAACGAGTGTCCTGCATGACAGTGCCGGGGCCACCGGTTTCGGCCAGGCAGCCTGCTTCGAGCGGCCATGGCCAACAGGCTGGCTCATCGAAAAGCGGTAGCAGGCTGCCAGCAGTCCAAGGTCAAACCATCATCCGCGGACTTGTCGTGTTCCGGCCTTCCGCTAACATCGTTTCATGGAAACGTTCTCCGTCCGATGCAACCACTGCGGCGCACAGCTTGAAGTGGGAAGGGAAACCCGTTTCGTCACCTGCCAGTTCTGCAACAGCCAACTGGAGGTCAAGCGCACCGAATCCACGGTTTTCACCGAGGAAATCGCGAAGATCACGCAGAACACGGAGCGCATGGCCGGAAGCCTGGAGGTGCTCGAGTTGCAGAACGACCTGGAACGCCTCGACCGCGAATGGATCGCCAGTAATCCGGTGTCCTTCGACAAGGACGGACGACCGATCAATCAAACGGGCAGCGGAGGCGCGGCCCTCGGTCTGGCCTTTGCCATCTTCTTCGCGATCGTCTGCTTCGGCATGGCGGGATTTGCCGCGTCCATGGGCGCGCCGGGAATTTTTCCTCTCGTTCCCATCGGCATGGGCATCTTCGCGGTCGTCGCAGGCATCATGGGAATCGGCAAGGCGAACCAATACGAAAGCCGCAGGAGCGACTACGAGCAAAGGCGCGCGGCGATGGTGGCACGACTCGATGCCATGCGGCGGAGTTGATAAGATGTCCCCAAGACGGGCTGGGACTGGTAGTCCCAGCCACAGTTCCGTTAGATGGCCTTCGGCATCTTGGTCCATGCGCCTTTTTTCGCGCTGCTCTTGAGGCAGGTTTCGATGAAGGCGAGCCCAGTCCAGCCATCTTCGACAGTGGCGTATTTGCTGCCGTCGCAGTTGAACTTCTTGCCGGCCTTCCATTTGCGGACGTCGGCTTCGAAGGAGCGGTGCAAACGGGCGAAGGCGTCGTGGAAGGCCTCGGGGTGGCCGGCGGGGATCGTCGGCTCGGCCATGAGATCGGCGGGAACGTTTTTCGGCAGGAAACCATCACCGGGGGAAACCGCGCCGCGCCAGTAAACGCGGTCCGGTTGGTCGGGCAGGTGGATGGTGAGGCGTTCGGGGTCTTCCTGTTTCCATACGAGCGTGCCCTTGGTGCCGGCGATGACGATGCCGAGATCGTTCTTGTGGCCGATGCAGATCTGCGAGGCGCGGACGAGGGCTTTGCCGCCGTTGGAGAGCTTGCAATAGATGGTGAAGTGGTCGTCGAGCATGCGGCCTTCAACGAAGGTTTCAAGCTGGGCCGAGACATCGGTGACGTCGAGGCCGGTGACGTAGCGGAGTTGCATGAGGGCGTGGGTGCCGATGTCTCCGCCGCAGCCGGAACCACCGGCGCGTTTGGGATCGACCCGCCATGCGGCCTGTTGCTGGCCGGTGGCTTCGAGTTTGGATGCGAGCCAGCCCTGTATATAATAACTGTCCACCCAGCGGACTTCTCCGAGAAGCCCGCTCTGCACGATGTAGCGGCTCAGGCGGGTGGTCCAGTGACCGAGGTAGGTGTGGGCCAGCGCGAAAGGCACGTTGAGCTTGCGCGAGGTTTTGACGAGGTCCGCGGCCTCCTTCAGGTTGAGGCAGAGAGGTTTCTCGCAGAAGACGGCGATGCCGGCCTTCATCGCCTTCATCGCGGGATCATAGTGCACGAAGTTCGGCGTGACGATGAGGATGTAGTCAAGTTTCTCATCGGCGGGCGCGGTCTTGTTGGCGTTGATCATGTCATCATAAGAGGCATACCCCTTGATCGGATAGGGCCAGTTCGCCGCTTCCTCCATGGCGACTTTCGGATCGGGGAAAAGCGCGCCCGCGACGACACGGCGCGTGCCGTCCATGTGGATGGCTTTCTGGTGTGGCTGGACGATGAATGCTCCCTTGCCGCCTCCGACGAGGCCGATGTTGAGTGGTTTGTTGGACATGATATATGGTGGGGTTGGTTGAAATGATTGGTTTGTCATGGCCGATCGGCCCATTCTCCGAAGTTGCGGAATTTCGCGTAGCGTTCCTCCAGCAGTTGGGAGACGGGCTTGGCGGCGAGCTCGTCGAGATGGCGCGAGACGAGTTCGAGGAAGGCATCGGCGGTGGCGCGATGGTCATGATGCGCGCCGCCGGAAGGCTCGGGGATCACATCGTCGATGAGGTTGAGTTTTTTGAGATCGGGAGCGACAAGTTTCATGGCCTCGGCGGCTTCTGGCGCGTGCTTGCGGTGTTTCCAGAGAATGGCCGCGCACCCTTCCGGGCTGATGACCGAGTAATAGGCGTTCTCCAGCATGATGACGCGGTCCGCGACACCGATGCCGAGCGCGCCGCCGGAGCCACCCTCGCCGAGCACGACCGCGATGATGGGAACTTTGAGCAACATCATCTCGCGCAGGTTGTAGGCGATGGCCTCGGCGATATTGCGTTCCTCCGCGCCGATGCCGGGAAAGGCTCCGGGCGTGTCGATCAGCGTGACGACCGGCAGACCGAATTTTTCCGCGAGCTTCATCAGGCGCATGGCCTTGCGATAACCCTCGGGATGGGCGCTGCCGAAATTGCGCATGAGGTTCTCCTTGGTGTCCCTGCCCTTCTGATGGCCGATGACGACCACGCGGCGGCCGCCGAGTTGGGCGAAACCACCGGGCATCGAGGCGTCATCGCCGATATGTCGGTCGCCATGCAGTTCACAGAAATCGGTGAACGCGAGCGAGACGTAGTCGAGCATGAACGGGCGGTTCGTATGACGGGCGATCTGCACGCGCTGCCATGGGGTGAGGTTTTGATAGATGCGCGAGCGGGTCTCGGCGAGCTTGGCCTCCATTCTGGCGATTTCGTCGGACATGTCGATGTCTTGCGACGAGGATTTGGCCCGGAGTTTCTCCAGTTCCTGTTCGAGTTCGACGGCGGGTTTTTCGAAATCGAGAAGCTGCATGGGCGGAGTTTCTGAATTCAGCGGCGCGATGCAAGAAGGGAGATGACCGCAAGGTCCGCGGAAAGCGGAGGGGCGGCCTGTCATGCGCCCGCGCGGGGCTTTTCCTCAATACGTGTAGTTGAGGTAGAAGTTGAATTGCCCGCCCTTGTCGGCCGTTTCGTCGGGCGAGGAAACCGGGATGGCGTAGTCGAGTGCGAGCGGCAGCGGACTGATGGGCAGCTTGAGGCGGATGCCAACGCCTACGTCGCTGTAGATGTCCTCCGGGCTGGGGTCCCAACTGTCCGCGTTGACGAAACCAGTGTCGTAAAACACGGCGGCGCGCACCGTTTCGATGATCGGCACGGTGTATTCCAAGGTCACGTAGCCGAGCGAATTCCCACCATAAACTTCCTCGGTGTAACCCACGTCGCGCGGACCGATGTCTCGGAACTCGAAGCCGCGGAGCGTGCGTCCGCCGCCGAGAAACATGCGTTCAAAGATCGGGATTTGCCCGCTGCCATCAACGAAGGCGAGCTCGCCGCTGAGGGAAACGATGGAGTCCCACTTGAGATTCCAGTATTTCTGGCCCTGGGCGGAGAAGGTGATGGTTTCCACATCGCCACCGAGGCCGGCGTATGTAAGTCCGAGGTCCACCTTGTGGCCGCTGCGCGGGAGGACGGTGCTGTCCCGCGTGTCATAGATGTAGTTCACGCCGAGTGCCGCGCGAAGGAAGTCACCGCCGATTTTTTCCTGGGAGAGTTCCGAGTTGGCGCCACTCGGACCCTTGGGAGCGCCGGGGAAAGTGTTGGCTGCGCTGATATCGGAGTCGATCTCGACGTTTTCAACACGGAGTTCGCCGCGGATGGATCCTTTCGCGCCGAGCGGCTTGCGCAGCGAGATGGCACCGCCCGCGTTGGTTTGTTCGTAGAAGTCGCTGAAGTAGGTCGATTGTTTGTAGAACAACTCGCCGCCGAGCGCGAGTTGTTGATCGAGGAACCAGGGTTCGGTGAGCGAGACGCTGGCCTCGGAACGTTCGGAGCCGAGGCGCAGGTTCATGCCGAAGCGCTGGCCGCCGCCGGTGAAATTCCACGGGTTGAACAAATCGAAGTTCGACTGCTCCAGCGTGAGGAAGCCGACGACGCTGTCGATCGAACTGAAGCCGATGCCGACGCCGACCGAGCCGGTGGCTTTTTCCTCAACGAGCACGTCCACATCGCGGTAGCCGCCGCCGGACGGGGTGCCTGAGACCTGGACATCACTGAAATACTGCAGGTTTTCAAGGCGGGCCTTGGTGGTTTCCAATTCCACGGAGTTGAAGAAGTCGCCGGGCTTGAGGGGAATTTCACGGCGGATCACCTTGTCCTTGGTCTTGGTATTGCCGGCGACGTTGACCTTGCCGACGCGGTAGCGCGAACCTTCGGTGATGCGGTAGATGATGGTCACGCGGTTCGGACCGGCGTCGCGGATGTCAGGTGCGACGGTGGCGTCGGCGTATCCACGGGAGCCGTAGTAGCTGCGGATGGTGGTGATGTCATCGCGCATCTTCTTGGAGTTGTAGGGATCGTTGCCGTTGAGCGTGAGCGCGGGGTAAAGATCCTCCGGCTTGAACACGGACATCTTGCCAAAACCGACACCGGCGACGGTGTATTTGTCGCCCTCGTTGATCGGGATGACAATATCTACGCGTCCATCCTTGACCGGTTCGCGGCGGATACCCGGACTGCTCGCGCGCAGGTATCCCTTGCTGCGATAGAAATCGAGTATGGCATCCAGGTCTGAATCAAGCTGGTCGGACTCGATGCGGCCGGACTTGGTGAGCCACGAAAACCAGCCCTTGGGTTTGGTCTTCATTTCCTTGCGGAGTTCGTTGGCGGTAAAAGTATTGTTTCCCTCGAATCGGATCTTGCGGATCTCGTTCTTGCCGCCTTCTTCGATCACGAAAATCAAATCGGCCATACCCTCTTGTTCAGTGGCCTGGATGCGATGCGTGACGGTGACATCCGGATAGCCGTAACCGCGGTAGTATTTCTCGATGTTGCGGCGGGCTTCGAGAATCTCCGCATCACTCATAACGCCGCGCGGCTTGAGCTTGGTTTCCTTGGCCAGCTTCTGATCGGAAAACACGGTGTTGCCCACGAAACCCACGCCGCCGCGCATCGGTCGGGTGGTCACCTCGGCGATGAGGTTCACGCTGTTCTCCCCGACCGGCTCGGCGAGGAAACGCACGTCATCCACCAAGCCGGACTCGTAGAGCGCGGCGATGTCCTTGTCGAGGTTCTCGGTGCGGTAGGGCGAACCGGCCTTGGAGGTCATCTGGTTGCGCAGGGCATCCTCGCTGATGGTCTTGGCACCCCGGTAGCGGATGACCACCTCCGAGATGTTTTTTCCCTCGAAATCCTGGGCCTGTAGGCCGCCGGAGAAGGTCAGCAAGGCGGCGGCGAGGGCGAAGAGGCGGCAAATGCCGTGTGGCACGGATTGGCGGGGAATAAGGGAGATGCGCATGCGTTTGCTGGGGATGGGAGTATGAAGCATGTCTCGCCCCCCCGGCGTCAAGGTGAATAGCCGGGATTCTTCACTTTTCCTTAGCATTCCGAGGGTCCAATTTTCAGTCTGACGGCGTCACGGAACTCTGGAAGAGACGAGTGATCGAACCCCCGTCGAAAATCTTGCCCCCCACCGCATGCTTCCCTACACCCGCGCGTGCTCACGATCAAAAAGCTTACCAAGACCCTCGGCGGCCGCACCTTGCTGCGCGAGGCGGAGATGTCCATCAACTGGGGCGAGCGCGTCGCCCTCGTCGGGCCGAACGGTGCCGGCAAGTCCACGCTGTTCCGCATGATCCTCGACGAGGACAGCCCGGACGAAGGCACCATCGAGCGCGACGAATACGCCATCACCGGCTACCTCCCGCAGGAAGCCGGCGAGCCGACTGATGAAACGATCATCGAGATCGCTATGGGCATCACTCCCGAAATGATCGGCATCCTCCGCACGATGCGTGAGCATGAGGCCAAGGGCGATCACTCGCATCCCGACTTCGCGAAAGCACAGGACCAGTTCAACCACCTCAATGGCTACCAACTCGAACCCAAGGCCAAGAAGATCCTCGCCGGACTCGGCTTCAAGCAGGACGACTTCCACAAACCCGCGCGCACGTTTTCCGGCGGTTGGGTCATGCGCGCCCACCTTGCCCAACTGCTCGTCATGGAGCCGGACCTGCTGATGCTCGACGAGCCGACGAACCACCTCGACCTGCTCTCGCTGCTCTGGCTCCAGCGCTACCTGCTCAACTACTCCGGTGCCATCCTCATGATCTCGCACGATCGCGACTTCATGGACTCGATCATCGAGACGGTGGTCGAGATCGATCCCGACGCCGCGAAACTCATTTCCTACACCGGAAACTACAGCGCCTTCCTGCAACAGCGCGACGCCCGCTTCGACCAGCAAACCGCCGCCTACCGCGCCCAGCAGAAGGAAATCGAAGGCCATCAGGAATTCATCGACCGTTTCCGCCAGATCGGCTCCAAAGCCGCGCAAGTGCAGTCGCGCATCAAGTTCCTTGAAAAGTTAGAGCGCGTCGAAAAACCCCGCGCGCCGCGCAAGCCGTTCAAGTTCACCTTCCCCCAGCCGCCGCGTTCCAACCAGAAAGTCATGGAACTCATCAAGGTGGGGCAATCCTACGGCGACAAACGCATCTACAAGGGCCTCGACCTTACCATCGAACGCGGCGACCGCATCGTGCTCGTCGGCCCCAACGGCGCGGGCAAATCCACCTTGCTCAAAATCCTCGCCGGACTTCTCCCCATCGATTCCGGCAAACGCGAACCCGGCTACGCCACCAAACTCGGCTACTACTCCCAGCACCGCCTCGAATCCCTCAACGAAAACAACACCGTGCTGGAGGAAGTCATGGGTTGCTGCCCCACCCTGCGCGATGAGGACGCCCGCTCCATCCTCGGCACCTTCCTCTTCCGCCGCGCCGATGTCGAGAAACGCTGCGGTGTCCTATCAGGCGGCGAGAAATCCCGCCTCAACCTCGTGAAATTCCTCGTCGATCCCCCCAACCTGCTGCTGATGGACGAGCCGACCACCCACCTCGACATTCTTTCCATCGACTCGCTCGTCAACGCGCTCAAAGGCTACGAAGGCACCCTCGTCTTCATCTCCCACGACGTGCACTTCATCCGCACGCTGGCGGAAACCACCCTCCACATCACCCGCGCAGCCGACGATTCCTCCGCCGTGCTCACCCGCTACACCGGCGGATATGATTACTTCCTCGAAAAGAGCGGCCTCAACGACGACCGAGGCGCGGTGACGGCGTGAGTGCTTATCAACTCCTGTAGAGTGAGCCATCTGAGCTTGGCCTCCATGCCGACAACCGGCCGGGAGCGAAAATTTTTCCGATCCGCCGGATTCCGTGTTGCCGCAGCGTCACGGGCGCATAGTGTCGCGCAGGAAAAAACTCATGGCTAACCCCACCCCGCGCCCTCTCGCCAAACGCGTGCTCCTCATGGGCACCTGTCTCTGCGATGCTTTTTATGACGATGTGGCCCGCGCCAGCGTCGAGATCCTGGAGCACCTCGGCATTTCCGTGGATTACCCGGAGGACCAAACCTGCTGCGGCCAACCCGCCTTCAATTCCGGCGAGTGGAGCGCATCGCGAAAAGTAGCCAAACACACGGCGGAAGTCTTCGCCGGCGAACTGCCCGTCATCGTGCCTTCCGGTTCCTGCGCCGCAATGAACCGCCATGGCAACCTCCTCCAGTTCGAGGAAAAACCTGACCCGTCAGTCACTTCGCTGGCTAACAGAACATGGGAATTGATTGACTTCATCTACAACGGACTCGGCATCAAGAGTTGGCCCGGAAAATTCAAAGAGCCCACCCGCATCGCCTTCCACCGCTCCTGCCACAGCCGCGGCACCAAGACCGGCGAGGCCGTGCGCACCCTCCTCGCCTCCATCGAGAACGCCGAGGTCATCCCTTTCGGCCAGCAGGAGCAATGCTGCGGATTCGGCGGCACGTTTTCCGTCACCTTCCCGCACATCTCCGGCCAGATGGGCACGCTCAAGCTCGACAACATCCTCGACACGAAACCCGACATGCTCGCCGGCATCGACATGTCCTGCCTCATGCATCTCTCCGGCCTCGCCACCACCCAGGGCCGCCAGGTCCCGCACAAGCATGTGATCCAGATTTTAAGGGACACGCTGGCGAGCGCATGAAGCTTATTGATTGTAGATCTTAGATTTCAGATTGCCGATTAAAGAAAACATCCGCCCGTCCGATCTCTTCAAATCCACAAGCTCCAATCCACTATCCAGAATCCAAGATGATCGGCAACCAACTCATCGATGAATACGCGCGGGCCATCTCCGACGAGAAGCAGCACTCCGTGCTCGATGGCGCGTCATCAGGCACCGAGAAACGCTATCAGGTCCTGCACAAGGATTACGAGGACCCTGATGCTCTCCGCAAACTCGCCGCATCCATCAAGGACCACACGCTCCATCATCTGGACGAGTATCTCGCCAAGGCCGAGCAGGCGCTTGTTTCGCGCGGCGTGAACGTCCACTTCGCCGCCACCGGCGATGATGCGAAGCAAACGATTCTTTCCATCCTCCAGAATCACGGCGTCACCCAGTTGACCAAAGCCAAGTCGATGGCGGCCGAGGAAATCCACCTCAATCCGTTCCTGATCGAGAATGGCATCGAGTGCCTGGAGTCCGACCTCGGCGAGTTCATCATCCAACTCGACGACGACGAGCCATCGCACATCGTCAAGCCGATCATCCACAAGAACCGCCGCGAGATCGCCCGCACCTTCCAGCGCGAGGGCATCGCCGCCGACTACAACGACGATCCGGAAACCATCACCCGCCGCGCGCGGGTCTTTCTCCGCGAGAAATACATGCAGGCCCGGGCCGGCATCACCGGCGCGAACTTCGTCTGCGCCGACAGCGGCCGCATCCTGCTTGTGACGAACGAAGGCAACTCGCGCTTCGGCATGGCTCCCGTGCCGGTGCACATCGCGCTCGTCGGCATCGAGAAGATCATCCCGCGCGAGAAGGACCTGTCGGTTTTCCTCAACCTGTTAGGCCGCTCCGCCACCGGCCAGCAGCTCACGGTTTACACCGAGTTCATCAACGGACCGAAGTCCGCCAGCCAGCCCGACGGCCCCGAGCACATGCACGTCGTCTTCATGGACAACGGCCGCACCGACGTGCTCGCGTCCAATTGCCGGGAAATCCTCCGCTGCATCCGCTGCGGCGCATGCCAGAACGTCTGCCCGGTCTATCGCCAAGCCTCCGGCCACGCCTACCGCTCCACCTACGGCGGCCCCGTCGGCGCGGTGCTATCACCTTTGCTTTTCGGCGATCGTTTCCCCGAACTCGCGGACCTCCCCAAAGCCTCCTCACTCTGCGGCGCGTGCAACGAAGTCTGCCCGGTGGACATCCCGATCCCCGACCTGCTGCTACGTCTCCGCGACAAGGCCCATCAGGCACACGTCCACTCGCCCGCCGCCATTCCGATGTCGCCCTTCGCCACGCTCGCCACTTCACCCTCGCTCTGGCGCACCGCGATGACGATGAGCAAGGCGATGAACCACCTGCCCATCCAGGTCGCACCAATCAAGCCGCTGCAAGATTGGCTCGGCCAGCGCACGCTCCCAGAGTCCCACGGCGGGGATTTCAGGAAGTGGTTCAAGGAGCGGAAGAAAGGGTAAACCTCGCAACCCATCAAAGGAAAGCCGCGATCAACTCGTCGATCACCGCGGCGGGCATCGGCTTCACCTCGCCGATGGCGCGGCTGAGGATCACGGCTTCGGCGGTGGATTCGAGCACTTCAAGGCGGTCGAAGGCATCGAGGATGGACGTGCCCATGACGAGCGCGCAGTCGTTTTCCACAAGCGCGATGGGGAACTCCGGGCTGATGGATTCAGCGATGCGGGTCGGCGATTCATACATCCAGTGGAAGGGGTGGACGGGCACGTCGCGCAGGAAGATATAACTCTCGGGGATGGTGCGGGTGTCGAGCCGTGTGGCGGAGGCCGAGAAGGCGGTGGCGTTGACCGGCGTCGCGTTGACCACGGCATGGATGCCGGGGTGACGGTTGTAGATTTCCTGGTGCAGGCGCCACGCGCGGCTGGGGCGATGGCCTTTTTCGCGGCGGCCGTCGCGCATCAGGGTGATCTGGTCGGGAGTAATCGTCGCACGATCGACCAGTTGGCTGCTGATGAGAAACGAATTCTTGTCGAGGCGCACCGAGAAGCTGCCGGCGTTGGCGGTGAGCAGCCGCTGGTGGTAGCCGCGGCGGATGAAGTCGCACAATTCGCGACGCAACTCGCGCTCGCGGCTGGTGGCGGCGGGAGCATCAAACTCCTCGGGATCGGGATCGCGGGTGGAGCCGAGTTGCGTTTGCGCGGCATCGAGATAACGCACCTCGCCCAGGGCGCGCGCCTTGATGATCGTCTTGGCGGTGAACTCAAGGGTTTCAAAGCGGCGGAAAGCGTCGTCGAAATCTTCTCCAGCGACGACCACGCCGTGGTTTTCGAGCATCACGCAATGGTGGCCCTTGGCGAAAACCGCGGCGATGTGTTCTCCCAACAGGTTGCTGCCGGGCAGAGCATAGGGCGCGAAACCGACCTCGCCGCAGACCGAACGCGCCTTGGCGAAGAGGTGGGTGTCGGGCGGTTCGCCACAGATGCTGAAGGCGACCAAGGCCACGGGATGGGCATGGACGATGGCGCGGATGTCCGGCCGCGCCGCATAGATGCGCTGGTGGAAGGGAAACTCGGATGAAGGTTTGTGCCGGCCGTGGCTTTGGCCCTGCGGATCGACGCGCACGATGTCCTCGATTTTCAGCGCGCCCTTGTCCACTCGCGCCGGAGTGATCCAGATCGAGCCGTCATCATCACGGATCGACAGGTTTCCACCGGAGGTGGTCGTCATCCGGTATTTGTAAATCCGGTCCATCGCCTGCACCAGGCGTTCGGCGGGGTGAGTGAGGTCGCGCATGATGGCGGCAAGGCTAGGCGCGGCCCTGAGCCCATGTCCACATTGTAAGGAAAATAGAGGATTGAATGAGGGAGATTACCCGGAATCCGAAGATCCCCCAGCAGGGGGAAAGGAAATCTGGACTGCCAGCTTATCGGGTGGAAAATGCGGCACACGATTCATGTTGGGTCTCCGCCACCTCGCCATCTTTGCATGTTTCGCCGCGCACCACGCGTCGGCGGTCGAGATCGACTTCAACCGGGACATCCGCCCGATTCTCACCAGTCAATGCATCGCCTGCCACGGCGGTGTGAAGGAAGCCGGAGGAATTTCCTTTGTCTTCCGCGAGAAAGCACTCGCCGCGGGCAAGTCCGGCGAGCGCACCATCATCCCCGGTGATCCGGATGGCTCGGAGTTGATCAAGCGTGTCACCTCGAAAGACCCGGACATGGTCATGCCCCAGCCGGATCATGGTCCGCCGCTGCCGGCGTCCGATGTCGCGAAACTCCGACAATGGATCCAGGAAGGCGCACAGTGGCGGGAACACTGGGCCTTTGTGAAACCGGTCGCCGTTTCGCCGCCTGCGGTGAAACGATCCGACTGGCCGAAGAACCCCATCGACAATTTTGTCCTCACCCGTCTCGAAGCCGAAAAACTCCAGCCCAATCCCGAGGCCGAACCCGCGCTTCTGCTGCGCCGCTTGTCCATCGACCTGACAGGACTGCCGCCGACACTCGCCGAACTCGATGCTTTCGAAACCGCGTGGAAATCCGATGCCGAGGCCGCGTGGCAGCGCGAGATCGACAGGCTGTTAGAATCCCCGCACTACGGCGAGCGCTGGGCGTCCACCTGGCTCGATCTCGCCCGTTATGCCGATACCGAGGGCCTCGGCCACGATCTTCCGCGCGCGGGCTGGCCGTTCCGCGATTGGATCGTGCGCGCCTACAACGCGGACCTGCCCTTCGACCAGTTTACCATCAAACAACTCGCCGGCGACCTGCTGCCGAATCCCCCGCTCGACGACTTGATCGCCACCAACTTCCTGCGCCAGTCACAGAACAACGGCGAGGGCGGAGCCGATGACGAGGAGTTCCGCGTCGCCGCGGTGATGGACCGGGTCGCCACGACTTGGGAAACATGGCAGGGTTTCACAATGGGCTGCGTGCAATGCCACTCGCATCCTTATGATCCCATCGTCCATCAGGAATATTATAACTCCTACGCATTCTTCAACAACGCCCGCGATCACGACCTCAGCCAGCATTTCCCGCTGCTGCCCGTGCCCAATGATGCGGCGCGTGCCGTCGACTTCACGGCTTGGTGGAACGAGCGCAAGACCCTGTTGAACAACGCGCACGATAGCCAGCACGCGCTGCGCGAAGCAACCGTATGGCAGCCCGCCGCCGCACTGCGCGCCGAGTCGAAGCAAGTCCCGCTCGAAGTCACACCCGGAGAAGGAAACCCGGAGTTTGTCACCAAAGGCACCGTGCCCACCGGATCGGTCTTCGATCTGCACATCGCACCGCCCGCCTCCCTGGCACAAATCACCGCTCTGCGCGTGGAGATCATGCCGGTGAATGCCGCCACCGCCATTCACACTCCCGAGTGGGGCGCGGTGCTTTCCAACATCAAGCTCCACTCCGAGTCAGGAACACCGGTCGCCATCGCCCGCGTCATCGGCGACGAACCCGATCCGTTTTTCAACCCGCAGCTCAGCCTTGATGATACACCTACCGGCTGGGGCGCTTATCCGAAGATCGATCGCCCGCGTTCCTGCGTGCTGATCCTCGCACAGCCCACTGTCGGTCCCCTGCGCCTCACCTTGTCCCATCACCTCAACGCCGCCCTCAGCATCCCGATGGTCTGCAAACGCGGCCGGATCTTCCTAACAGGCGACGCGCGCTGGACCGCACTCGGCAATGATCCCGCCGCAGCGGCCGCAATCGCCCGCGTTGCGGAAATCGATGCCGCGCTCGCCAAGCACCGTGCGGTTGATCTGCCGATCATCGACAGCACGGCCAGACATCTTCAGCGCCCGACCCATGTTTTCGTCCGCGGCAACTGGCTGGAAAAAGATCCCGCTGTCCAGCATCCCGCCATTCCGGCGCTATTCGGAAAACTGCCCGCCGACACTCCGTCAGACCGGCTGGCTTTTGCGAAGTGGCTTGTTTCCGTAGAGAACCCGCTCACCGCCCGCGTCGCCGTCAACCGTCTCTGGGAACAGTTGTTCAGAACCGGCTTGGTCGAGACGCTGGAAGACTTCGGTTCTTCCGGCAGCAAGCCGAGCCATCCGGAATTGTTGGATCATCTCGCCCTGCGTTTCCGCGATCATCACCACTGGAGTCAGAAAGCCATCCTGAGGGAGATCGTTTCCAGCGCCACCTACCGTCAGTCCGCCGCCGGAGCCGTCGCGGACGACTCTCGCAACCGCCTGCTCGCCCGCGGACCGCGCGTCCGCCTCAGTGCCGAAGCGGTGCGCGATCTCGGTCTTGTCGCCTCCGGGTTGCTCTCCCTCACCCTATATGGTCCGCCGGTTTTCCCGCCGATGCCGCCCGGCGGTTGGACGCCTTTTGAAAGCCCCGAGAAATGGAGCACGCCGGAACCGGGAAATCCGCAGCGTTACCGCCGGTCGATATACACTTATGTCAAACGCACCAATCCTTATCCCGGCTTCGCGACCTTCGATGCGCCGTCGCGCGATCTTTGCACGAAACGCCGCCTGCTTTCCAACACGCCGCTACAAGCGCTCGAAACACTCAACTCGCCGGCCCACGCGGAATTCGCCGAGGCGCTCGGACGGCGCATGAAAGAGGAGTTCCCCGACGACATCGCGGCCAAGCTGGCGGCGGGCCACCGCATCACAACCTCGCGCCTGCCGCAACCGGAACGCCTCGCGGAACTGCTGGCTCTCTATCAGAAATTGGAAAAACAGGAAAACGTGTTTACCGTGCTTGCCTCCGTCCTGCTGAACCTGGATGACGCGCTTGTGAAATGAAGATCCGCGGGACATCGCCATGAACCTCCACCATCACCTCCACCACGCCGCGCTTGAACATCTCACGCGGCGGCACTTCCTGCGCGATTGCACGACCGGGCTGGGGACCTTGTATCTTGCATCCGTTGGCAGGAGTTTCGGTCTCTCCGCGCCGGCCGTGACGCCCGACCCCGCGGCACCCTTGCTGCCGGCGGCGCCGCCGTTCCAGCCGAAGGTGAAGCGGGTCATTTATCTCCACATGCTCGGCGCGCCAAGCACGCTGGACCTGTTTCATTACCGTCCGGAACTCGCGAAGTATGATGGCAGGGACTGCCCGCGCGAGTTTCTCGAAGGCCAGCGTTTCGCCTTCATCCAGGGTGTTCCGAAATTGATGGGGCCGCAGTTTCCCTTCCAACAATACGGCCAGTCCGGCGCATGGGTTTCCGATCAACTGCCGCATCTCGCGAAACATGTGGACGACTTGTGTTTCATCCACACCATGGTCACCGACCAGTTCAACCACGGCCCGGCCGAGTTGATGGTGCACACCGGCCACGCAAACCTCGGTCATCCATCCATCGGCTCGTGGGTCACTTGGGGACTCGGCACGGAAAACCAGAACCTGCCTGGATTCATCGTGCTCTTGTCCGGCGGACAAATGCCGCGCGCGGGCAAAACCGTGTGGGGTTCCGGTTATCTGCCGTCCGTCTATCAGGGCGTGCAGTGCCGCTCCGCCGGTGATCCCGTGCTCAACCTGCGCAACCCCGACGGGGTGGATCGCGATACCCGCCGCGCCGCGCTGGATGCCCTGGCGAAAATCAACCGCCAGTCCGAATCCGAGTTCGGCGATGCCGAGACGGCGACGCGCATCGCGCAATACGAGATGGCCTTCCGCATGCAACTCGCCGCGCCGGAAGTCATGGATATATCAAAAGAACCGGAGGCCGTGAGAGACTCATACGGTGCCTCACCCGGCAAGGAATCGTTCGCCAACAATTGCCTGCTCGCGCGCCGACTCGTCGAGAACGGAGTGCGCTTCGTGCAACTCTTCGACTGGGGCTGGGACTCGCATGGCGACAGCGAGAAGCACGCCATCAACATCGGCTTCAAACGCAAGTGCTCGGAAATCGACCGACCTATTTCCGCACTGCTTGCCGATCTGAAACAACGCGGCTTGCTGGATGACACGCTCGTCATCTGGTCCGGCGAGTTCGGTCGCACGCCGATGAAGGAAAACCGCGACGGCATGGACGCCAAGTTCGCCGCCTATACCGGCCGCGACCACAACCCGAACTCCTTCACCCTCTGGATGGCCGGAGCCGGAGTGAAACCCGGCCTGCAATACGGCGAGACCGATGCGCTGGGATACTTTGCGACGAAGAACCCGGTCCACATGCGCGACTTCCACGCCACGCTGCTGCACCTGATGGGAATCGATTCACAAAAACACACCTATCCCTTCCAAGGACTGAACCAGAAGCTCACCGGCGTGAAACCCGCCAAGGTGGTCACTGACATCCTCGCGTGAGAATCATATGTCGGTCTCACGAATCACTGGCCGGCATCAAAGCAAGTCACATGAGGCCGCAATAGCCCGCGGCGTCAGATAGACGCCGCACTCGACATGGACGAGGATGAACGGAATGTTCACGGAACTGCGGGATGTGTTCAAGGAAGACGGTGGCAGGTCGATGTCGTGGGGGCGTGAAATCCAGTGACTCAATAACGTGTGAACTTCAACCGGGAGAATAGACGGGGGAGTTCAACCAAGCTGGGAGACAACGGCAGGAAACCGCTGATCGTGCCGTCGATAGCCCCGGCTCCGTCGAAGTCGAAGCTATCCCGATCCGTCCAGAGTTCGAGGTTGTCGCTTTGCTGGAGTGTCATACGAATGCACCCGCGGTCGGTCCTGGCGGAGAAGGCAACCACGAGATCTCCACCGACTTTACTCCATTGGACGAGGCCGGTGTTGAAAAGCCGGGGATTGGTGCCAAAGAGGTATTCCGCCAGGTTGTCGTAGCCGTCCATGTCCGGGTCGGCCGCGTCGCCGGAGATGCCCGTAGTTGTCCGTTCCCACGCGGAGAAGTGGTCGAGCAGCCACTTGTCATCGACGTTGCGGATCAGGACGGGCCACGACGCGCTGGAGAGTTCCGGCGGATTGGGAGACTCGGTTGGATCCGTTTCGAAGATCAGCAGACGGTAAAGTCCGCTGGGGTAGCAGCCGGTGGGAACGGTGACGCTGAAGGTGCTGCCGTCGTTGCCGACGAAACCCGGCAGCAACAGCGTCGTTCCATCGGGACCGGAAAGGCGGGTTCGCCACCAGGCGTTCGCGCCGTAAAGGCCCCGCACTGTGATCACCGAACCCGGACCCGCGATGGGCGGGACGTCCACCCGGCTGATGGAGTCCGGGATGTTGTCTCCGCACATATAGACCCGGTCGCTGACGTAACCAGGCAGGATGGACCCCTGGAAAACACAAAGATCGGAATTCATGTCGCGGTTGAAGTGGCCGATCAGGGGCGTCTGTCCGGCGACGGCACCCACATTGGCGATCCACTGCCAGGCGGGATCGCCCGTGTTGGTTCCGCCCGCGCCGGTAGCGAAACTGCCGAGTCCCGTGTTCACTGCGGCAAAGACCTGCCCGTTCTGGTAAACGGCCAGAATGTCCACGCTGCCGTCGCCATTCACATCGGCGAGGAAGGGCTCGTGATCAGTGGTCGGAGCAAATTCCTGATTCCAGAACGGAATCGCGCCATATGAAAACGCCGCGCCGCTAGACACCGCCACATCCACCATGCCGGCGAATGGAAACCCGGGCGCGAATTCGCCCGGTGCGTCCCGCCGGAAACAAACGATGTCGTCCTTGCCGTCGCCGGTGGCATCGCCGGTGCGCGGCACTGCGGTCCCCGGGCAGAAATCGCCATGCCAGAGCGACCTCGCGCCGAAGTTGCGGCCGCCGTTGATCGCGACGAACACATCGGCCGCCGCGCCGCGGGTGAAGGTGGCGATGTCCGAGAGTCCGTCGCCGTTGAAATCGCCAACCAGCGGAATTTCTCCGCCGAGGAAGAACGGCCCGTGCGCCGTGGTGTCATACCATTCCCTGCTGGTGCAGAATCCGTCGCCACGTGAGAGCGCGACCCAGACTTTGCCAGTGGAGGGAACGAAGGTCACAATGTCATCATAGCCGTCTCCGTTGAAATCCCCCACGCCGGGAATTTCATCATCCACGCAGAAATAGCCGTGCCACAAAAGGGGATCATCAAACCGGCTCGTGCCATATGCCGCGGCATTGAGGCTCACGTGGACATGGCCTAGTTCCGCCGGAATGACGTTCCGGGTAAAACGAACAAGATCGTCGACGCCATCGCCGTTGAAGTCGCCTGCGAGTCGGGGCATATCCTGGTGGATATCGGTGCGGCCGGAAATCCAGTCCTCGACAAATTTTCCGGGATAGTCGTAGCGGGCGGCACGAGCCTGTTTCGGCGCGCGGGCGGAAACGCTGTCGATGTAAACCTCCGCGACATCGCCGGGAGGAGCCGCGATCTGGAGTTGGATCTGCGTGGTGGGCGTTGTGAGATTCTTGAAACGGAGATGAGTCCATCCGGCGGTGGGCCCCGTGGTGACAAAGCCGGTGTCCAGCACCGTGACTGTCGCGGTGTTCACGGCGAAGGCCGCGGTGACGGAGCCCTTAACCACGTTGATGTCGAGCGCGCCTTCCGAGCCGACCGGCAGTTCCACCGGCAGGTTCACCGACAACTGGCTGGCCGAGGAACCGGTGTGAACGCCATCGCTGACGACTCGAATCATGTTTCCGCAAGTGCCGGCGAGGGTGTTTGTGGAAGGCAGCAGCGTGGTGGTCATGAAGGTGCCGTTGACCAGCGACTGCCGCCATGCCGCGGCCGCGCTTGGTCCTGCGGGAGCCGCTGTAGTGGTGGTGACCGGCGTGCCCGGAACGACCGGCGCGCCATCCGGCCCGGCGATTTCGAAATCGCCATTCGGCACCACGTTCACCGCCGAACCCGCCCCGGCGCCTCCCGTCAAGGTGATGTGAAACGGCGGATCCTCGCCATAGGGAGTCACGATGGTGTAGGTCAGCGTGTAGGTGAACTGCTCGCCGGCGGCCAGCGTGACGGGCATGTCGAGCGCCGGCATTCCCGGCGTGCGGAAGCCGCTGACCGGGCCGATCATGGTCGCCACCATGGTTTCGCTTGCCGGGCTGGTGAGAGTGGGCATCGCAGGGATCGTGATGAAACTGCCGGCTCCCAGCGGAGCATAGGTTTTCAGCTTGAGTTCGCACTCGAAAACCGCGTCCGCAGGCACCCGGCCCGCGCCGAAGTCGTGTTTAGCCGTTGTGGCACTGGTCATGCCGTCGATGGTGAAACTGAACGTGTCGGGAGTGGCGGCGGTGCCGACGTTGTAGGAAAACGTCAGCGTCCCTTCCGCCTTGTCTTTCGGCGCGCCTTCGTCGGGCGTGCGCGAGACAGTGACGGCAGGCAGGGAAACCACCGCGCCGGGCACCAGGGCGAAGGGCGCGATGGGAGTCGATTCCGTATCGGTGCTGAGATCCTCGCCAGAGCCGCCATGCTGGCGGAAACCGGCGGTGACTTTTCCCTCCACGAGCCAGCCGTTCCAGCCGGGCGTGGGTGTGAGGACCAGCGAGGGTGACGCCCCGGCTAACGTGATGAAGCCGAGCCATGCGGCGGTCGGCAGGAGGGAAGTTGTTTGCATGGGATGGGGAGGGGTTGGTGGTTTGGATCAATGATGAAGCCGCCGCCTGTTTCGGCGAATAAATCAATTCCCAAACTAAAAATAATACAGACCGCGCCAAGGATATTCTTGGCTATTTTTCCCGCGTCGATGGTTTCTGGCATCAATTCAAAACATACGACGCCCGACGTCCTGCGAAGTGTGATGGGTGCAGCGGGTGGAAACGCGGCTCATCACGGATCGAGCGGCTGGATGTCCATGGCGGGACCTGCGAGTGTGATCTCGACAATGGTATCGATGCCGTCCCATGTGTTGTTGGGAATTTCAAGGGACAGTCGGCCGTCCTTGGTGTTGTGAACGATTGCAGTGCCGTGGATCAGTTTCGCGGACTTGATGGCCACGGGCAGCGCGGGAAGCGTGACTGTGCCTTTCGTTTCACCGAGCAGGTGCAGATAGACCTTGTCGCCCTTGCGGGTGCTGACGAAATTGGCGGCTGGTTTCCATGGGCCGCCGCGCGTGCCATAGAGGGATTCGCCGTTTTTCACAAGCCATGCGCCCATTTCCTTCAAGCGTTCCACCTGGCGCGCTTCGATCTCGCCGCCGGGCATGGGGCCAACGTTGAAAAGCAGGTTGCCATCGCCGCCGTTGGTACGGATGAGGGTGTGGAGGCATTCCTGGAGAGACTTCATCTTGTCGTCAGGTTTCCACGCCCACTGCTTGCAGATGGTCATGCAGGTTTCCCATGGGCGGTCGATCTGGAAGCCGCCGATCTTCTGCTCGGGTGTGTCGTAGTCGCCTCCGTCGCCGGTGCGGTTGTTGATGAGGATGTCCGGCTGGAGTTTGCGCACGAGGTTGATGGTGGGAACGCCGCGGCCTTTGAACTCCTGTGGCACGTCGTTCCAGATGGTGATGAGCGGCCCATACTTCGTGATGAGTTCCTCGATCTGGCCGAGGAGGTATTTGTTGTACGAGCCGATGTCGGATTTCTCACGGCGCACCTCGCCGCCCGGGCTGGTGAGCGGGAAATCCGGATGGTGCCAGTCACAGGTGGAGTAGTAGGCACCGAAGGCGATATCCTGTTTCCGGCAAGCCTCCGCGAGTTCCTTGACCACGTCGCGTTTGAATGGCGTGTTCATGATGTTGTAGTCGGTAAGCTTGGTGTCCCAGAGGCAGAAACCGTCGTGGTGCTTGGTGGTCAGGACGATGTAGCGCATGCCAGCCGCCTTGGCGATGGCGACCCATTCGTCGGCATTGAACTTCACCGGGTTGAATTCCTTGTAGAGATTGTCGTATTTTTCAATCGGGGTTTCCTTGCCGCGCGACCAGCCGATTTCTTTTCCTGTTAGCGATACCGGCCCCCAGTGGATGAACATGCCGAAGCGCTTGTCGCGCCAGTTGGCGATGGCGTCCGGTGATGCCGGGGTGGCGGAGGCAGGAAAGGTTGATGGCTGCGCTCCATACGAGGTGAGGGCCAGCGAGAGCGCCAGCATCATGGATGTGGTGTTTTTTTTCATGGGCTGTTTGATTCGTCTGTTTGCAGGAAGACTACGAACCGGCGTTGTTGTATTCTTCAACCGCCTCGAACATCGCGACGATGTTTTGCGGCGGCACGTCCGGCAGGATGTTGTGGACGGTGTTGAAGACAAAACCGCCGCCGGGCATGAGGATATCCAGCCGGCGCTTCACATGGTATTTCACTTCCGCCGGTTTGCCATAAGGCAGCACGGACTTGGTGTCGCAACCGCCGCCCCAGAAGCAGATGTCCTTCCCGAAATCGCGCTTCAAGCCGTCGGCTTCCATCCCGAGGCAAGTCGTCTGCACCGGGTTGATGACGTCATAGCCGGCTTCGATCAAATCCGGCAGCAGCGCGCGGATCGAGCCGCAGGAGTGGAGAAACGTTTTCATCTTGGAATGCTTGTGGACGTAGTCGCACAGCATCGTGTGGCGCGGCTTGAAGAGCTGGCGATACATGCCCGGCGACATGAACGGGCCGCCGTTCGTGCCGAGGTCGTCGCCGAAGCGGACG
>Ga0315904_10003929_pt1 | contig 21505 bp, 16 predicted proteins | sample LakEriMetagenome_6_FD_203529 | JGI IMG/M metagenome (GOLD analysis project Ga0315904, IMG submission 203529) | Freshwater fungal communities from buoy surface, Lake Erie, Ohio, United States - Buoy 12 MA120 | ecosystem: Environmental > Aquatic > Freshwater > Lake | place: USA: Lake Erie, Ohio...
TCGGTCAGCGCGTCGTCGCTCGTTTTCACGACCACGAATTGGAATACTGCGCAAACCGTGACGGTCACAGGAGTCAACGACACGATCGTCGATGGCAACATCGCATATAGCGTCATCCTTGGTCTCACCAGTTCAAGCGACACGATGTACAACGGCATGAATCCTTCGGATATCTCCCTGACAAATCTCGATGACGATACAGCGTCGGCACCCGCGACCAGTTTTTTCGTCATCGATGATGCTGCGACCAATCGAACATTCGAATACACGTCAACTGGGGCTACGGTCGAAAGCTATTCCCTCAACGTTTCCAATGCGACCCCACGGGGAGTTGCGACGAATACATCGGGATCGCGCGTCTGGGTTGTTGACAACAATCGACGCGTCTTTGTCTACAACAACAGCGGTGGATTGATCGGATCCTGGGTCGCGGGTGGGATGCCCAGCAACGCGCTCGTTGAAGGGATCGCAACCAACGGGACCGACGTCTGGATCGTCGATAATAGAACCGATCGCGTTTACTTCTATGCCAATGCAGCTTCGCGCATCTCCGGTTCGCAGAATCCCACGAACAGCTTCCTGCTCGACGCTTCGAATCGCAACCCACGGGATCTGGTGACTGACGGTACTTCTTTGTGGGTGGTCAACGACGCGGTCAGCGACGGAGTCTTTCGATACAATCTGAGCGGTCGATTGCTGAACGCCTGGTCGCTCAACAGCCAGAACTCGACGCCGACGGGGATCACTCTCGATCTTTCCAACGGCTCGCAGGACATGTGGATCGTCGATAGCGCGAGCGATCGGGTTTACCGTTACGCAAACGCCCGTACGTCCATTGCCCCGGTCCTTGTCAGCTCGTTTAGCCTCGGATCGGGCAACTCCAACCCCCAAGGGATCGCAGGACCACCTGGAGCTGGGACCACCAACCGACTAGGAGGAACCGTTACCGGCCCCCAGGGGCTACCGGCTATGCCCATGCAGACGTCGAGCGCAATTGCTACCTCCGGATCCCAATCCTCGGACAAGAACGCTCCCAGCCCAGCGGTTGTCCGGACTCCACCGGCTCGTGTGACCGTCGCGAATGGATCGAATAACCCAGGAGCAATTCGGGCGAGAACGCTCACGGATTCGGCTCTGATATCCCTTTATGGCACAAAGAGCCAAACCATCCGAGCCAAAGCGAACGCATCGTGCGACACCGAGGCCCTCGACAATTTCTTTGCCCGGATCGGACTCGGGAACGCGGATGAGTAGACAATGGCATCACCGACGATTTCGTGCCAGGCTCTTTCCCTGCACCGAGTGATGCGTACGCCATCACATGGCGCAGTGCGAATCTTCCCGGATGCTTGCGCATCTCGTTTAATATTTAGGCTCATCCGCAGAATTAGTGGGTAAAAACACTTCTGAAGGATGGTAGAAGCAGGACGTTGGATTTTGCGCATTACTCGGAAAACGAGCCTTGATGGGGCGTAAGACCGCTGAAGGCTACCGAGGCTGCCCCTAGCTCGTCTTCCGTCTACCGTGGCGCTTGAGTTGGTTCCCACCAGAGCTCTACCCTCCACGGCAGCACTTTCATGATATCGATTGCGATTTGGGGTCGCAATCAGAACAAGGAAAGCATCTTGAGCTCGTATCGGTAGAATGAGGTTTACGAAGACTTCATCACACCAACCTCGGGCATCAAGATGCAACGAAAGACTATCCTCAATCGCGTGGAAAAGCAAAAGGGCTTTGGGCCTGCGGCAACAATCAGCAAACGTTCTCGTATCGACTCTTTTTGGCCTCGGGCGAAACGGCTGAGTTGGAAGAAGACAGCGAGCATATTCGGAACCAGTTGGGATAGCGTTTTTCGAGCCATTCAGTGGGTAGTTCACTGGGGAATCGTCCATCGGGACCTAACGGGCATCGAATCGATTGGGATCGACGAGATCCAGTATCGTCGTGGCCATAACTACCTGACGCTGGTGTATCAGCTAGACCAGGGATTCAAACGACTTCTGTACGTTCGCAAGGATCGGACCGAGGAAAGTCTAAATGGGTTTTTTAATCTATTGGACTCCAAAACGATTGCGGGCATCAAGTACGCCTGCACCGATAGGTGGCCAGCCTACTTGAAGGTGCTCAAGGAACGCGCATCGGCGACGCTGAACATTCTGGACCGATTCCACATCGCCAAGAAGTTTGGCGAAGCCTTGGACAAAGGCTTACCTGATGCGGGAAGACCTCCATCGGTTCTGGACCTACACGTCACCGGCGTGGGCATCGAAGATCCTTCGGGAGTGGTGCACTCGAGCAAGTCACTCGCGGATCGAGCCGATGCAAAAGGTCGCCAGGATGCTTCGCAAGCACGAGCAGTTGCTACTCAACTGGTTCGAATCCCAGGGCCTCTCCTCGGGTATTGTTGAGGGGTTCAACAACAAAGCCAAATTGACCATGAGAAAAGCGTACGGTTTCAAGGACGTAGAAACCATTTCGATCGCACTGTATCATCAGCTTGGCAACCTTCCGGAGCCAAAACGAACCCACAAATTCTGCTGACTAGGCGGACACATGAATGAGTATCCCTTCTTCCTCCTCGCCTTTGCTTGTTTGATCATCCATGAAATGGACGCCGTTCGCTGCCACGAGTGGCGGGTATTACCCATCACCTCGTGGATGGACGACAGGGTGGGATTTCATGTGTTCATGTGCCTTCACTTACCGCTGTTTGTCTGGCTTCTGTGGGCTTTAAGTGGTTCAACGGAACGGGCGAGAGTGACAATGGAGGGGCTAGACATCTTCATGATCGTCCACGTTCTGCTGCACATACTTTTCATTCGGCATCCGAAGTACGAGTTCAAGACAGTGATGTCATGGGTATGGATCATGGGTGCTGGATTAGCTGGTGCGATCGATTTTGCCATTACTCGAATAGGTTGAACTGCCGGACGTCATGTGTCAGAGGCAGAAGTCCAGTCGTAAATCTCCGCCAGACCAGCGCGTCGAGCATAACGGAATGATACATTCACGCCATCGATCGAGCGCGAACCCGCAAAGTAGCTGGGAAAACCAGGAACGCATCGCGTTTGGCTCGGCGGGCGAAAGCGATCATGCGTTGAGGCCACCGATGGGATTCCATGGACTTCCAATTCAAACCCCGCACCGATTATGGTTTTTTCGTCGAAATTAGGTCGTTACGATGCAGTCTCAATTCTCCCTAAGAACACTTATTGCGATAACCACTTTTGCTGCGATCTTCCTGGCTGCATTCCAATGGTTTGCACCAGGCGTCACCGTTACGGTACGAAATGGAGACAAGTCGCCACTGATCGATTTCCAGGTGCATGTGACCGGAAAGACCTATCAGCTTGGGCACATTGAGAGCGGTGCCATGAAGCGATGTACAGTAAACCCGACGAGTGAATCACATGTTGAGATTTCCTACCAACTCCCTGACGGCACTTCAAAGCGTCATGTCGTTGGCGGTTACCTTGAGGGAGGCTATCGAGGCACAGTTCATGTTGAGATACAAGACGGAGAAATGGTCCGATCTTCTATTCGCATTCGATCGTCGCTCTTTTGAATTGCGACTCGCAGGAGCAAGGTTGGTTCACGATGTTAACACTTCCTTCGTCAAACTCGGCTTGAAGAATATTGTTAGGATACTCCCAACCGATTCTGCAGATAACGACGTGGCGTCCGGTGGGACCGCATGGCTAATTTTGGAAACCTGAGCTAGAGTTCTTTCGTCGGGACATGCCATATAATGCATGTCCAAGTTTCTACCGATTGGCGTTGTCCCTGGAATGCTCGCATTTTGCCATGAGTTTTCTCACGCTCCCATTTTTGCTGTCCGCTCTCACTCTCCCTTCGACGGACGTCTCATTCGAGCCATGGAGTTTTACCGAAAGAGATCTTTTTCCCAGCGCAATCATTTCGATGGCGACGGTGGACTGGAACGGAGAGACTCAGACGGCCGAAGATAAGAAAACCGACGATGATCCCGAACTCGAGGGAGATGAGACTCCCATCTTTGGTGACGAGAATGGGTGGCTGGGCGTGGTGCTATTCGATGTAGCGGAGGGATCGAATATAAGCGTGGAGATCACGATAGATGGTTTCATGAAACCATCCCTATGGACCGGCGTGATCGAAGATAGCTACGGGGAGGTGCGGATCGTCCCCAACGCAAAATGGGATTTCGAAGCCTTGCGCAAGGTCAGGGAACAAACGCCAGTCGTCGTCAGCTTCAAAGTTACAGTGGATGACGAGGAATTGGATGAGCAAACCGAGAACTACATCATCCGATCGATCAACGACTGCCCCTTTTACGTGCTTGCGGATCAAGAGGGCGAGGAATTCACCGATCTGTCGTGGGTTTTTGCTGCGTACGTCAACGAAAACCACCCATGGATAGACGGTATCTTGAAGGAGGCGCTGCAGTCCGAACTTGTCGACTCGTTCACTGGCTATCAATCCGGGGATCCGGAAGAAGTCATCGCGCAGGTTTTCGCGATTTGGAACGTACTCCAGCGGCGCGGCATCAAGTACAGCGATATTTCTTCCACCGTACCCTCGAAACTTGTCTTCAGCCAGACAGTACGATTCTTGGACGACAGCATCGATGCCACCCAAGCCAATTGTGTCGACGGTTCTGTGCTCATGGCATCTATTTTGCGAAAGATCGGTATCGATGTGCATTTGGTGATGGTGCCCGGGCACTGCTTCCTTGCCTTCCGGCTCACCGACCAACCGATCGAGAACATGGACGATTTTTTCGCCGAGGATAGCGACCTCGTTGGTTTGGAAACGACCATGCTCGGCAACGATAAACTCAAGCCCATCAAAGATCTACCGAAAATGCCAGACAAGCTGAAGCAGAGGGAGTTTCAGGCTTCGTTCGAAACGTTTCAGACCGCCATGGGCGCTGGCAACGAGAGTCTCGAGGAAAACGCGGAGGTCATGATTAGTGGCTCGGATCCTGATACGCAACTCATCTCCATCGAAGATGCCAGAAAGTTTGGGATCATGCCCATTGCCTCCGGGCGCGAGAAAAAGTAGCCAGTCAGTTCCCTCTGCATCTTGATCGTACCTCGACCAGTGTGCACTGTTTGTCTACCGCTGGTACAATGGTGATTGATTGCAGGCAGTCCTTCGCTTGAATCCCGTTGCCGGGAGACTGCCGCGGTCTTGTTTCTACCTGTGGAATGTGCGGAGTCGTTGACCATGAAGAGTATCGAGACCGTAGAGGATTTCATCGAGAAACAGGTTTATCCTGAGCCTGGCCAAAAAGCGCGGAGCGACTACCGGAATTACGACAATCCCGGACGTGAAACCGTGCGCGAGTTCTACCGCGAGAACCATCGGCACCAAACCCTCGAATTCGTACGGGAAAGACGGGCGGAGTTTCTGGGACTCAACCGACAAAAGATGAGCCCCTTCGAGGCGCTCGATTTTCTCAATACGCTGGTCGATGACTCCGACCCCGACATCGAGTTGGACCAATTGCAACACTTGCTCCAATGCGCCGAAGCGATCCGTTCCGACGGGCATGAAGACTGGTTTGTGCTGACGGGTCTGGTGCATGACCTGGGCAAAGTACTATGTCTCTGGGGCCAGCCTCAATGGGCAGTCGTTGGAGACACGTTTCCCGTCGGATGCAAGTTCAACGAACGGATCGTGTACAGCGAATTTTTCGTAGACAATCCCGACACGCAAGATCCGATTCTAAGCAGCGAACCAGGGATCTATCAACCTGGATGCGGACTGCGCAATATCTTGATGTCCTGGGGACACGATGAATATCTGTATCACGTCATGAACCCGTATCTGCCGGAGCCTGCGCTGTACATGATCCGCTACCATTCGTTTTACGCTTGGCATCGCGAGGAGCAATACGATTGGTTGTGCGACGACCACGACCGATGCATGTTGCCGTGGGTACGCAAATTCAATCCGTATGATCTGTATTCGAAATGCCCAACACCGCCGAATTGGCAGGAACTCCGTCCGTACTACGAAGACTTGATCGCCAAATATCTCCCCGCGGAATTAGCGTTCTGACAGTTTTCAATGAGTGAGCGGAAATGAGTGAGCGGAAAGGGATGCACTACCTGCCTCCCCGGAAAAACCGCTATCCAGCTGGCAATCCGTCTGTGGCGGATCCCAAGAGGCAACTTCGGTTTGAGGGGGAAGTTATTCCGCGTCCTCGTCGTCCTCGTCTGCGTCGGTTTCTTCGTCGCTCGAGCTGAACTCAAAGGAGACGAGGCTCTCCTCTCCGTGGAACGGAATGGGTAGCACTCCCTTGGCCCGCCAAGTCCGAATGTCGATGAATGCATAATTGTCATCGCGACCACTCTTGAGCTGATCATCGTTTTTGACCAAGGCCGAGGTGCCGACGTTGACTGCTGCGACGAAACTGGACCATGAGGTTTCGTTTCTCACATTCTCGTCCACGGATTCATCCAAGAGTTCATCGATCTCTTCGGGCGTTTCGAGTTCCGCGGCAATCAAGGTGGTTTCGAGTCCCAACGCAATCTTTCCTTCAGCATCTGCGGAAAAAGCGACGAAACAGTGCCCAGGCTCCAAAACGAGAGCTGCGTGAATTCCAATCTTGCGGAGTAGCGACACCAGGAGCACGGATCCGTCCACGCAATTGGCTTGGCTGTTATTGGCGGTCTCCTCGAGCATGCGAACGTGCTGGCTCGGAACCATTACCGAATCAGCGACGGTAGTAGTGATGCTGCTGTACCGAACATCGCGTGCAGCGAGCAGATCCCAAAGGGCGTATACCTGCCTCACGACATCTTGAGGGTTGCCCGACTGATAGCCGTCGAATTTGTCGACTATGCCGAGATCAAGAGCCTCCCTCAGCAACTTATCGACGAAGGGATGTTGTTCGTTGACGTAAGCAGCGAAAGCGAACTTGGTATCGACGACATCCGATTCCGTCCTGACCTGCAACGGGCAATCATTGATCGAACGAAACGTCACTGTTTTGGACAGCTCCTCGCTATCTTCGGAACCCATCCTGACGCGGTAAGTCACGGTAGCGGGTGTTGCTTGTCGGCATTTCCCGAGGCGATCGAAACGATAGCGGATTTTGGGATAGATCACATACGTTTCCCCCGCCGTGGGCAAGTTACCGCGGAACTCGCTGGTTTCCAGGAATTCATCGCATTGGATCGATACGGTGACAGCTTGGTCGTCCTCGGTGGCCACCAGGATCACTCCAAGTTGCCCGTCTGCGTCGCCGAGTGTGTCTCCAGATTCCTCCTGCGGCTCATGTTTCAATGCGGCGGTTGCGATGAGATAGGAAGGAAAGAGTTGATTATCCCATCCAGCGATCGGCGTAATATCGGCCCGAGCGGAAACGATGCCCAGGATAAGAAACATTCCTGTTGCTGCGAGAATGCGTTGCGTTAGCTTCATTGGGTCGGGTCTCACGGAGAGGTAGTCACTTCGAGGTTCATCGCTCTGAAAAAACCGTATCGAATCACGTGGAAACCGTAGGTCGCTATCTGGCCTCGCGTCTCCCAAGGCTGGTGAAAATCCCCCCAAAGAGCTATCCCGGCGAAGGCTGGGAATAATGAATTGCCGAAACTATCGATTATTTCGACTTTGCGCCCCCGGTAAATGAGTGAGCATTTCCGTGCTATCCACGACTAGCCGGATGGTTTACCAATCATCCGGAACAAGTGGGCATCGATTGCATCCAGGACACCATGTTCCTCATCTTGTTCCAGCTTAGCCGCTTTGAAATCCTGCTTGGCTACGAACTCTTCCTTCTGTTGCCTTAGTGCATCCATTCGGTCAAAAAGTAGCAACAGATCGTTCGAAATCGGGGAATAGATCGTTGCCACACCTCGATCAGTGTCGACCACACAACCGCACTCTTTGAGGGCACCGGTGATGTTGAAGGAGATGGGTAGCATGTAGCACCCATTCGATAATTGTATCTGCTCTTTGGGGCTGAACAGCGACCACGCCACGCAGCTTTTGTCAAGCAGATCGTCTACTTCCAAGGACTAACGTACCGAAAGAGTGAAGACCGCGGGGGACGGTTAGCGAAGCGAGCGGCGGATGGATTCGAGATGGTCTCGAACAGCGGCTATGTCAAACGACTGGGCGGTGTTCAAGGTCGCTGGCTGGCCCGCGAGTACGCTTTGCTGTTGAGGAATGGCCAGATTCAACCCAAGGATTCGATCCAGCGGTTGAAGGTGGTCGTCTACCAGCGATGGTGGCAATTGTTTCCTCGCAATCAATTCCTGGACGGCGATTTGCACCATCCACGCCGTCTGCTTCGCTACCCAATAATCGTTCAATTTCGGCGATTGGTCCTGGATCAACTGCTCCACCCAATCTTTGGTCTCCGATGCGTCGACGACCTTCTTGCTCCATGACATCGCGAGATTGCGACGGTCCACCAAAAATCTCTCGAACGAAGGTTTTGCCAATTCCCATCGTTCGCGATCGCCGAAAGGAATGGAATTGAAAACTTCGTTGATTTTGGCTTGGATCGGCGCGGACGAGGGGCGGCTTCCGGTCAAGGAATCGGATACGGTGGACCAAGTCGGTGGAAACGGCCGACCCGGTATTCGGCCTGCAGGTCGGAAACGCGAGCGACCTTGATCGAGGCTTTGGTGGCAACCCATGCAGTCGAAGAGTGCGTAATCCCCCCAAACATTTTGTTGACGGGAAGCATCGTGGAGCAATTGCAGCGATGCGTTTTCGGTCATCATGGCGCTGATCATGCTTCGTTTGGAGCGTTCGTTGCTTTGCTGAATCCGATCGCGCATCTCGGCGGTCGATTGCGATGGATCCAACGCGAAGTGGTTCTGCAGGTACTCTCGCTCGTACTGGAATCGCGAAGCATCCTTGACAAACGCGTTGGGGTAGGGCTTTTCCTGGATGGTTCCCCAGTGAGGAGGCATCGCATCCAGGAACGTCTGCAGATCAAATGGGGGAAGCGGCGGGTGTCCGGCCGCATACATTTCGTGAGTCACGAATCGGCCGCTGGCCAGATTGCCCAGATGGCAACTCAAGCAGACTTCGCTGCACACGGCCGCATTGGACAAATCGGTCATTCCCAGCAGGGCCTTTTCATCCGGTGACTTGGTTCGCCAGGTCGGCTGCTGATGCTCGGAGGAATGCATGTAGTTTTCCCCGGGTCCATGGCATGCTTCGCACTGCACGCCGTAGGCGATATTTTCGCGCAGCGAAACCGTGCTCAAGTCCGCGCTCGGATCGAGCCCCGCGTGGCAGCTCAGGCATTGTCGTTCAAAGCGGTTGTCGCCGGTTTGCCAGCCGAGTTTCGTGAGCATGTCGCGAGCGCGGCGATTCGAGATTCTCTTGGGCTGGTCGAATTCGGAATCCGACAAATCGATGCGCACCAACTCGTACGCATAAGCGTGTTTGTCTCGATCATTCCACTGAACAGCTTCCGTCAAACGCACAAACTGAGTCACGCCTGTTTTCGGATACAAGAATCCTGGCTGCGTATGGCACGCAGCGCACTCCTTGACTCCCATCTTTTTGGGGTGAGGGTTCAGGATCGCGACATCTTCCACCACGGCAGTTCCTTTACCGAGAGGCTCTTCGGCGCAGGCCGAACCGAACGGCTCTTCGGCGCGGGCCGAACCGATCGGCTCTTCGGCGCAGGCCGAACAGTGCGATAGCGAGCCAATCGCTCCGGAAAGAGTTGTGAGTATCAAGAACGCGATGCTCTGCGAGCGAACCCGCTGCCATGCATCATGGTACCAGCGATGCCCGAACGAAATCGCTCGAGTCAGTCTCAAAGCGAGCGCGCGAATCATGGTTCGATACTCCTTAACGAGCCTAAAACTTGTTCGATAGCGTTGTTCCATTCTTGCCGTGTCGGGCGGACTCCGGGTGCGGTTGAACGAGGAAATATAGGAGATTGGGTGCGACACGGGAAAATCAGTCCGTTGCGAATCGTCGCCATATTTGCATTCAGCCTGGACGGACCAGCGGATGGATGGACTGCGGTCCATACGGTCAGGTAGGTCAAGGCTGCTTGTTCCCAATCGTTGGTATCGGCCGTTTGCTGCAGGCGCTGGATCGCCTGTTGCCTCTGCGATTCGGTGTTCCAGCGTTCCAAATCGGAAGAGCGTTGACTGGTCAGCGTGTGGACGACGGACTCGCGGAGTTCAGCGGCTTGCTGAATGATCGCTTGCCGAGGAGTCGACGGTGCGTTGAGGGCGGCGAAAACCTTCGTGAGTAGTTCGTCTGTTCCAAGCGAAACGTTTGTGTCTCCATTTGGGGTTGGACGAGATAGCAACTCGATCCCCTGAAGGTTCCAGCGACGAACGCTGGCTCGCCCGAGCAACTCCCAGTCGACTTCATCGTCAGTCGTCGTGCGTGTGGATTCGGCGGGCAAGCCATCGAGCGTGTTGTGGCAGGAAGTGCACTGGTACTGGGCGAATTCCGGCCAGACCGACACGTGATGATTGTTTCCGGCCCGAGTTTGGATCAGTTCGAGTTCGGCGTCGGCTTTGGCGATCTGGCCTGCCCACCACAGCTTGGCTCGAAAGGACTCCGATTCCGCCTCGGGTTCGCGCCAATGTTTGGGGTAAGCATTGTGGTAAACCGCCATATCGAAATAGAGAGCCGGGTGCCCAGCCGCGATGATATCGTGGTTCATATCCCGATCCTTGGCTCCGACGTGGCACAGAGCGCAGGTTCGGGCACGCTGCAAGAGGGGTTTGGTATCGATCAGTCCGAGATCTGCTTTCGCTTTCCGTACGCTATCGGGTCCCTGATAATGCGCGTCGTACCATGACTGCGAAGGACCGTGGCAGGCTTCACAGCCGACCCCTTCGGCGAACTTGGGGGCGGTTTGCTGATCGAGTGTGCGGTCTGTGTTGTGGCAAGCCAAGCAATTCCGATAGGCCTCGGGCTGAACGATCGAGCCGTCGCGCAGAATTCCGAGCTTGGTCAAGATCTCAATCGACGTGTCGGAGTTCAGTGTTCGCCAGGATCGGCTGTGAGGATCGTTTTCCACAAACAGCGGATACTCCGAGCCTCTCTCAGCCGAGGTCGAAGCAACGGCAGCCCCTGGTCCGCCATGACAGCCCGAGGCAGCACAACTCGCAGCACCTCGAATACCGATTCGGTGGCTTCCTGCCTCGCCATGCATCAACGATTGGACACCCCAAAATTCGTCTGCGGTATCAGAATCAGCGTCCGATTCAGGATCCGATGCCTGCGTGAGTCCATTGGCCAGGAGCATCAGGAAGATTGGGAGCAGCCCAAGGCCTGCCCTCGCACGCTGTCGCAAAATCCGGTTAAACTGGTGTCGCACTTCGGAGTCCTCGATGAAAACCGCGATCGAGCCACGGATTCCGGATACTATACCATTCCCAGCGCAACGGATTCCTTCGCATCGTGTCGCTTCAGCTGAATCTGTTTGAACAAGGGGTGTTGCTGGGAGTGCTTCCGCTCGACCAGCCGATCGAAATCGGTCGGCGGGACAAGTCGGACCCGCCCCAAAAACCCCCGTTTGTGACGGTAAGCCCTGAGGGTATCAAGCGATGGGTGGTCGTCGACTTGGACGCGAGGTCCTTCCCCCGGAAAGTCTGCCTGATTGAACCACTTGCAAACGCGCGTCTTCGCGTCTCCAACATTCATTCGACCAACGAAGAATTATTCTTGACCGATAGGAGTCAACTGAAGCCGGGGAATTCGGCCGAAATCGAAGTACCGGCGGTTCTCACGCTGCCCGAGGGATACCGACTTGAGATTCGATCCGCGGGTGAAACGAAGTCTCTGGATTCTTCTCGCTCGATCGCTGATCCTTGGCAGGATGCGATGAGTTCGATCTTGGGATCGGGGCCGTCCCAAGAGAAAAGGCCGGAGACCGACAGCGGCATCCTGGCGACGCTGACCGGTTTCTCCACGCCCTCGCGTGGAGATTCCGATGCAAGCCAGGTGACAAAAGTTTTGGGTTGGATCGAGCACGCTGTCTCGGCGCTGCAGTGCCCGGTGACTTCTCCCCAGTACTTTCATGGAATAGCCCAAGCCGTCGCCAGGATCATCGATATGGATCGCGCGGAAGTGATTCTATGGAATGGTTCTGAGTGGGAATATTCCGAGTCCCGTCGCTACATTCGGCCAACCGCGAAGGATGACTTCGGCTTGGCATCCGAATCGTTGCTTCGCCGTGTATTGGAAACCAAGCAAGTGGCTGTTTATCCGGATCCTAAGCAGGAGTCGGCGGCCACCCCAGGCAGTCTGATCGATCTGCACACCGCGATCGCGTGTCCCATCTTGGATGTCCAAACCGATGACGCGCGGCAAAGCCAGGTTTTGGGTGTGCTCTATGCCGACAGACGTCACAGTTTTTCTTCCAACCGGCCAGCCACCGTGCTGGAGCCTGAGCAGAAGCTCGTCGCGATACTGTCGACAGCGGTTGCATCGAGTATCGCTCGCATCAAGCGCGAGCAACTCGTGACCAAGTACCAGCAGTTTTTTTCCCACAAAGTCACCGAAGCGATCAGTCAGAACCCGGACTTGCTCGAGGGGGAATCGGCCGAAGTCACCGTGCTCTTTTGTGACATTCGCGGATTCAGCAAAGCGACGGAAAAAATTGGCCCAAAAGCAGCCATGAACTGGGTCGGTGAAACCCTCAGCGAACTTTCGTCCATCGTGCTCGACACCGACGGCGTCTTGGTCGACTACGTGGGAGATGAGATGTTTGCCATGTGGGGAGCACCTGACAAGTCGCCGGACCACGCGTTTCGAGCCGCATACGCTGCCAAGCGCATGATGCGAAGCCGCGCGAAACTCAACGACCGCTTCGCATCCATCCTTCCCAGTCCATTCGATTTCGGAATAGGACTGTGTACTGGCGAAGTCTGGGTAGGGAATACCGGCTCCAAGCAGAAATTCAAATACGGCCCCATGGGTCAGACGGTGAATATGGGAAGCCGCGTTCAAGGACTGACCAAGCAATGGGGCGTTGCTGCGCTGATGGACCAGGCAACCGCGAGTTTTCTTCCCAGCGATCTACGTCGACGCCGATTGAGCAAAGTGAGTGTCGTCGGTATGGACAAAGCGATCGACCTGTATGAACTGATGAGCGACGAGCAAGCGGATGGGGAATTGATTCAGAGGTACGAGGAGGCGTTAGCGATCTTCGAAACCGGCCAACGTTTTCGAGAAGCTGTGAAAGCATTCGGAGAACTGATCCAAAAATACCCCAACGATGGTCCCTCGATGGTCATGCTCGTCCGATCGGTCAATGAACTAGTTACGCCATCAACCGAATTTACTCCCGTGTGGACCGCCCAGTCGAAATGACGCTGACAATCGAGAGCAGCAGTTCCATACGCAGCTCCGCGAGAAATATTGAGAAATTTGACTTTTTCGGAATGCCAACCTAGAACAGTGACGATTGATCGGACATTGTTGTTCCTGCCATCTTCTTTTCCCGAGTCGTGCCCATGGTGTTGCTGGCCAACAAGCTGAAACTGCATCTTGGGCCGATCGTTTTGGCGGCGGTTTTGATTTTTGCCGGGGCGCTGTGGCAATACGGTGACTCGGTACGTGTCGGTCGCGTCGTGTCGGGAAGCTCCCTTTCCGGGATTGTGGTTGGCTCTGTCGCTGCCGCCATTATTTTCTTCGAACTATTGTTATGGCCTCGAAAGAGGCTTCGACGCTGGAAACTCGGGCGGACGAAGACGTGGTTGACGTATCACCTGTGGCTTGGACTCGCGACCGGCCCGTTGGCATGGATTCATTCGGGCTACCGATTCGGAGGCACGTTTACCACAGTGCTGATGACGCTGCTGCTGTTCGTTCTGGCCAGCGGCGTTTATGGCTGGGTGATGCAAATCGTGATTCCGAAATGGATGCTGGGCAACCTGCCGCAAGAAACCATTCCCAGTCAAATCGATGACGTGCTGATCCAAAGCGCTCTCGAGGCCAGGCAGATGCTGACCGTTGCTCTCGGGACTCAACCTACTCAAGTTGCCACGGGACTCGCTAACCTCGATGCCGCCGCCGCGGAATTTATCGGCGCAAGCACTCACCGCAACGCCGCAGGACAGGTCGAAGCCATCGTGGTTGGCGCAAGGCAAAGACGCGACACCCAACGCCATTTATTCGACCAGGATGTCGTCGGCGATTTTTCACCGTCCGATCGAATCGAGATTTGGAAACAATACGCGGCGGTAATCGAGCCGTTCTTGCTACGAGATATTGCATTCGTCGGCGCCGCGGAAGGGCTGCCAACACTGGCGAAACGATCCCCTCTCCATACGCTGCAGAAAAGTCTTGATTGGTTTGGAATGCTTCGAGACGCCTGCTCCTACAATGCGAAACCGATTCTGGACCGACTCCAGTCGATTGTGGAGCAGCGACATCAGTGGGATGCCCAACGACGCGCTCATGCCTGGTTGCATGGATGGATAGCGATTCATGCATCGGTCAGCATCATCCTTGGAGTCCTGCTCCTCGTCCACATCGTTCTCGCTCTCAAATACATGTAGCCCCATCGGTCCCCTGTCTGGAAATTGGAATGACTCTCACAGGCAAGCAACGTGCTCAGCGGATCTCTCGGGGTTACCATCGTTTAGAGGACCCTTATATCGCGAGGAAGCGATTGCTGGGAATGGTCGGATTGGCTATCGGGTTGGCATATGCAGCATGGATGTTCACCGGGGCGAGCAAAAAACACGTCAGCACGGGTGAATTATCGCAGGCCCATTATCATCTCAATGATTCCGGATGCGAGAAATGTCATATCCCCTACTCTCCGATTCGCTTCGATGCGCTCTGGGGGAACGATTCGGCAACCGTCCAGCTCAATAACCGAGCGTGCAACGGCTCATGCCATCAAGTAGCCGACCACTTCGCCGGCAACATGAAACCTGAGGTGCAAGCCAAGGAAAGCTGCAGTCGGTGCCATCAGGAACATCTCGGCAGGAATCGGAATCTGCTCGACGTCGCTGACTCGAACTGCAATCGTTGCCATGCGGACCTTTCCCAATCGAGCACGACCGACCCGAGCCAGCTTTCCCGAGCCACCGATTTCAGCAAACTGCATCCCAAGCTGTCGTTTGAAAACCTGGAAAAGGATCCGAGTACTCTCCTGTTCAGTCACACCCAGCACATGCGCCCCGGGCAACCGAAAACACCTGGTGATGCTGCGATCAAGAAATTGACAGATCTCAAGCCGGAGCATCGAGCCAAGTACGCCAATCGTGCGGATGCTGCCGGTTTGATTCAATTGACATGTTCCGATTGCCATGACAGGGACACCCCTGTTCCAGGCGCGGAAGGTTTGGAAGCCTTCGATGCGATCGCGGCTTCGGGGTTGGCCATCCCGAGCTCCACGCACCGGCTTTATAACCCCGTCGATTTCGAGAAACATTGCATCGCATGCCACACCTTGAACGATCTGCCCCATGGTTTGAATCGAACGCAAACGTTCGAAGCACTACAGCAACGGTTGAAGACGGTCTCGGTTGATGATGCCGAGAAACTGTTGTCGGATCAATCGGGACTTCCATCCAAGATCGCGGAGTTGATCCAAGACCGAAGGGATCGGGCATCGGTCCTCGCATCCCACGTCGCGGATACCTGCAGGAAATGCCACGCGCTCGCCTCGGAGACCGACACCGATCTTGTACAGCGCGTGGACGTCAAAACGCGTTGGCTGGACGACGCAGCGTTCACCCATGGCAAGCACTTGATGGTCGCATGTTCCCACTGTCACGCGGATGCCTACGCTCGTTCCGAGGGCGTTGTCGAATCCGATAGCGAAGCCAGGAAGATCATGATTGCTGGGTTGGACAGCTGCCGTGAGTGCCACATCCAGGCCCCGGGGGATCGGGCGAAGGCCAGTGCTTTCAATCCGCATGTGGCTTCCGCCGATTGCATCGATTGCCATCGCTACCACGTGGACACTCCGCAAACGCCCCCATCGATGGGTTCGCACGATCTCCCTTTCACCACGGCAGCCGCTCCCTTGCGATGGCTTCGGGAAACGGACGCGTCGCGATGAGATTCCATCCTCTTTATGAGAATTTCGCACGACCGTCCTGCACGAGGATCTTTCTCCTCGCGATCGGTGTATCCTCGGTCTTCACGCATGCATGGGCCGACCAACCGATCGAGCAACGCGAAAATGTCAATGCGATAGGTCATGACCAACCGCAATTGGCCCTCAGCCGATGCAACGAATGCCATGCATCCTCGGTCGCAGGGACTCCGGCATGGCAACGTTCGGGTTTGATTTGGTTCGATCAGGATCCACATGCTCAGGCGTATTCCAAACTGCTCAATAGCCAGTCGCAGCGGATCGTCGCGAGGCTTGCAGGAATCGAAGCCGCTACCGATAGCCCGGAGTATCGGCAGGTACTGCGCGAGCAGTGCGTCTCTTGCCATGCCAATGAACACGCCAGCGACGATCAAATCAAGCTCGGAATCGACTGCCAAGTTTGCCACGGGCCTGCTTCGGCCTGGGGCGAGGAGCACTATTCCCAGGCCACGCTTTCTCGAGGAATCGATCGGTTCGACGGTTCGGAGCGAATCAACCTAGAATCGATCGAGAGACGGGCGGAGGTATGCAGTTCATGCCATGTGGGTGAGCTCAACCGGGGTGGTGGGTATCGTCCGCGCGAGGTCGATCATCGATTGATGGCGGCCGGGCATCCGATGATGTACTTCGATTTTGAAAACTATCTCGAACGCTATCCCAAGCATTGGGATGTTGCCGAAGAGGATGAGCGCCTGGGACCGTTTCCTGGTTACTCGCGTTGGCAAATCGGAAGATGGGTCGCAGCGAAATCGCGGCTGGAATTGCTGCGGGATCGCGCCGAGCGAGTGCAATCGCCATCCTCGTCAGGAAGCGCGCCGCAACACGATTGGCCTGAATTCACCGAGTCGAGTTGCACGAGTTGCCACTATCCCCTTCTGCCAGAGTCCTGGCGGCAAAGTGCTCGGTCTGCGTACGCTGCGACGTGGGATGATTGGTATCTCGAGCGCATCGAAGTCGCGCTTCCGAAAATGGCGGAGGAGCGATTCATGAACCCATGGTCCGAAGCGGTGGCGCTGCTCCGAAGCAACATGGAATCGCGGAGGCCTGATTCCGCCGCCGTATCCGAACAAACTCGAGCGCTGCTGGTGCTATGTCAGCGGGCGATCGAAGCGTCGGGCGCATCGGATGCAGGGTTGATCCGCGATCGGTTGGAAACATTATTGGATGATGAATCGATTGCGACATCGTGGGAACAGGGCGCTCAATGGGCAAATTCGGCACGGGTGCTCGCGGATGCTCTCGGTTGGGATCGGCCCGATGCACCGTTGGACGGGAGGCCCAGGGGCCGATTCTTTGATCACCCTGCAACGTGGGATCCAATCACGGCTTCGTCCCCCTTCCAGGGAGCGGAATGGTTTCGACCAGAGTCCCTTTTCCAATATCGTGAATCTCTCCGGCAACGACTTGGACCTAGACCATGAAATCGTTAGTGGATCGTCAAGTTGGAACGCGCATCGCCTTGATGCTGCAGGACGTGCAGCATCGCGATGGATACGTCAGCGCCCAGGAAATCGAGCGGATTGCGGGCCAGGTCGGCGAACCCGTGCGAGTGATCCAGGATGTGGTCAGTTTCTTCCCGCATTATCGCAGAAACCAACCCCCAGCCTGTCAGGTCGCGATATGCCGAGACATGAGCTGCCGGTTGCGAGGTTCGGTCGAAGCGGCGAAGCAACTCCGAGCGCTCGAGCATGAACGCGGACGCGATCAATTGGAGATCCACGAGGCATCGTGTCTCGGTCGCTGCGATCGAGCTCCTGCCATGATCGTGGAACATGGGAACCACCAGTCGCAGCTGTTTGTCAGCCGAAAAGTCGACGAATACGCCGGTATCGTTCGCTCCATTCTCGACGGAAATCCTACGGTGGCGGATACCGACCGGTCGACCGCCGATGCCACGCTCGCGAGAGGTGAGATCGACTGTTATCGCTCGGGTTCCGATGGGTCGACTGTTTCCTATGCGGCGATCCGACGATTCGTGCAGGACCCGAGTCCGGAACGAGTGATCCAATCTCTTCGTATCGCTGGCTTGCTCGGCATGGGAGGAGCCGGTGCGCCCGCGTATAGCAAATGGGAAGAGGCCCGAGTTGCGAAAGGCGAAGCCAAATACATTGTCTGCAATGCGGACGAGAGTGAACCGGGAACGTTTAAGGATCGGGACATCCTACTCGCGGCACCGCATCTGGTCATCGAAGGCATGACCATGGCCGCGCTCGTCTGCGGAGCGAAACAGGGCTATATCTACATTCGTCACGAATATCAGGAGCAAATCAAACGACTCAAAGAAGCCATTGCCGACGCCGAAACCGTCGGCGCATGCGGGCCGAATATTTTTCAGAGCGGTCGGTCGTTCCGCTTGGAAGTATTTGTTTCGCCAGGCGGTTACGTTTGCGGCGAGCAAACCGCGCTCATCGAAGCCTTGGAGGGAAAGCGGTCGGAGCCTCGCAACCGACCACCTGAGCTTCAGACCAATGGACTCTACGACCAGCCGACCGTTCTCAACAACGTAGAAACCTTTGCCTGGGTCCCGTCGATCCTGCTTCGAACCCCGAAAACCGAAGATCTCGAAAAGGAAAAAGCGAATCAAGCTGGCGGTGAACCCGACCCGGCCGGATTGTGGTTCAAGTATGCGGGCAGGAATCGAGCGAGAGGCAAACGGTATTTTTCGATTAGCGGCGACGTCCAGCAACCCGGGGCGTACGAAGTGCCATGCGGAATTCCGCTCGGCGAACTGATCGACCACTTTGCGGGTGGGATGAGGGATGGAATGACGCTTCAGGCCGTCGCGCTCAGTGGCCCCTCAGGAGGCTTTTTGCCTTCTCTTTTGCCGGATCGATCGATTCGATTTCCGAAAAAAGTCGATCGCGACGGGAATGAAACCACCGAATTCAAATACCCGAGCCTGACCAGTGCGCCAACAGACATTCGGCTATTGCCACTCGACATCGATGCCTCGCGCGAGATCGGATTCATGCTTGGAGCAGGGATCGTCGTCTACGGTTCCAATGCCGACATGCTCGATCAAGCGATCGCCTGCAGTCGCTTTTATCAGAGGGAATCGTGTGGCAAATGCGTTCCGTGCCGTATCGGTTCACGAAAGATCGTCGATATGGCTGAGCAATTGGGTTCAGATCCCAAGGCAGCATCCCTCGTACCTCAGTTTGCCGACCATGCCAACCTGCTGTCGCGAATCATGAAAACAACGAGCATTTGCGGGCTCGGGCAGGTCGCCAGCGAACCGCTGCGAACGTATCTCCGATTCTTTCACTCGTCCAAACGCTAGGAGAGAGCCAGCACCATGGCAGTAGAGCCCGACGATATCGATGGGGTTGAGTACATCAGCGCACGCGAGGAAGCGCTCTTCGCGCGCGACATCGATGGACAGCTGATCCGCGCCGCCGATGCGACTCTCAACGACCTCGTTCAGGATGTGCGCATCACCATCGATGGTCAGTCTGTCGTGGTCAAGAAAGCGGTACCGCTCCGAAACTCGCAAGGGGTCGTGGTCGTCAACGACCGAGGGGAGCCGATTCCACGCCCCACAACGATCTACGATGCCGTGACCCAGTTGTACGTCAAAAGCGTGGATGATGTTCACCCGGTTCCCATCCTGTGCCACCGCGAGCATCTCAATCCCGTCGGCGTTTGCCGGGTCTGCCTCGTTGAGATCGAGGAACGGCGCAAGAGCGGACGCGTCAAACGGGACTTGGTCTCCAGTTGCACGTACCATGTCAAAGAGGGAATGATCATCACCACGCTCGCGAGCCAAGAGAACCCAAAGACGGTCGAAGCGATTCGGGACTCGGTCGCTGTCATCGTTGAATTGCTAGCCTCCGAGCACCTCGATGCCGAGGACTGGAGTTCGCTCTCTCAGGAAGCGAAACGGCACGAACCGAACGAACTGAAGAAATTGGTCCGGCAGTTCCTTCCTGCCTCGCAATCGCTACGGTTTCCATCGAGTTCCCTGGCGGGGCAGCGGGGAAGGGATCACTCGTCCGAGATCATCGCCGTCAATCACGACGCCTGCATCCTGTGCCAGCGTTGTACCCGTGCATGCAATGACATCAAGCAAAATGATGTAATGGCGAGAAATGGAAAAGGGTATCACGCCCGGATCGCATTCGATACGGATCTGCCGATGCTGGAGAGTTCCTGTGTTTCCTGTGGGGAATGCGTCATCTCATGCCCGACCGATGCGTTGCAATTTCGCTCGCTGGTCGTCGAAAAGCAGGTTGAAAAAATAAAAGACACCATCGATTTCACGCAGCGAGGAGATCGAGGAGATCGCGGCACCAGCTCGATTGTCACCCCCGAGGAGATGCTCGAGATTCCGATCTTCGCCGGGATTCCTTACAAATTTCTCCAGTTCAACGGCGGCGCGTGCGTACGACGCAGACTGCAGCCAGGAGAGGTGCTGTGCCGCGAGGGAGAATACGGGGCGACCGCTTTTCTGATCCAGCATGGGAAGTTTGAAATTCAATTCAGCCGCAACAAAAAACCGGCCTCGCGCTCTGCTGCTAACCCCTCGGCCGGTTGGTTGTCTCGATGGTTCGGAAGTGGCGCGAGTCCAGCGGTTCCTCTTCTCGCGACCGGCAGCGATACCGCTATGGAACCCGATGCAGCGAAACTGTTTCGCGGGGTCGAGGATGTGATCCTTGGCGAAATGGCTTGCCTCAACCGCTACCCTCGAACGGCCACCGTCGTTGCTGTCGAAGCGTCCGAGGTCATCGAAATCGGCAGCAATGTTTTGTACATGCTGCAGCGCAACCAGGCGAGCCGAAAGGTGCTCAATGAAGCCTACCGACGTCATGCGCTCAACTCCGACCTGGAACGATTGCCGATCTTCAAATCTTTTACGCGCGAAGAAGCCAGAAAGATTGCAGCGGGAGTGGAGTTGATGAGTGTCGAGCCTGGTCAACCGATCTTTCGCGAAGGAGAACCGGGAGATGATCTGTTCTTGGTGCGGCTCGGATATGTGAAAGTGAGTCGTCAGCAGGGGATGCGAGAGCAAGTCGTCAATTACATCGGCCCAGGAAATCTCGATGGCGACATCGGTGTCTTCGGCGAGATCGGAGCGCTCTCGAAGCTGTACTCGGAGGAATTGGCGGCCGAGTTCGAGAGGATGAACTATCGTCCCGGTATCCGAACGTCCTCCTGCACCGCGCTGGATCATGTCGAACTCGTTCGGATTCGTGCTGCCCAATTGGCGGAAATCGCGCAAAGCAACCCGGGCTTCAAGAAGACCTTGATCGATCGCACTCGCAAGTTACTGGAGTGGGACGCGCAACGCGATACGAGCGAGAATGTAGCTAAGGCTAATTTCGTTGCTCAGGGCTTGTACAACGCCCAAAGCTTGCTCGTTCTCGATCTCGAATCCTGCACGCGCTGCGATGAATGCACCAAAGCCTGTGCGGATTCGCACGGTGGCGAGACCCGCTTGGTTCGCGAAGGTTTGCGGTACGA
>Ga0315904_10003930_pt1 | contig 21500 bp, 19 predicted proteins | sample LakEriMetagenome_6_FD_203529 | JGI IMG/M metagenome (GOLD analysis project Ga0315904, IMG submission 203529) | Freshwater fungal communities from buoy surface, Lake Erie, Ohio, United States - Buoy 12 MA120 | ecosystem: Environmental > Aquatic > Freshwater > Lake | place: USA: Lake Erie, Ohio...
AGGGAAGCCGCCAGGTGAAGCCCGGCCGATCGTTGAGCGTGCGGAATTCCCCGAACCGAAGGATGGCCGCGGCATGACCCTCGGGCACGATGTAGAAGCCGCTACCCAGCCACAGCAGCAGCGCCACCAATCCGAGCACGGCCGCACCGGCGCCCGCACCGCGCATGCTGGGACCGTCGCCGGAACCGGGCGCCGGACCATTCGGGCCACGCGGCCCGCCGCCGCGGCGGAACATGCCATTCAGCCGCCGGTTGAAATCGCGCCAGAGCTCATCGAGGTCGGGCGGCCCGTCGTTGGGCGGACGAGGCCGCTGACCGTCGCCGCCACTGCCGCCCCCGTCGCCAGCACCGTTCCCTCCGGAACCGCTGGCGCCGGAGCCGCTACGGCCCCAGCCGGGGTCGTTCAGGGAGAATATCCTGGTGATCGGCTTCCACATGGCGAGGGCAAGAGCAAGGGTTGGGGGGCGAGGGCGTCCTCGGCGAGGCTGGCCTCGTCGGGAAGCGACGCCTGAAGGGTGTGCTGAGGATGCTGCGGGGAATCTGCGCCCGGAGCGCCAGCCGCGACCGGCTCGGGCGGATGGGGATCGCCCGGGCCGCGACCGACCAGCGTTTCCTCGAGGGCCAGGCGCAACTCGTCGAGTCCGGCGCCAGACCGCGCGCTGACTCCTAACCGAATGATGCTACCACAGGGGTCGCGCAGCACTTCCGGAGACCATCCCGCCGCATCGATCTTGTTGTAGACCATGAGCATCGGGACATGGTCGGCGCCGATCTCGGCGAGCACCCGCGCAACCTCGGCGATCTGGTCGTCGCGATCGGGCGCCGAGGCATCGACCACGTGCAGCAGCAGGTCGGCATCGCGGGTTTCCTCGAGCGTCGCCCGGAAGGCCTCGATCAGGGTGTGCGGCAACTGCCGCACGAACCCCACCGTGTCCGAGAGCACCAGTTCGGCCCCGCCGGCCAGCCGCGTGCGGCGCGTGAGCGTGTCGAGCGTGGCGAACAGCTGGTCGGCCGCGTAGGTACCGGCTCCGGTCAGGGCATTGAACAGCGTGCTCTTGCCAGCGTTCGTGTAGCCGACCAGCGACACTGCGAACACCTCGCCGCGCAGCCGGGCGCGACGGCGCGTGAGGCGCTGCCGGGCGAGCTTGTCGAGGCGCTGGCGCAGCTGTCGGGCCTTGGCGTCGAGCATGCGCCGGTCGAGCTCGAGCTGCTTTTCGCCCGGACCGCCGCGCTGGCCGATGCCGCCGCGCTGGCGCTCGAGGTGGCTCCAGCCGCGCACCAGACGGGTGAGCTGATGCTCGATGCGCGCGAGCTCGACCTGCAGCTTGCCCTCGTTGCTGCGCGCGCGCTGCGCGAAGATGTCGAGGATGAGTTCGGTGCGGTCGATGACCGGAACCTCGAGCAGGCGCCCGAGATTGCGCTGCTGCACGGGGCTGAGCGGGTTGTCGAAGATCACGGCCTGCGCGTCGCGCTCGCGCAGCATCGCGCGGATTTCTTCGGCCTTGCCACTGCCCACCGACAGCGCGGCGTCGGGCCGCGCGCGTCGTACCGCGAGCATCTCGACCGGATCGATACCCGCCGAACGGGCGAGCGAACAGGTTTCCTCGAGACTGGCGCGGTCGGCATGGGCGCCGCCGAAGGCGACGCCGACCACCAGGGCGCGCGTGGTGGGGGCAGCGGGGCTCAGGACTCGGGACTCTCGGGCTGGTAGCTGACGGCGCGTGCCGGCACGACCGTGGAGATCGCGTGCTTGTAGACCATCTGGGTGACGGTATTGCGCAGCAGCACGACGTACTGGTCGAAGGATTCGATGTGACCCTGCAGTTTGATGCCGTTGACCAGATAGATGGAGACCGGCACGTGCTCCTTGCGCAGCAGGTTGAGGAACGGGTCTTGTAGCTGCTGCCCTTTGTTGCTCATCGTGACTCCGGGAACGCGGTATCGGGAAGATGGGGACGGCCCGCGCGCGCTTCAAGCGCACGCGGGTCCGGGTGCGTCCCACTATAACCGCAAACCTCAGCCGATCAGGGATGCCCGCAACGGCTGTCGTGAGACGCCCGCAAGCACGCTCAGGAGGCGGGCGCGTAGGGGTTGGCGCCGCTGCGCCACTCGATGCGCAGCGGCGTGCCCGCGAGCTCGAAGCGATCGCGAAACCACGACTCGAGGTAGCGCCGATAGGTTTCGGGAACGTGGTCGAGGGCGCTGCCGTGGACGATGACGATCGGCGGGTTCTGGCCCCCCTGGTGGGCGTAGCGCATCTTGGGCCGCACCGGCCCGCGCCGCGGCGGCTGCTGGCGTTCGACCGCCTCGTGCAGGGCACGGGTGAGCTTGGGCGTGGGCATGCGCCGCATGGCAGCGGCATAGGCTTCGTCGACGGAACGCATGAGCGCGCCCACGCCCAGCCCGCTGCGCGCCGAGATGAAATGCAGCCGAGCGAAGCGCAGGAAGTGCAGCTTGCGGTCGATCTCGCTCTTGAGACGCTCGCGCCCCTCGGAGGGCAGGCTGTCCCACTTGTTGACGGCGAGCACGAGCGCCCTGCCCGCCTCGACCACGTAGCCGGCAATGCTCGCGTCCTGCTCGCCCACCCCTTCGAGCGCATCGAGCATCAGCACGCAGACGTTGCAGTCCTCGATCGCCTGCAGCGTCTTGACCACGGAGAACTTCTCGATGACGTCGGTCACCTTGCCGCGCCGGCGCATGCCGGCGGTGTCGACCAGCGTGTAGGGGCGGCCACCACGCTCGAAGTCGATCGCGACCGCATCGCGCGTCGTGCCGGGCTGATCGAAGGCGATCAGGCGCTCCTCGCCGAGCAGGGTGTTGATCAGGGTGCTCTTGCCGACGTTGGGCCGGCCGACCACGGCGACCCGAACCCGACGCGGGCCGGCGGGCTGCTCAGGGGCGGTCGGCTCGCCATGCTCGACGTTCTCCTCGGCGGGTGGCACGGGCGCGGGCAACAGGCCCTCGACGGCGAGTTCGAGCAGCTCGCGCACGCCGTCGCCATGGGCCGCCGACACCGCCAGCGGCGCGCCGAGCCCGAGCTCGTGGAACTCGACGACCGCCCGGTCGCGCAGCATGCCCTCGGTCTTGTTGACCGCCAGCAGCACCCGGCGGGCGCTGCGCCGCAGTTCGGCGGCGATGTCGTGGTCGTGCCCGGTGAGCCCCTGCCGACCGTCGACGATGAACAGCACCACATCGGACTCGATGACGGCCTGGCGCGCCTGGCGGGCCATCTCGACCTCGATGCCCTGCTTGGCCACGGGCTCGAAGCCGCCGGTGTCGATGACGATGGCATGGGTATCGCCGACCCTTGCCCGGCCATAGTGACGGTCGCGGGTGAGGCCGGGCCGATCGGCGACGAGCGCCGCGCGCGTGCCGGTCAGCCGGTTGAACAGCGTGCTCTTGCCGACGTTGGGTCGGCCGACGATCGCCACCACGGGCGGACGGGCCACCTCAGTCGACCTCGAGCGCGACGACGCTGCCGCCGGATGTCTGGACGACGACGCGCCGGTCGTCGCGCACTCCCTGCGAGACCACAGGCGTGCCGTCGGTGGGCAGGCGCGCGGCGATCGCGCCATCGTCGCGCGACAGCAGGTACAGCTGCCCCTGCACGTCGCCGACCACCAGATGCGTACCGACGGAGACCGGGGCCGAGGGCTCGCGACGCGCGAGCGCCGCCTGACGCCACACGCTGGCCCCCGCACGCGAGAAGGCGTGCACCTGCCCGCGCTCATCGGAAACCGCGACGATCCGGGCGTCGACCTCGACCCCGCCCATCGCGGGCACGTCGCGCGCCCAGGACGCCCGCCCGGAGGAGGTCTCGAAGCAGGCCACACGCCCCTGATAGCTCGCGGCGCAGACCTCGCGGCCGCTGATCAGCGGCGAACCCAGCACATCGGCGATGCGCTCGATCTCGTTGGCGCCACGCGGACTGGAGACCGCCGCCTCCCACAGCAGCGCACCGCTGTCGAGACCGATGGCGATCAGCCGGCCACCCGGCAAGCCGGCATAGACCGTGCCCGGGGCGATCGTGACGGCCTGGCTCTGGCGCAGCACCAGCGCCGGCGCCTGCCGCGACACGCTCCAGCGACGCTGGCCAGTCGCGGCATCGAGGGCAGTGATCCGGTTGTCGGTGGTGCGCACGATGACCCGTCCCTGGCCCACCGCCGGGATCGAGGCGGCCTCGGCACCCAGGGGTACGCTCCAGAGCTGGCGGCCGGCCGCGCCATAGGCGATCAGGCTGCCGTCGCGGCCGGCGACCACGACGATCTCGCCGTCGGTGCCAGCGCCGGTGACCAGCCGCCGGCCCACCTGGGTCTGCCAGCGAACGCGACCCGTGGCGGTCTCGATGCGCGCGAGCGTGCCATCGGCAGCCGCCGCGTAGACCGAATCGCCGGCCAGTGCGGGCGCGAAGCCATGTCCGCCCGCGGGCAGGCGCACGGACCAGGCCACTCGAACCGTAGCCTTGGCCGTCGGCTGAGGCGGATCGGGCAGGCGAGCGCGGCCGTCGGACCAGGGCATCCGGGAGCAGCCAGCCAGCAGCACGGCCGCGGCGAGCAGCGCCACACGGGCGAGGCGGTGCCCGCCGGAACGGCCGCCGCTCATGATGCTGCCCCGCCGAGCGCGTCGAGCTTGAGCTGGATGACGCGGCGCATGGGCGCGTCGGCGCGCGCCTTGTCGAGGGCGGTGCGGTACTCGGCGCGGGCCTCGTCGGTCTTGCCCTGAGCGAGGAGCAGATCACCGCGCCGATCGGACCACTCGGCCTCGAAACGCGCCGGCGGCGATCCCGCAAGCAGCTTGAGACCCTCATCGTAGGCCTGCTCGTCGAGCAGCAGCCCGGCCAGACGCACGCGGGCGACGTGACGCATCGCCTCCTCGGGCGACTTGTCGATGACCCATTGCAGCAACGGTCGGGCCGCCTTGGGATCGCCGGCGTCGACGTGCACGCGCGCCGCGATCAGCGCGCCCATCGGCGCATACGCGGTACGGCCGTACTCGCCAACCAGCGTGCCGGCGGTGGCCTTGATGCGATCGACGTCGCGGTCGCGGGCGGCCGCCTGAAGCTGTTCGTAGACGCCGGAGGCCCCTGCCGCCTGACGTGCCTCATGCCAGCCCCAGCCGCGCCAGCCGGCGATGGCCAGCAGGACCACGGTGACCGCCGTGAGCAGCAGGCTGCCGTACTGCCGCCAGAAGGCCTTGATGGTGGCCAGCTGTTCCTGCTCTTCCAAGTCGTAGGCCATGGCCCGGGAGTCCTTTCGCGTTCAGCCTGCGCCTCAGTTGGCGCCGGCGATGTTCGGGTTGGCCAGCTCACCGAGCAGCAGCCCGGCAAGCTCGCCCATGGCGATGCGCTCCTGGCGCGCATCGCCGGCCGCGGATGGATCGCCGCGCAGCCACTTGACGCTGACGACACCAGCGCGCGCCTCGTCCTCGCCGAGCACCACAGCCGCCAATGCGCCGCTCGCGTCGGCGCGCCGGAACTGCGCCTTGAACCCCCCGCCGCCGGCATGCACGACGACGTTCAGGCCGCTGTCGCGCAGGCGCTCGGCCGCTTCGAAGGCGGGGGCCAGCGTGCCCTCGCCCTGGTGCACGACGTAGACGTCGCAGCCCGCCGCCGCGGGCGCGCCGCCGCGGGCCCGCATCTGGTCGAGCACGCGCTCGACGCCTATGCCGAATCCGCAACCCGGCGCCGGCTTGCCGCCGAGCATGCCCACCAGCGGGTCGTAACGGCCACCCCCGCAGATGGTGAGACCGTCGGTCACCCACTCGAAGACCGTGAGGTTGTAGTAATCGAGGCCGCGCACGAGACGGGGATTGATCCGCCAGGCGATGTTCTGCGCGCGCAGCAGCGACTGCACGCCCTCGAAATGCGCGAGCGACTCGGCACCGAGGAAGTCGATGAGGCGAGGCGCGCCGTCGGCGACAGCCTGCATCGCCGGGTTCTTGGTGTCGAGGATGCGCAGCGGGTTGCTGTGCAGCCGCCGCCGGGCATCCTCGTCGAGGCGGTCGGCATGCCGCTCGAAGTGCGCGATCAGGGCTTCGCGGTGCGCCCGTCGCTCCTCGGGCTGACCGAGGGTGTTCAGCTCCAGCCGCACGTCGGGCAGGCCGAGATCGGCCCACAGCCGGGCGCACAGCATGATGACCTCGGCGTCGGCATCGGGGCCGGCCAGACCAAGCGCCTCGAGCCCGACCTGGTGGAACTGTCGGTAGCGGCCCTTCTGCGGGCGCTCGTGGCGGAACATGGGCCCGGCGTACCAGAGGCGCTTGGGGCCGTCGTAGAGCAGGTTGTGCTCGATGGCGCTGCGCACGACCCCGGCGGTGCCCTCGGGGCGCAGCGTGAGCTGCTCGCCGTTGAGCGCGTCGGTGAACGAGTACATCTCCTTCTCGACGATGTCGGTCACCTCGCCGATGCCGCGCACGAAGAGCCTGGTGTGCTCGACGATGGGGGTGCGGATGCGCTGGTAGCCGTAGGCGCGCATGGTGTCGGCGACGGTGTCCTCGAAGCGCTGCCACAGCGGCTCGTCGGCGGGCAGCACGTCGTTCATGCCGCGCACGCCCTGGATGCGTTCGGTGGAACTCACGAACGTTCCTCGAGCGGCAGCGCGTAGCGACGCTGCACGTAGTTCTCGACGATCGCCTGGAACTCCTCGGCGATGCGATCGCCCTTCAGGGTGACGTCGCGGGCGCCGTCGATGAACACCGGCGCCACCGGCGCCTCGCCGGAGCCCGGCAGCGAGATGCCGATGTCGGCATGCTTGCTCTCGCCCGGCCCGTTGACGACGCAACCCATCACGGCGACCTGCATGGTCTCGACGCCGGGATAGCGGGCGCGCCACACCGGCATCTGCTCGCGCAGATAACGCTGGATGCGGTCGGCGAGCTCCTGGAAGAAGGTGCTGCTGGTGCGCCCGCAGCCGGGGCAGGCGACCACCATGGGCGTGAAGGCGCGCAGGCCCATCGTCTGGAGGATTTCCTGCGCGACGATGACCTCGCGGGTGCGATCGCCGCCGGGCTCGGGCGTGAGCGACACGCGGATGGTGTCGCCGATGCCCTCCTGCAGCAGGACGGCGATGGCGGCGGTGGACGCGACGATGCCCTTGGAGCCCATGCCGGCCTCGGTGAGCCCCAGATGCAGGGGGTAGTCGCAGCGGCGCGCGAGCTCGCGGTAGACGGCGATGAGATCCTGGACGCTGGACACCTTGGCCGACAGGCAGATGCGGTCGCCGGGCAGGCCCAGGGCCTCGGCGCGCTGCGCGCTCTCGATGGCCGAGGCGACCAGCGCCTCGCGCATGACGGCGGAGGCGTCCCAGGGCTGGGCACGGGCCGCGTTGGCATCCATCATGCGGGCGAGCAGCGCCTGATCGAGGCTGCCCCAGTTCACGCCGATGCGTACCGGCCGGTCGTTGCGGCAAGCAACCTCGATCATCTGCGCGAAGTTGTCGTCGCGCCGGCTGCCGGTGCCGACATTGCCCGGGTTGATGCGGTACTTGGACAGCGCCTGCGCGCAATCGGGGTACTGGCTGAGCAGCTTGTGGCCGTTGTAGTGGAAATCGCCCACCAGCGGCACGTCGACGCCCATGCGGTCGAGCTGCTCGCGGATGGGCGCCACGGCGGCGGCGGCCTCGGGGCTGTTGACCGTGATGCGCACCACCTCCGAACCGGCGGCGGCCAGCTGGCGCACCTGGATGGCCGTGGCGATCGCATCGGCCGTGTCGGTGTTGGTCATCGACTGCACGACCACCGGCGCGCCGCCGCCAACCTCGACGGTGCGCGCGCCCCAGCGCACGCGCACGCGGCGCGTGATGCGGCGCGCTAGCGGACCGAGGGGCATGGGGGCGGCAGGACAGCCGGGGGCATCTTGGGAGGCGGCTTCGTTCATCGGATGGATGCGGTGGCGGCGCTGGGCCGGGATCAGGGCGCTAGCTTAAGCCTCGCAACCCCCTGGCGGATCAGGGGCTTGAGATCGACCGGGGCTCCGCCGCGCTCGACACGCACGAATTCGGCATTGCCGACGACCAGGTTGAGCTCGCCGGAAAGCGGCAGACGCAGTTCGGTGCCGGCGCGTTGCAGGCCCTCGACGACGATCTGCCCGTCGGCTCGCCGGACTTCGACCCAGGATTCGCGCTCGAAGCGCAGCAGCGCCTCGCGCGCGCTTGGCGCGAGCATCGGGAAGGCTGCGCCCGCCGGGGCGCCGGCCGCCGTGGCCGCGGCCGGTGCTGGCGAGGCAGGCGCGACCGGAGCCGCACCGGATGCCGGCGGCGACGCCCCCCCGGCCGGCGCGACCGCGAGCGATCCGGAAACGACGGGCAGCGCCACCGGCGCCTTTTCGGCGGGCGCGGCGGGGTCGGCGGGCGCCGCTGCGGGCGGAAGCGGCGAGGTGGCTGGCGCAGGCGGCGCCGGCGAAGTGGCTGCCCCCGGAGCCGGGGAGGTCGTTGGCCGGGCCGGCGGATCCTGCTCGCGAGCCGCCTCGCGACCGAAAAACAGACCCACGACCACCAGCACCGCGAGGGCCAGCGCGATCCAGGCGAGCCGGCTGCCGGAGCCGCCGGCGCCGAACCCGAGCACGCCGGTGCGTGGCAGCGGCGCCCGCAGGCTCGCCGCCTCGCGCAGTTCGGGCGCGGCCACCCCCTGGCCGATGGCAGCGGCCAGCGGCTCGACCGATACGCCGATGAGGCGGCCATAGCTGCGCAGCGCGGCCCGGGTGAAGGCCAGCCCGGGCAGAGACGACCAATCGCCCGCTTCGAGCGCGGCGACCTGCCGCGGCGACAGCTTCAGCGCGGCGACCACGTCGGCGGCGCCCAGGCCACGGGCCTCGCGTGCGGCAATCAGCCCCGCGACCGAGTCGACCGCAGCAGGCGCCGCGGCAGCAGCGGCGGCCGCCCCGGCTTCAGGCAAGGCCGTTGCCGGCCCCTGCGCTTCGGCAGGGGCGGCGCCGACCTGCGTCGGTCTGGTGTCGTCGACGTCGGGCACGGCGGGGCGAGCAGGCGGGGTGGGCGCGCTCACGGCTGATCAGTCGGACATGCGCCCTGCGGCGAGCAGCGTAGCCTCGCGCGAGGTCGGAAACCGGCGGCGCAACTGGGCCGCAAGGCTCTCGCGGGCGTCGGCGTTGCCGGCGCGATGCTCGATGCGGATTGCCTGCCAGAGCACCTCGGCGCTGGGGTCGAAGGTGCCCATCAGGCGCTGGGAGTAGAAGCGGGCCCTGACGTAATCGCCGCGCTTCAGGTTCAGCTCGGCCAGCTGGAACATCGCGACCGGGTTGCCGGGATCGACCTGGAAGGCCCGCCGGAAGTAATCTTCGGCGGCCTTCTCGTCGCCCATGCGCAGCGAGCAGATGCCGGCGTTGTGCAGCGGCCGCGACGGGGTCGCGTACAGCGGGTTGCGCAGCGCGAGCAGGAAACGCTCGATGGCCTGCTGCGGGCGCCCCGTCTGGCAGAGATACCAGCCGTAGTTGTTGTTGAGATCGGAGTCGGAGGGCGCCAGGCGCAACGCGCGCTGGAAGCTCTCCTCGGCGCGCGCACGATCGTTGAGGTCCATGTAGACGAGGCCCAGCATGCCGTGGGCGGCCGGGTAGTTCGGATCGATGGCCAGCGCCTGGCGAAGTTCGTCGACGGCCACCGCGTAGTTGCCCTGCTGGTAGTACGTGGCGGCGAGCTCGAGCCGGATCCGGGCACGCCTGCGCGACTCGCTCTCGTCTCCGGACTCGGGGATCGCCAGCCTGGTGTTCGAACCGGCGGAGGTCGGGGCGTCGGCCGTCGCGTCGCTGCCGGGCCGCGCCCCCGGGGTGGCGCACGCCGCCACGGCGGCGAGCCCGAGCGCCAGGAGCAGCCAGCGCCCGACCCGGCCGACTGGCGAGCCCGAGCGGCCGGTCATGGCGCTCACGTGCGCACCTCGACGAGCGGGATGCGCCGCGCATCGCGCTCGGCCAGTCGCGTGCGATCGCGCACCTCGCCGGCGAGCTGCCCGCAGGCCGCGTCGATGTCGTCGCCGCGGGTGCGGCGCACGGTGGTCACGATGCCGGCCTCGAGCAACACCGAGCCGAAACGCCGCACACGCTCGTCCGGGGAACGGCGCAGCCCGGCGTGCGGGAACGGGTTGAAGGGGATGAGGTTGATCTTGCTGGGCACGCGCCGCGCGATCGCGAGCAGCGCCCGGGCATGCGCGTCGCTGTCGTTGACCCCGTCGAGCATCACGTACTCGAAGGTGATGAAGTCGCGCGGGGCGCGAGCGAGGTAACGCTCGCAGGCAGCGAGCAGTTCGGCAAGCGGATACTTCCGGTTGAGGGGCACGAGCTCGTCGCGCAGCGCGTCGTCGGGGGCGTGCAGCGACACCGCGAGCGCCACCGGGCAGTCGTCGCGCAGGCGGTCGATCATGGGCACCACACCCGAGGTGGACACCGTGACACGCCGGCGCGACAGCCCGTAGGCGTTGTCGTCGAGCATGATGCGCAGCGCCGCCAGCGTGGCAGCGTAGTTCTGGAGCGGCTCGCCCATGCCCATGAAGACGACGTTGCTGACCACCCTCTCGCCACCGGGCGCCGCGCCCAGGGCCTTGTTGGCCAGCCAGAGTTGCCCGACGATCTCGGCCGCGTCGAGGTTGCGCGAGAAGCCCTGCTTGCCGGTGGCGCAGAACAGGCAGTTGACCGCGCACCCGGCCTGGGTCGACACGCACAGCGTACCGCGCTGGGCCTCCGGAATGAACACGGCCTCGACGGCGTTGCCGGCGCCGACGTCGAGCAGCCACTTGCGGGTGCCGTCGGCCGAGCGGTGATCGCGAAGCACCTCCGGCGCCTGCACCCGGGCGTGACTGCCGAGCCGCTCGCGGAAGCTTCGGGCGAGGTCGGTCATGGCGGGGAACTCGGCCTCGCCGCGCTGATGGACCCAGCGCATCAACTGGCGGGCGCGAAAGGGCTTTTCCCCCCAGCCGGCGCAAAGACCGGCCAGGGCTGGGGCATCGAGACCGAGGAGATTGACGGATTCGCTCATCGGATGCCGGCAGGGCTGGGGCGGGGCCGGGAGCGCCGCACGGGCGGCGCGGCCGGGCTCACCGGGTGTGGATGTTCATCGCCGGGAAGAAGAACGCCACCTCGGCGCGGGCGGTGTCGGGCGCGTCGGAGCCGTGGACCGCGTTTGCATCGATGCTGTCGGCGAAATCGGCGCGGATGGTGCCGGGGGCAGCCTTGCGGGGGTCGGTCGCGCCCATCAGGTCGCGGTTCTTCTGGATGGCACTGTCTCCTTCAAGGACCTGGACCATCACCGGACCCGAGATCATGAAGTCAACCAGGTCCTTGAAAAAGGGCCGCTCGCGGTGAACGGCATAGAAGCCCTCGGCCTCGGCGCGCGAAAGGTGCATCATGCGGGCAGCGATGATCCTGAGCCCGGCCTGCTCGAAGCGGGAATAGATGCTGCCAATCACGTTCTTGGCGACGGCGTCGGGCTTGATGATGGAAAGCGTGCGTTCGATGGCCATGGTCGATCCTGCGCGTGAACCCTGACGGGCTGGCGGCCTGCCCGGGCATCAAAAAATCGGTCTTGGGAGATTGGTCGGAAAAACCCCCGAAAAATGAAGCGCTTGCGGGTAAAACCCGAGAAAGCATCTCACCATCGTTCCGGGATTGACCGAACCTGAGAGTCTAGCACAGCGTGATGACAGGATTCGGTCTGCCGAACCGACAGACCCTTGCATCTTCGCGGTTGAATTCCGCGCCGCCTGCCCCTACATTGCTGACACATCCCTTACGGAGTACGCACTCATGTCTTTCGACCAGAACCGCCTAGACGCCGGCTTCGGCGCCAGCGCCGGCTCGATCGCCACCGCCACCCGCAACCGGGTTCTGCGCAACACCTACGCGCTGCTCGCGTTGTCGATGGTCCCGACCGTGCTGGGCGCCTGGATCGGGGTCAGTACCGGGTTCTCGTTCTTCGCCGGCAGCCCCTTCATCGGCATCCTGGTGTTCCTCGGCGTGGCGTTCGGCTTCTTCTTCGCCATCGACAAGTTCAAGAACAGCCCCATCGGCGTGGGTCTGCTGCTCGCCTTCACGTTCTTCATGGGCCTGATGCTCTCGCGTCTGGTCGGCCACGTGCTCGGCTTCAGCAACGGCGCCTCGCTCATCATGACCGCCTTCGGCGGCACCGCCGGCATCTTCGCCGTGATGGCCACTGTCGCCACGGTCTCGAAGCGCGACTTCAGCGGCCTGGGCAAGTGGCTGTTCGTCGGTTTCCTGGTCATCCTGGCCGCGGGCATTGCCAACATCTGGCTGCAGATGCCGGCACTCACCCTGACCATCTCGGCGCTGGCCATCCTGATCTTCTCGGCCTTCATCCTGGTCGATCTGCAGCGGGTCGTGAACGGCGGCGAGACCAACTACGTTACCGCCACCCTGTCGGTTTACCTCAGCGTCTACAACGTGTTCAGCAACCTGCTGGCGCTGCTGGGCATCTTCGGCGGCGATCGCGACTGACCGAAGCCCGGCCGCCCGGCGGCCGGACTTGAACGCGCCGCGGCCGACGCCGCGCTGCGCGCAACCCGGGGGCTGCTGCAAGCGGCCCCCGGCCCGACGGGGCCGCCGCAAGGCGGCCTTTTGCCTTGGGTCAGCGACGCTCCGATGAGCCAGCCCCCGCCTGCCTGCCCGTCCCGACCGATGCCGCCACGCCTGCCCGATCCCGCCCCGATCCGCGACGAAGCCCACTTCGACGATCGCGTGATGCGCTGCTTTCGCGACCGCCCGGCCGATGTCTGGTCGCTGTTCGAGCAGGCCCTCGCGAGCGTCGCCCAGGCCGATGCGCTGGTCGCCGGCGATACCCGATACAGCTGGCAGCAACTGATGCGGGCGGCCGACGAAACCGCCGCCGGACTGGCCGCCGCCGGCGTGATGCCGGGCGACCGGGTCGGCCTGCTGGTGGGCAACCGTCCGGCCTTCGTCCTGACCCTGGCGGGCCTGCTGCGGCTGGGCGCGATCGCTGTCCCCATGGGCACCCGGCTGCAGGGGCCGGAGGTGGCGTACATCCTCGAGCACTGCGGCGCGGTGGCCGTCGTGCACGATCCGGAGCTCGCCGACCGGCTGCCCGCCCCCGACGCCCTGCCCGCGCTCAGGAACCGATGGACCGAGCCGCCACGAGCCACGGGCGCGGCGCTCGCCGGCCTGCCGCAGCGCCCCGCCGTCGCCCAGGAAGACACGGTATTCATCCTCTACACCTCGGGCACCACCGGCCGACCCAAGGGCGCGATGCTCACGCACCTGAACGTGGTGCACTCGGTGCTGCACTTCAGCCATGCGATGGATCTGCGCCAGGGCGAGCGCTCGATGCTCGCGGTGCCCGCCAGCCACGTCACCGGTCTGGTGGCGATCATCCTCGCGATGGCCGGCTGCGCCGGCTGCACGGTGATGCTGCCGGAGTTCAAGGCGCCGGCGTTCATCGAGGTGGCGCAGCGCGAGCGGATCACGCACACCATCCTGGTGCCGGCGATGTACACGCTGCTGCTGATGCAGCCCGCCTTCGACAGCGCCGACCTTTCCGCCTGGCGCATCGGTGGCTATGGCGGCGCGCCGATGCCCGAGGCCACCATCGCAGCACTCGCCCAGCGCCTGCCCGGACTGGCGCTGATCAACGCCTACGGCGCGACCGAGACCACCTCGCCGGTGACGCTGCTGCCGGCCGAACTGGCCGCCCGGCGGCCCGACAGCGTCGGCCTGGCCCTGCCATGCGCCGAGCTGCGCGTGATGGACCCGGAGGGCCGCGAGGTGGCGCCCGGCGAATCCGGCGAGCTCTGGATCCGGGGGCCCATGGTCGTGCCCGGGTACTGGGGCAACCCGGAAGCCACCCGAGCGTCGTTCTGCGCGGGCTACTGGAAGTCGGGTGACGTCGGCTCGATCGACGCCGAGGGCTACGTGCGGGTCTTCGACCGCGTCAAGGACATGCTGAACCGCGGCGGCTACAAGGTGTTCTCGGTCGAGGTCGAGAACGTGCTGGCCGCCTGCCCCGGCGTGCTCGAGAGCGCGATCGTCGCCAAACCCTGCCCGGTGCTCGGCGAGCGCGTCCATGCCTTCGTGACCGTGACCGACCCGGCGCTCGACGCGGCCGCTCTGAAAGCCTTCTGCGCGCCCCGTCTGGCCGACTACAAGGTACCCGAGAGCTACACCATCGGCGCCGAGCCGCTGCCGCGCAACGCCAACGGCAAGCTGCTCAAGCGGGTGCTGCGCGAACGTCTGCTGGCCACCAGCGCCTGACGTCACGGCCTGGCGCGCGGCGCCTGACGCCACGGCCTGGCGCCACGGCCTGACGCCACGGCCTGGCGCGCGTCGCCGGGGCGCCGGGCCGGCCCCTGCCACAGGCCCGCTCAGGCGGGCTCGAAGACCGCCATCGATTCGACGTGCGAGGTGTGCGGAAACATGTTGACCACGCCGGCGGCGCACAGCCGGTAGCCGCCGGTGTGCGTCAGCACCGCCGCATCGCGCGCAAGGGTGGCCGGGTTGCACGACACGTAGACGACGCGCCGCAGCTTGCGCTCGTCGGCGGCAAGCGCCTGACACACCGCGAGCGCGCCTTCGCGCGGCGGATCGATGAGCGCCCGATCGAACGGCCCGAGTTCGCGCCAGGACTCGGGGGTGGTCTCGAACAGGTTGGCGGCCGAGAAGCTGGCCTGCGTTTCGAGGCCGTTGGCGCGCGCACCGGCCCGCGCGCGCTCGACCAGCGCCGCGCTGCCCTCGATACCGACCACCGCGGCACCGGCGCGCGCCAGCGGCAGGCTGAAGTTGCCCAGGCCACAGAACAGATCGGCGACGCGCTCGCCGGCGGCCGGAGCGAGCAGGCGAACCGCGCGCGAGACCAGCACCTCGTTGATCCGGTGATTGACCTGCGTGAAGTCGGTCGGCACGAAGGGCATGGTCAGAGCGAACTCGGGCATCCCGTAGGCCAGGCGCGACAGCGGCGCGCCCGCGGCGTCGGTCTGCGGCGCGGCCAGCAAGATCACGCTGTCGGGGCCGCGCGGCTGCAGCCAGAGCTCCAGCGCGTGCACCCGGGCAAACGCGGCGAGCGCCTGCGCGTCGGCCGGGTCGACCGGATCGAGCACCCGGAACACGAGCGCGACGATCACCTCGCCGCCGCGCTCGGCAACGGCGACCTCGATCTGCGGCATCCGGTCGCGCATCAGCAGCCCGCCGACGAGTTCGCGCAGCGGCAGCAGCAGACGCGCCACCTGCGGCGCGAGCACGTGACACTCGCGCATGTCGGCGACGTAGCTCGAGCCGCGCTCGTGGAAGCCGACCAGCACGCCGCCCTTGCGCGGCACGTTGCGCACCGACAGGCGGGCGCGATAGCGGTAGCCCCAGTCGGGTCCGGCAATCGCCCGCAGGACGGTCTCGGGGCGCACGCCGCCGACGTGGGCGAGCTGATCCTCGAGTACCCGCTGCTTGATCGCCACCTGAGCGCGGGTATCGAGGTGCTGCATCGAGCAGCCGCCGCAGTTGCCGAAATGCGGGCAGCGAGGCCGCACGCGCATCGACGATTCGGCGAGCACACGCACGGTCCGGGCAACGTCGAACCGGGGCTTGCGGCGCACGATCTCCACCTCGACGCGCTCGCCCGGCAGCGCATCGCGCACGAACACCACCTTGCCGTCGGCCCGCGCGACGCCCTGGGCGTCGAGGTCGAGCGACTCGATGCGCAGTTCGGTCATGCTTCGCCTGCGGCTGCCCAGGCCTGCAGGTAGGCGCGCCAGTGCTCGCCCGGCAAGCCGTCGAGCGCATCGCGCATCAGCCGCGTCTCGTGCTGCAGGCGCTCGGGCCCGAAAACCCCCCGAAGCTGCTGGAAGCGGCAGTACATCAGCCAGGTGTTGGCGACATCGGTCTCGCAGTAGGCGCGGATCTCGTCGATGCGGCCCTCGCGCCACGCGGGCCATACCTGCGAGCCGTCCATGCCCAGCTTGCCGGGCAGGCCGCACAGGCGCGACAGCTCGTCGAGCGGCACCGCTGCGCGCCCGTTGTACAGGGCAAGCACGTCCATCAGATCGGTGTGCCGGCTGTGGTAGCGGCTGATGTAGTTGTTGTAGCGGAAGTCACGATCGTCGTCGCCGGTGTCCCAGTAGCGCGGCGCCTGGATGCCGTGCATCAGTGCGCGGTAGTGGAGCACCGGCAGATCGAAGCCGCTGCCGTTCCAGGAGACCAGGGTGGGGACGTGGCGCTCGATGGTGCGAAAGAAGTCGCTGATCAGCCGGGCCTCGTCGTCGGCCGCCGTGCCCAGGCAACGCACCTTGACGGTCTCGGCGTCGCGGAACAGGCAGCCGATCGCGATCACCCGGTGCAGGTGCAGCGGCAGGAAGTCGGAGCCGGTCTTTTCGCGACGCCGCGCGAAGGCCGCTTCGGCGACCTCGGCGTCGGTCATCGAATCGGGCAGCGCGCCGAGCCGGCGCAGTCCGGCGATGTCGGGAATGGTCTCGATGTCGAAGACGAGGACAGGCGCCATGGGCTGCTCGGGAAGCGTCGGTTGGCGAAGAGGCTAGGTCGCCGCGTCAGCGCGGCGGCAGCAGCCCCGCGGGATCGACGGGCTTGCCGCCCCGCCGGATCTCGAAGAGCAGGCGCGGGCGGTCGGTGCCGCTGTCGCCGGCCTCGGCGATGCGTTGCCCCTTGCGCACGGTCTGGCCTTCCTTGACGAGCAGCGTGCGACCATGTCCGTAGACCGAAAGCAGGTCGGCGTCGTGCTTGATGATGATGAGATTGCCGTAACCGCGCGGCCCAGGCCCGCTGAAGATCACCCTGCCATCGCCGGCGGCGAGGATGGGGTCGCCGGCCGATGCTGCGATGGCCAGGCCCGTGCTGCGGCCTTCGCCAAACCCCTGCAGGATGGCGCCGCGCAACGGCCAGTCGAGCTCGATGTTCCCGACGGGCCCGGGCCGCTCGGCCGCGGGCGCCGATGCCGGCGGCGTGCCAGCCGGTGGCGGGGGCACGGCGGCGCCGGAGGCCATGCCGGTGGCAGGCGCGCCGGCAGGCGGCGGCGTGGTACCGGCTGCGTCGGCGGCGCCGCCCGCGGCGGCGTCGGCCGCGCGCATTTCGGCCAGCGCCGCATCGCTGAACGGGCGCTTGGTCACGCGCGGCTCGCGCAGCAGGTTGGAAGGCGAAGGCGGCGGCGGCAGCGGCCGTGCCTCGACGCTGCCCGGGCGCACTGGCGCGGTCTGGACGGCGGGCTCGCGGGGGCGGACGGGCGCCGCCGCCGCCGGCGCGGGAGCAGGCACCGGTGCGGGGCGAGCAGGAGCCGGAGCAGGTGCCGAGCCGGCCGCAGCCGCCGGTCGCGGCGCCGGCGCGGGCGCCTGCGGCCGGGTGCGATTCTCGACCGGCGCCGGCGTGGGCGGCGCGCTGGCGCAAGCCGACACCAGCACGACCAGACCGACCAGCAGCCCGGCTCGCGGCCGCCGACCCGAGGCCGCTGGACGGCAGCGGGCGACACTCATGTGGTGCCCTCGCGCAGCGGCACGAAGCGGGCCGCATCGAGGACCGTGAGCTCCCACCCGTCGGGCGCGGTGCGCTCGACCAGATGCAGCGCCTGTTTCCGTCCGTCGCCCACCGGCGCCAGCAGGCGCGCGCCGACGGCCAGCTGCTCGAGCAGCGCCTCCGGGATGCGATCGCCGGCAGCGGCCACCACGATGGCGTCGAACGGCGCCGACGTCGGCATGCCCAGGCGCCCGTCGCCGAACACCAGGCGCAGGTTGGGCACGCGCAGCGGCCGCAGGTTGTGGCGCGCAGCATCGTGCAGGCCGCGAACCCGCTCGATGGAAACGACATCGGCGAAGAGCGCGGCCATCAGCGCCGCCTGGTAGCCGCAGCCGGTGCCGACCTCGAGGGCACGGGCCGCGCCGCGGCGCGCCGCGGGCACGCCGGCCAGCACGGTTTCGAGCATGCGCGCAACGGTGCTGGGCCGGGAGATCGTCTGGCCATGGCCAATCGGCAGCGCGACATCCTCGTACGCCCGGCTGGCGAGCGCCGGTTCGACGAATACATGCCGGGGCACGGCCTGCATGGCCGCAAGGACGCTGGCGTCGCGGATGCCGCCGTCGCGCAGCGCGTCGATCATGCGCTGGCGCACGCGCTCGGAGGCCAGCCCCAGGCCACCGGGTGGAGCCGGTCGATCGGGTGGCCGCAGCCTGGCCGCCTGCGACTGCGCGGTCCAGTCGGACGGCACGGACCCGGGCTGAGGCCGACCCGGGCGCGAGGGCCGGGAGGCGCTCACTGCGACAGCCAGTCGCGAACCGGCGCCAGCAAGCCGGTGCCGGTGAGATCGACGTTGAGCGGCGTGACGCTGACGCGACCGTTCTCGACCGCATGAAAATCGGTGCCGGGCCCCGCGTCGCGGGCCTGGCCGGCCGGCCCGATCCAGTACACGGTCTCGCCGCGCGGATTGACCGCCGGCACGACCGGCTCGGACATGTGGCGCTTGCCCAGCCGCGTGACCTCGATGCCGGCGATGGATGCCACGGGCAGCGCCGGCAGGTTCACGTTGAGCAGCATGGGCTGGGCGGCCAGCCGCGGCGCGAAGCGGCGAACCAGGTCGGCGGCGAGGCCGGCGACATCGGGCAGGTGCGGCCAGCCGCGACGCGTGAGGGAGAATGCTATTGCGGGCACGCCGAGCAGGAACCCCTCCATCGCGGCCGCCACCGTGCCCGAATAGATGGTGTCGTCGCCCATGTTGGCGCCGTCGTTGATGCCCGAGACGACCAGGTCGGGGCGCTGCCCGAGCAGACCGGTGATCGCGACGTGGACGCAGTCGGTGGGCGTGCCGTCGACATAGCGGTAGCCGCTCGCGGCCCGCCGCACCGACAGGGGCCGGTCGAGGGTGAGGGAGTTCGAAGCGCCGCTGCGATCGCGCTCGGGCGCGACCACCGACACCTCGGCGAAGGACGACAACGCCCTGGCGAGGGCGTCGATGCCCGGCGAGAAGTAGCCGTCGTCGTTGCTGACCAGTATCCGCATCCGACGGATTCTAGCGAATCGCGGCGCCGGACCGCGCCCCGATCAGCGCTCGGCGGGCCAGTCGCGGATGTAGGCCTTGAGCAGGCGGTTCTCGAAGCCCTGCTCCTCGAGCACCGCGCGAGCGACGTCATGGAATGACACCACACCCAGCACGGTGTCGCCGTCGAGCACCGGAAGATAGCGCTGGTGGGTCTCGAGCATGGTGCTGCGCAACTCGTTGACCTGCGCGCTCGGACCGATGACGGTGGGCTGGGGATTCATGACCTCGCGCACGACGATCTCGGCGACCGGGGGCGTGGGACCTTCCCGCTGCTCGAGCTGGCGCCGCGCAAGGACGCGGATCACTTCGCGGAAGGTCAGCATCCCCACCAGGCGGCCGCGGTCCATGACGATGAGCGAGCCGATGTCGTGCTCGGCCATCGTGATCACGCAGTCCGACAGCATGGTGTCGGGCGTGACCGTGTAGAGGGTCGTTCCCTTGACCCTGAGGATTTCTCCGACCTCCATCGCCCTCCCCCGTAACGTGCGCGGATGCTAGCCGACGCGGGCCCGGCCTTCAAGGCAAACCCGGACCTCGGTCGCGAGCTCATCGTCGGTGTAGGGCTTGGTGAGGAACACGTCGACGCCGGCACCGAGCGCCAGCCGGCGATGCTTCTCGGAGGCCCGCGACGTGATCATGATGACCGGCACCGCGCGCAGCGCCGGATCGGCGCGCATCGCGCGCACCAGCTCGACACCGTTCATGCGCGGCATCTCAAGATCGACCAGCGCCAGCTCGGGCACGCGGCGCCGCATGCGCGCCAGGGCTTCGAGGCCGTCGCCCGCGCCCTCGGCATCGAATCCGAGATCGCGCATGAAGGCTTCGGTGGCGCGACGCACACTCACCGAGTCGTCGACCACCAGGCAGCGCGGCAGACCGGCCGCGGGGGCGCGCGCCGGCACGCCCGCGTCGCCGGCGCGCGCCAGGCCCCCGGCGGCCAGCAGCGCGGGCAAGTCGATGACGGCTGCGGCCGTGCCGTCGCCCAGCACGCACGCGCCTTCGATGCCCGGGCGCGCGGGCAGCCACCCCGGCAGGGGCCGCAGCACCACGCGGCGCGTCGGCGAAAGCTCGGGCACGACGATCGCGACCGGCTCGCCGTCCGCACCACGCACGATCAGGACGATCTCGAGCGGCCGCGGCGCGTGCGTATCGTCGAGTTCGAGCCCATCGGGTCCGACGCGATGGAACCACCCCGGCGGCAGCCCGAGCAGCGCGTCGAGCCGGTGCAGCGGCAACCGCGCCCCGGACGGCGCGACGAACTCGGCAGCTCCGGTATCGGGCGCCGGCGCCGACCCTGCCGGCAAGACCTGATCGATCTGGCGCACCGACAGGGCGAGGACGTGCGTGGGCGCGCGCGCCACGAGAACCGGCACGCCGGCAAGGCTGATCGGCACGGCAAGCTCGATGCCTAGCCCCCGACCAGGCGCCGAGCGCAAGGTCATGGAACCACGCAGCGCCGCGACGGTCTTGTGCACGATGTCCATGCCCAGCCCGCGCCCCGAGAGCTGGGTGGCTCGACCACGCGTGGAGAACCCCGGCGTCAGCACCAGCCGCGACAGCAGCGCCGGGCCCACCGGCGGCGCATCGGCCGCCAGCAGCCCGAGCGCGACCGCCCTGGCGCGCACCGCCGACTCGTCGAGGCCGCGGCCGTCGTCCTGGCAGCCGACCAGGAACTCGCGGCCGTTCTGCTCGAAGCTCAGCCGCACCGAGCCCGACGCCGGCTTGCCGGCGGCGATCCGCTGCGCCTCGTCCTCGATGCCGTGGTCGACAGCGTTGCGCAGCAGGTGCACGAGCGGGTCGAGCAGCGCGTGGAGCAGCCGCGCGTCGACCGCCGTGCCATCGCCCGCGATCTCGAGATGGACGCGGCGGCCCGCCATCCGCGCCGCCTGACGGAGCGCGCGCTGCAGTCGGGGCACGACGGTCGCGACCGGCACCATGCGCGCGCGCATCGCGGTCTCGCGCAGATCCTCCTGCACCCGATCGAGCCGGCCGATTGCCTCGCCGAGCCCGGCGACGTGGCGGTCGAGCTGGCGGTCGATGAGTCGGCTGTCGGCGCCCGCCTCGGCAATGCGCCTCGACACGGTATGCAGGTCGTCGTAGCGATCGAGCTCGAGCGGATCGAATCCGGGCTGGGTGGCGCCGCGGTCGACCGAGTCGCTGCGCAGGTCGACGACGCGATCGAGCTCGCCGGCGAGCTCCTGCAGACGCTCGCTCTCGGCGCGCAGGCTGGCCCGGGTCTCCTGCAGCCGGGCCAGCTGTTCCTGAACCTGGGCGAGCAGGATGGCCGCCTCGGCCGAGAGGTCGAGCATGCGGTCGATGTCGCCGGCCACCACCCGCAGCGACCCGTCGCGGGGTTCGAGCGCGACGGAAGGCTCGCTCGGCGCGAGAGGCTCGTGCGCTGCCGAAGGCTCGCTCGGCGCGAGAGGCTCGTGCGCTGCCGGAGACCCGACCGCCAAGGTCGCCTCGCCATGGACCGGATCGGGCCCCTGCGCCTGCGCCGCGCGGCTGCGCA
>Ga0315904_10003932_pt1 | contig 21497 bp, 23 predicted proteins | sample LakEriMetagenome_6_FD_203529 | JGI IMG/M metagenome (GOLD analysis project Ga0315904, IMG submission 203529) | Freshwater fungal communities from buoy surface, Lake Erie, Ohio, United States - Buoy 12 MA120 | ecosystem: Environmental > Aquatic > Freshwater > Lake | place: USA: Lake Erie, Ohio...
GCAAATCGCAGGTCCTGATCAAGCCGGTCGGCTGAAACGCGATCAGCGAACTGAAACCCCGCAGGCATTGCGCCTCCTCCACCCTTTCACGGAAGCACGTCCTCATGGCACGCACCATTCAATGCATCAAGCTGCAACGTGAGGCCGAGGGCCTCGATTTTCCGCCCTATCCGGGCGACCTCGGCAAGCGCATCTGGGAGCAGGTCTCCAAGGAAGCCTGGGCGGCCTGGCTCAAGCACCAGACCATGCTGGTCAACGAAAACCGGTTGAATCTGGCTGATACGCGTGCACGCAAATATCTGGCGCAGCAGATGGAAAGCTACTTCTTTGGCGGCGAGGTGGATCAGGCGGCAGGTTACGTGCCGCCATCGGCCTGATCGCTGAACGCAAGCGGCTCAGCAGGAGCGGCTCAGCGGGCGCGGCTCAGACTGGCTACCACGCCCATCAGCACCACTCCCACGGCCAGCACACCCACCCCCACCCAGGCGGCATTGACGCCCAGGAAGGTGTTGCTGCCCACATAGCCCAGACTCGACTGCAGCATGTAGGCGCAGGACAGACAGAACAGCACGGGTAAGACCGGATACAGCGGTACCTTGAAGGGTCTGGGTGTGGCGGGCTCACGCCAGCGCAACACGAAGAGGCTCAGCCCCGACAGCAGGAAGAAGAACCAGAAGACCGGGGCCGTGTATTCGACCATGGTGGCGAATCCGCCGCCGGTGGCCAGGCCCAGCCCCACCAGAACGAGGGCGAATGCACCCTGGGCCAAGAGCGCATTGGCAGGTGTGCCGCGATCTTCGACCCACTCGCCGAGCTTGCCCAGCGCCTCCCAGTCGCGACCCGCCGCAAAGTTGGACCGGGCCCCCACCATCATGGTTGCATTGATGGAGGTCAGCGCCGCAACCGCCACCATCAGCGAGATCAGCACCTCGCCCGTCTTGCCAAAAGTCACGCCGAGCAGATCGGCCGCCACGGCTTTGGACTCGGCCACACCCTTCATGCCCAATGCGGCCACATACGCCCAGTTGGCAGCGAGATAGAGCAGGGTCACCAGCACCAGCGAACCCACCATCACCTTGACCATGTTGCGCTCGCGATCGCGCAATTCGGCACTGATGTAGGCGCCCTCGTTCCAGCCACCAAACGTCAGCAGAACGAACACCATCGCAAAACCGAAAGCGCCCCACGAAAAGGCCTTGGCCGGCGTCGCGGCCGATGCGGCTGCAGCGGCCTGCACCGCCTCGGGAGACGAAGCGCCGAGACCAGCCACTGCGGCCACCACCCCCGCCACGAACACCAGGACCAGACCGCCGACCTCAAGCCAGGTGAGCAGCACCTGGGTGGCTGCACCCTGCCGGATGCCCCGCACGTTGACCCAGGTGAGCAGCAGCACCGAAGCCACCGCCCAGATCGCTGCGCTGTATTGGCCGAGCGGAATCACCTTGGTCATGTAGTCGCCAAAGACGAAGGCCAGAAGCGCGATGGACCCGGTGGTGATGACCGAAAAGCGACACCATGCGAACAAGAAGGAGACCTGCCGACCGAAGGCGCGATGCAGGAAGTGGTAGTCGCCGCCCGCGCTCGGATAGGCGGTCGCGAGCTCGCAGTAGCACAGCGCGCCGATGATCGAGATGACGCCGCCCAGTACCCAGGCGGCCATCATCCAGGCCTCGCTCGGGGAATTCATGGCCACCAGCGAAGGCGCCTTGAAGATGCCCGCGCCAATCACAATGCCCACAACGATCGCGATCGCCTGAACCGGCCCCAGGGTGGGGCGTGGCGCCGAGACCGGCGCGCCTGAACGCTTGGCATCAGAAGCCACGGGGGAAGTGCTCATGAAGGTCTCCTGCAAACGGCTTGTTTTTGGTATTCGACTAACTGCAGATACGGTTGTGCAACGAAGGGGGCGGTGGACGAATCAGATCGCCATCGTCCGGATGCCGGCCGGATCGGCCACCAGCGCCACGTCGGCTCCCCGTCGGGCAAAGAGCCCGACCGTCACGACACCCGGCCACTGGTTGATCTCGGTCTCGAGGGCCACTGGGTCGGTGATCTTCAAGCCGCGGACATCCAGAATGGGGTGACCGTTATCGGTCAGGTATCCCGGGCGCTGAACCGCCTCGCCTCCCCACCGGCGAAATTCTCTCGCGACCCGGCTCATGGCCATGGGAATCACCTCAACCGGCAGGGGATAAGCCCCAAGCACCGGGACCACCTTGGAGGCATCAACGATGCAAACGAAGCGCCCAGCGGCCTGGGCGACGATCTTTTCGCGCGTCAGCGCCCCCCCCCCGCCCTTGATCATGTGCAGGTTGGCATCGATCTCGTCGGCACCATCCACATAGACCGGGATCTGATCCACTGACTCCAGCGCCAGGACCTGGATGCCCTGCTCGCGCAACAGGGCGCTGCTTGCTTCGGAACTTGAGACGGCGCCAGCAACCCGGTGTCGTATCGAGCCCAGCGCACGAATGAAGTGATTGACGGTTGAGCCACTGCCCACACCCACCACCGTGCCATCCACGAGATGATCGAGCGCAGCCAGGGCCACGGCCTGCTTGAGTTGATCCTGGGGAGTCATCTTCAAAAGGCCTGACAGGCCCGATGGTTTCAGAACGATCGGGCATCGGGCGACCCGAAAGGCGCCTGCTGCCGGAACTGCCACCATTGTGCCACTTCAGCTGCCGGGAGCGGACGGCTGACGAGGTAGCCCTGTACATCATCGCAGCCGAGTTCCTGCAGACTGATGAGTTGCTGGCGGGTCTCCACGCCCTCGGCAACCGTGGATAACCCCAGCGCCTGAGCGAGGGCAGTGATCGACCGCACCACGGCCTCGCTCTGGGTTCGGGCCCCCAGGGTGTCCACGAAGGATCGATCAATCTTGAGGGTGTCCACCGGCAGTCGGGACAGATAGGACAAGGAGGAGTAGCCCGTCCCGAAATCGTCGAGCGCAACACTGACGCCCAGTCGCTTGAGACCTCTGAGACTGTCAACGGCCCGATCCATGTCCTGGATCAATCCGGTCTCGGTCAGCTCGATCTCGAGATCCTGCCCCTCCAGCCCATTGATCTCCAGTTCGCGAGCGACCGCTTGCGCGAACTCATCGAGGCGAAGTTGCTGGGAATGGATATTGACCGACACGGTGGGCACCTGAATCCCCTCACGACGCCAGATCCGCAGTTGCCGCAGGGCTTCGCGAACCGCCCATTCCCCCATCGGGACGATGGCACCGGTCTGCTCGGCCAGGGGAATGAATTCGGCAGGCGCCATGAGTCGCTCATCGCACTGCCACCGCATCAGGGCTTCGAAACCCGTGACTCGACCCGTGGCAGGATCGACGATTGGCTGGTAATGAAGTCGCAGTTCATCGCGCTGTAGTGCGCGATGCAGTCTGGTTTCGAGATCATCCTGGATGCGCGGACGCTCAACGACGGCAGCCTCGGGCCCATGGGCCGCATTGCCTCCGCAGGCTCGGGCATGTCGCAGGGATTGAGCCGCCTGAGTCAGCATCAGATCGACCGGCAGGCCCGCCAGATCAAGTGTCGGCTGATAGATGGCGATCCCGATCGACGCACCAAGCACAAACTCCCGACCAGCGCACACCATGGGCGCGCGCAATTGTCCCAGCACGATCTGCGCAGCATGGCGAGCAGCCTGCTCCGAGGGTAATTCCGGAAAAAGCACGCCAAACTCGTCGCCGCCCAGCCGTCCGAAAATGACCTGAGGCAGATTCCTGAAGGCTTGTCTGAGTCGACTCGCCACTTCGCGCAGCGCCTCATCTCCAGCATGGGGACCAAACGATGCGTTGATCCGCTCAAAGCGATCGAGGTCAATCAGCATCAGGACGGCGGGCCCCTGGCGGGGCAGCCCGGCCCGAACGCTGCGACCCACAGGGTCAGTGACCAATGCAGACAATTCCGCGGGCGTCGAGGGTCGGGTCGGGGCGGCCAGGCGTTCAGACCGGGCCTCTTCCTGTCCGATGAGCATGGCCTGTTCCCGGACCCACCGATGCTGTTGCGCCTCGTGAACCGCTTGTGCCGCTCTCAGGAATCCTGCCCTGCCAAGCAAGCCCGTCAATCCATCCTGATCGATCCGGGCCCGGGCCCTGAACGCGGCCACCCGTTCCCGGTGCGCGCGTTCCTCGGCATGCTCCAAAAGCCGGCGACTGGCCACGAGCTCGCCCGACAACCGGGTGGATTCCTGCAGCCTGCGCAGCCGGGCAGCAATCAGGGGCCAGTAGGGGGCACGCACCGCGACATCGGAGGCGCCCGCCGCCAGAGCGCCCGCGACGCAGGGTTCATCTTCAGACGACACCAGGACGAGCAAGGGCAGACCCGCAGCTTCAGGCAGCCGCCGCAGCCGCATGCACGCAAGCGAGGCGGGTGCATCCTTGAGATCTGCATCAAGCACGAGGCCATGCGGGCGCAGAGCGCCCAGCTGAAGCTGGGCCTCCAGCAGGGTCGTCACAGGAGTGACCTCAAATCCCTGCTCGGCCAGTCCGCTGCAAAACAGATGCTGCCAGGCGGGATCATCCTGGATCAGCAGCAATCTTGGAATCGAGTCGGCACGCCTTTGAGACAAGAGAGGTTCACCTTGAACACGGGTGGCCGGATGCTACTCCAGGGCCTCACGTGCCGCCCAGCGCTTCACCGCGGGCGTGACGGCTGTCTCACTGCAGTGTTGGGATCAGCTCAGAGGTAACTGAACAGCGACAGCCGGGCGATCTGGGCATAGCTCTTCATGGCCGCCTCGGCCGCCGTGGATCCCTGCGACAGGTTGGAGATGGCCTGGGCGAAATCCACGTCGAGCAGATCGGACAGCCGCCCCGCGGTATCGATTCGCCCAGACTCCAGGGCATTCTCGTGCATCTCGAGTGCACCCAGCCGCTCGCCCACGCGGGTACGAGCCGTCGAAAGGGCCGAGAGCGACCGGTCCACGGAATCCACCACAGCCAGAGCCTCCGAGGCCGCACTGGCCTGGGACAGGGTGGTATCCGAAAGTGCGGTGATCGCTGAATCGAGGCGGGCAAAGATGTTCTCCGGACCCGACGGCCCCTGCACCGCGGCAAGACTGCTACGCCCGTCAATCGACACTTCACTGGCCATCTCTTGTCCGAGCAGGACGGTCCCCGCCGGTGCCGCGTAGGTCAGGCCCTGGTTGGCGAAGGGTGAAGCCCCACTGCCCTGCCCTGCGAAGACATAGCCCCCGATGCCGTCCCCGCGATTGGCGACCCCCAGCAACTGATCCCGCATCTGCTGCAAGGCCAGGGCATAGCTCTGTCGATCCGAAGCCGACGAGGTGCCGTTGCCTGCCTTGAGCAGGGTGTCGCGCGCCGACTGCAGTACGTCCGTGGCATCGGCGATCGTGGTGTCGGCGCCTGAGAGCATCTGACGCGCCTGACCGAGCATGCGCAACTCGCTGCCCATGCGGGCATCGCGGGAGCGCAGACGCTCGGCCTCTGCCGCCGCGGCAGGATCGTCGGACGGTCGCTCGACGCGCAGACCACTGCTGACCCGGGACTGGGCTCGGGCCAGCTGAGCCTGCCGCTCGTTGATTCCGTCAACGGCAGACTGGGCGGCATAGGCAGTCGCGATACGCATGAGATTCTCCGTTCAGTACTCAGGACACCGCAGCGAGCAGGGCCCGAAACATGTCGCTTGCGGTTGAGATGACCTTGGCAGAGGCCTGATAGGCCTGCTGGAACTGCAGCAGGCGGGCTGCTTCTTCATCGAGGTTGACGCCCGATACCTCCGAGCGCGCCCGTTCGGCGTCGTCGGCAAGACGTGCACTCATGTCGGCGGCCGCCTGGGCCGATTGAGATCGCGTGCCCACGTCACTGACCAGCTCCGCATAGCGGTCGATCACCTTGCCGCCATCCACCAGCGCTGCATCGCCCAAGGCCTGGAAGGCCCGGGCATTGCGGTTGTCGCTCGCCGGATTGGGCGTGGGTTGGATGCTGAGGGTGTCACCCGCAGCAGGCGTGCCCTGCAGCACCAGGCTCCAGCCATTGAAAGCCAGCGTCATGCCAGGTGTGTACGAGAGCGTCAGCGGAGCCCCAGTCACGCCGTTGACCGTGAGGCTGCCCACCCCGTCGAAGCTCAGGCTCACAGGATCCGCGGTCTGAGCACCGATGGAGGTGATTGCGACCGACTCGGCGCGAAGATCGCCGGCATTGGCGGCGCCGGTTTGCGCCACCACCGGCAAGGCGGTTGCCAATCGCGAGGGATGCGTCTGCAGCGCCTTGAGTCCTTGAACCACGTTGGAGGCTGATCGCACCAGAGCGCGATCTCCGGCGACCGGTGACCCGGAAGTCATCTCGAAGCGAAGGCCGTCCAGGGTCTGAGGCAGACTGCCATGCAGGCTGGTCTGACCATCGGATAAACGTGTGATGCTGTACTGCGAGCCATCCCAGGCCACGCTGTAATCACTGGCCTTGAGCTGCGAGGCATCGGCGATCGACGCTTGCAGCATGCTGGCACCAGAATGACCCACCGCAGGCACGACTGCGGGCTCGCCAAGGCCAAACAACGCCTGGCCAGGCTGACCCGTCGCATCGAGCCCCTTCGCCTGTTGCCCATTGAAGGCTGCGGCAACGCCCGCCACTAACTGCCCCAGACGCAGACGCGCGGCATCGATATCCTGATCGGCAAATCGCGCCAGGCCGCCGAGGCTTGCGCCTGCATCGACGATCGACAGCTTGATCGTCGAACCGGCCGAGCGTTCGAGCATGAGTTGCAGGCGTGACGGATCGTGCTCGTCGAGGGTGAACTGCAGTCGGCTGGCACGTTCACCGGTGACCAGCGGCTCGCCGGTGGAGGTCGTGACCGTCACCTGGCCGTCTGCACCCACGGCGGCATGAGCCCGGATGATCTTGTTGAGATCCGCCAGCAGGACATCCCGTCGATCCTGCAGCGCGAGCGCCTCGCTGCTGGCCGCAGAGGTGCCCATCTGCCGGTTGTAGGCGGCCAGCGCTGTGAGAATGTCGTTGGCCTGCTGCGCATCCCCCCGCAGGCGCCCCTGCGCCGCGGTCCGCAATTCAACCAGACGTGCATCCAGACTCACCGCACGGGTCACGAAGCTCTCCGCCTGGGCGAGGCTGGCCGTGCGAACCGAGGCATCCGCAGGCCGTGCACTGAGGTCGCCAAAACTTCCAACCAGGCGATCGAAAGCCGCCCCCATCCCGGACTGCGGATCCGCGAACAGCGAGTCCAGCCGACTCAAGCCCTCCCGCCGGGCAACATCCTGCGCCGACATCGACTGACTCGCGATGGCTTCCTGGGTAACAAAGGCATCGTAATGCCGGCGCAAGCCCGACACCTGAACACCGGAGCCCGCCAGCCCACTGGCGCTTGCACCCACCGACTCACTCAGTTGCACTTCGCGTCGGACATAGCCGGGCGTGGCCGCGTTGGCAATGTTCTGGCCGGCCGTCTGCAGCTGTGCGTAAGCTGCATTCAGTCCACTGCTGCCGATTCGAAACAGATCGCTCATGGTCGACTCCGCGCCTTCAGGTCCGTGCTGGCCGCAGGCTCAGGGTCTGCTGGATCACCTGGGCGAGCTTCGTGCCGTAGTTCGGATCCGTCGCATAGCCCGCTTTGTGCATGTTGGCCGAGAAATGCTCCACGCTGCCCCCGGCAGCAAGCACCCCGGCGTAACGAGGATTGCTCGACATCAGGCGCGCCCAGTCATTGAAGGCTTCCTGGTAGCTGCCATAGGCGCGAAAGCGCTCAACCGTCTTGATCATCCGTCCGTCCACAAACTCGGACGTGAGCGAACTGACCGTTGCCCCTTTCCAGGACGCGCCCGCCTTGATGCCAAAGAGGTTGTGGGCCGTCGACCCGTCGGGATGCTGCAATTCCTTGCGCCCCCAGCCCGATTCAAGGGCCGCCTGACCCACGATGAAGGCTGCAGGCACACCGGTCGCCCGCTCGGCCGCCTGCGCTGCTGGCCACATCCGCTGCACGAACTGCGCGGGAGCCGACCCGGAATCACGGGCTGCGGGCGAGCCAAGCCCTGCCATCGGCATGCCAGCCATGGGCATCCCACTGACCGGATCACGGGCCCAGTTCGCGCCCTGACCTGCCGCAGACCGTTTGCGAGCGGCAGCCCAGGCAGCCGCCGCGGCCTGATGACCTGACGGAAAGAAAGACTCCCCGGGTTCATCCGGTGCAGCTGAACGCGAGGCCACCCGCCCAGATGCGGGATCAAACCGCGAGCGCGAGAGCCCATCGATCGAGACCTGCGGCAGACCGCCATCCGCGACGTCTTTCGGTGACGCGGAGCCGCCCATGTTGCGCATTAACTGACGTGCGATCTGCTCGCCCAGGCCGCCCGGGCGCCCTGTCATGGACTGGGTAAGCTGCGAATCGAGCATGCCCTGATAGAGGTCCGAGCCGGCACCCTCGAACAGGCCGCCCTTGGGTGAGGCCTCGCGCATGCTCTTCATGACCATCTGCATGAAGAGCGCTTCGAACTGATTCGCTGCTGCACGCGCGGCGGCCTTGGGGTCACGCGCGGCGCTGCCCTTGAGGGCATCGAGCGAGCGGACATCCGTGGCCAGCGCAGCCGGCATGCGAGCGGTCATATGATTTCCAGTTCTGCCTTCAGGCTTCCTGCAGCCTTGAGCGCCTGCAAAATGGCGATCAGATCCTGAGCGGTTGCCCCAAGGGAGTTCAAGGCCTTCACCACATCGGCCAGTCGAGCTGCGCCCTCCAACAGGCGCAGAGCACCACTGTCCTGCTTGATGCTGATATCGGCCCGCTCGGCGACAACTGTAGTGCCCTGAGAAAACGGCGCAGGCTGGCTGATCACGGGTGTACTGCTGACCGCGACGGACAGATTGCCGTGAGCCACGGCGCTCGGCTCGAGCATGACCGACTGATTCATCACGACCGATCCGGTCCGAGCATTCACAATGACCTTGGCGGGCGGAGCGAGTTGCACGACATCGATGTTTTCGAGCTCAGCCATGAAGGCCACGCGGCGCGCCGGCTCCGGCATACGAATCTGGATCACCCGGGCATCGATCGCCTGAGCGATCGGCCCGTTGCTGCCCGCCCGCCGATTGATCGCCTCAGCCACCTGGGTGGCCGCCGAAAAGTCGGTCACCTTGAGTTCGAGCTGGATGGTTTCGCCCTGCAGCACGTCATTGGCGACCGTTCGCTCGACCGTCGCGCCGGCCGGAACCCGACCTGCAGAAAGGTGGTTGATCTGCACCTTGCTGCCGCCGGCCGAGGCCCCAGCGCCGCCCACGATGACATTGCCCTGGGCCATGGCGTAGATCTGTCCGTCAGCCCCCTTGAGCGGTGTGAGCAAAAGCGTCCCGCCACGCAGACTCTTCGCATTGCCGATCGATGAAACCGTCACATCGATCGTCTGGCCAGGCTGCGCATACGCAGGCAGCTGGGCGGTCAGCATCACCGCAGCCGTGTTCTTGAGCTGGGGATTGACGCCGGGCGGCAGGGTCACCCCCAGTTGCTGAAGCATGGTGCCCACACTCTGGGAGGTAAAGGGCGCCTGCGTGGTCTGGTCTCCAGTGCCATCCAGTCCCACGATCAGGCCATAGCCGATCAACTGGTTGGATCGCACGCCTTGGATCGTGGCCAGGTCCTTGATCCGCTCGGCCTGGGCGCTCGCCAAGGGTGCAAGCCCGAGGGCCAGACCCAGCGCTGCGCGACCGAGGGTCTTCAACCAGGCCTTCGGGAAGAAGGCCATGCCAAACGGTACGGGAGGTTCGGTTCGAAGGTTCATGGGTTCAGGATGCCCAGGAATCAGAGCGGGGCATAACTGAAAAAGAAGCGCTGCAACCAGCCAGTTGTCATGGCTCGATCGATATCCCCGCGCCCTCGAAACTCCAGCCGGACATCAGCGACCTGCGTGGAGTTGATCGTATTGCCGGGCCGGATAAGCGCGGGGTCGACCACCCCTGAGAAGCGCAGCGAATCGATCGTCTGATTGACGCCGACCTGCTTTTCTCCCACCACGACCAAATGCCCATTGGCCAGGACCTCGGCCACGGTGGCTGTGATCGTGCCCTTGAAGACGTTGTCGCTGCCACTTTCGCCCTTGGCGGCGCTGTCATTGTCCAGTCCGGCACCGATCTTGGCGCGGGCCAGGGGCGTGATGCCCGGTCGCACGAAGGGCAGCGCCGAGATCGAACCATCCAGCTTGCCCCCACGATTGATCGAAGTGTTGGAACTCTGCCGCGCGGTGGTGTTTTCCTCGATGGCGACCGTCAACACATCGCCGATCTGACGCGCCCGAACGGTCTCAAACAGAGGGCGGTACGCCTGGCCCTGAAAGATTGCGCCCGCGCTTGCAGCCGGCGCAATGACGGGGCGAGTGGCGACGAGGGTCACCGGCTGAGCCGACGGTCCGGGTTGAGAGACCCGCGCGACCGAAGGCAGGCGAGGCGGGGTGGGCTGCACCTCGACCACCGGATTATTCAGATTGAGCGCAGCACACCCCGAGAGCGCCACCGTGGCAAGCACAAGCCCCCATTGCATCAGGCGCAGCCTGAGCACACCGTGTCGAGTATCGGCATTCATCTCTTCACCTCTTCAGACAGTCAGCTCAGACCTCAGAGTTGCGACAGACGGCCCAGCATCTGATCCGCAGTCTGGATCGCCTTGGAATTGATCTCGTAGGCGCGCTGGGTCTGAATCATCGTCACCAGCTCCTCGACCACATTGACATTGGAGGTCTCGACAAAGCCCTGGCTGATCGTTCCCGACCCATTCAGACCCGGCGCCCCCGCCGTGGGCGCGCCAGACGCCTCGGTTTCGCGGAACAGGTTCTGCCCCGCCGGCGTGAGACCGGCCGGATTGACGAAGGTCGCCAGCTGGAGTTGGCCGAGCTGGGCAGGCGTGGCATTGCCCGGCACCAATGCAGTCACCACGCCGTCTGCGCCCACGGTCAAGCCGGTCGCATTCGCGGGGATGGTGATGGCCGGGTTGACTGGCTGGCCATTGGCCGTGACCAGCTGCCCCTGAGCATCGACCCGCAAGGCCCCGTCTCGGGTGTAGGCGGTGGTGCCATCGGGCATCTGCACCTGAAAAAACCCATGGCCATTGATCGCCATGTCGAGGGGATTTTCAGTGCGGTTGAGGTTGCCCTGACTGAAATTGCGGGCTGTGCCCACAGGCCGCACGCCCGTACCGACCTGCAGTCCGGCGGGCACCGTGTTCTGCTGGGTCTCCTGCGCGCCTGCCTGGCGCAGGTTTTGATACAGGAGATCCTCGAACTGCGCGTGCGAACGCTTGTAGCCATTGGTGCTGACGTTGGCCAGATTATGAGAAATGGTGTCGAGCTGCATCTGCTGCGCATCGAGACCGGTCTTGGAAATCCACAGTGATCGCATCATGGCGACGACTCCCTTCAGCCGTTGGTGGACAGCAGCTTCGACGCCCGCTGCTCGTTGGTTTCGGCGTTCTGCAGCATCTTCATCTGCATCTCGAACTGGCGCGAGGCCGCGATCATTCCGACCATCGCCTCAACCGCATTGACATTGCTGCCCTCGAGTGCGCCTTGCACGACCCGGACTTCAGGATCGAGTTCGGCGGGCTCGCCACCGGCAAGGCGCACGAGTCCGTCAGCCCCTTTGCGCAGCTCTGCTTCCGGTGGATTGACGCGCTTGATCGTTCCCACATTGACCGCCACGCCGTTGCCGGTACGGGCGCTGACCGTGCCATCGGAGCCGATGGCCACCTCCGCTCCCTGAGGAATCACGATCGGCCCGCCATCGCCCAGCACGGCCAGCCCGTTACGAGTCTGCAAAGTGCCGTCGGCCGAAAGCTCGAGCCCGCCCCCACGGGTGTAGGCCTCGTTACCATCGAGCCCCTGCACTGCGAACCAGCCTGGCCCCTGGATCGCAATATCGAGCGATCGTCCCGTGGTGCTCAGCGGACCCGCCGCCGCACTGAAGCCCGCGGTTGCATCGACGGAGTGAACCCGTGTGGCCAGCCCATCACCACGGACGGGGACCGCCCGAAAGGCACTCAGGTCGGCCCGAAAGCCGGGCGTATTGGCGTTGGCAAGGTTGTTCGCCAGGGCATCCTGGCGGGCCATCGTCGCCTTGGCGCCCGACATGGCGGTGTAGATCATGCGGTCCATGGGACCTCCCGCAATCGTTGCAGCGCAGTGGGATCAATGAGTTGCATCCGACTCATCAACGCAGATTCACGACGGTCTGCAGCAGCGAGTCGGCTGTCTTGATGGTCTGGGCGTTGGCCTGGAAGACCCGCTGAGCCGTGATCATGTTGACCAGTTCAGCGGTCAGGTCCACGTTGGAGCTCTCCACGGCACTCGACTGCAGGGCCCCCAGCGCGCCGGTTCCTGGCGCACCGATCGTGGGCTGGCCCGACCCCACACTCTCCGACCAGGCGTTGTTGCCCAGCGGCACCATGGCTTGAGGATTGTTGAAATTGGCTAGGGCGACCTGTCCCTGGATCTTCGACTGGCCGTTGGTGTAGCGCGCAACGATGTTGCCCGTGCCATCGACGCTGATGCCGGACATCCGACCCGTGGTGTAGCCGTCCTGAAGAATTTCGCTGGTGCCAAAGGGGGCCCCGAACTGGGTCGCTTTGGTCAGATCCAGGGTGTAGGTCAGGGAGCCGCCTGCGCCTGAACCCACCGGAATGGTGATACTGCTGGCCGTGGCGGGCGCGGTCACCTGACCGGCGCTGGAGAAGTTCAGGCTTTCGACCGGGGCGCCCAGATCCACCCCATCGGTGGCCGCATAAACATCCCAGGTGTTTTCAGCTGTCTTTCGGTAGTAGAACGACACCAGATGATCCTTGCCCAGACTGTCAAAGACGGTCATCGACATCGCACCGTTATAGGTGCTGGTATCCCCCGAGTTGAACGCCCCCGTCGGCACGCTGGAGCGGGCATCCAGATTGAGCTGGGCGCTGGCCGAAGTCGTGGGCTGCGGGGAGATGTCGGCCAGGCTGATGCGCAGATCGGTGGGTGCACCCACTGCGACGCTGCCATTGGCATCAATCGGAAAACCACTGAGCCGTGCGCCGCGGTTGGTCACGATGTAGCCATCCTTGTCCATCCGAAACTGACCATTTCGGGTGTATTCGACATCACCGGCCATTGAGGTCCTGAAGAAGCCCCGCCCATTGATCGCCATGTCGAGCGGACTTGCGGTGGTCACGATGTCGCCTTGGGTGAACTGCTGGGCGACACTCGTGACTGCCACACCGATACCGACCGCGCCCGACGAAGACCCATTGAGCGAATTGGCATAGATGTCGGCAAACTCGGCCCGCGAGGACTTGGCCCCCACGGTATTTGCGTTGGCAACGTTGTTGCCAATCACATCCAAATTGCGCGCGGCGGCGTTCAGACCGGACAAGCCTTGCTGGAAACTCATGATGACTCCTGGTAGTCGAATTCAGGGGTGTGGATCAGGTCAGAGATAAGCCTTGACATCCGACAGCGGTCGATTGCCAAAAGGCCCGAGATTGAGTTGCGCGCCCTGGGCGCCGGGCTGCACCGCCTGGACGGTCACCGCCGAAAAGGTGCGCACCGGGGTTTGCTGGTTGCCATTGATGGCGGTGACCTGCAACGCGTAGTCCCCCGGCGGCATGCTTGCAGCCTTGCCATCCCAGACGAACTGCTGCAGACCGGCGGGCTGGTTGCTCAAGGTACGGGTGTCGACCACCTTGCCCGTCGAATCGAGCACATCGATGCGCACGGATGCCGCGGCGCCATCGAGCTGGAAGGCGCCACGAGCGGATCCAGCGCTGGACAGCGCCATGAGGTTGCCGTCGAGCAACACACTGCGACCGACCAGGCCCATGGCCTGCGAGGTCTGCGCCGATTGCGATTGCTCAAGCAGCTTTTTCACGCTGCCATTGAGGGCGTCAATGCCCTTGACGGTATTGATCTGCGCCAGTTGACTGGTCACCGCCGCGTTGTCCATCGGATTGAGCGGATCCTGGTTATTCATCTGCGCCACCAGCAGTTTCAGGAACCGGTCTTCGTCCGCGCCCTGAGCGCCGGAAGCCGCCTGGCTCGAGGAGCCTGCACTACTGCCGCTACGCAGTGAGCTCACGAGCGAATCAAAGCTCGCTCCCGCCGGACCGCTGCCCGAGCCCGAACCCGTGGTCGTGGCGCGCTGAATGGGCGGAGTGGCCGCAGCGGGTTGGATGGATTGCACGGTGCTCACACTCATGATGAGAGATCCCTTGAAAGACGTATCGTTCAGCTCTGGCCCAGTTGCAGCGTCTTTTGCAGCAACTGGCGTGCGGTGTTCATGACTTCGACGTTGTTCTGATAAGACCGGGAGGCAGAAATCATGTTGACCATCTCCTCGACCACATTGACATTGGACTGAGTGATGTAGCCCTCCTGATCCGCCATCGGATGTGCAGGCTCATAGACCCGGCGCGCAGGAGCGTTGTCTTCAACGACCGAAGAAACCTTGACCCCGGCACTGCCATCCGGCGCGGGCTGCGTCTGAAAGACGACCTGGCGTGACTTGTAGGATTGACCATCGGGACCGGCCACCGCATCCGCGTTGGCAAGGTTGCTGGCCACAACATTCAGGCGCTGGCTCTGCGCCGAGACGGCACCGCCCGAGATGTTGAAAACCTTCATGAGTGACATGTCAGGACTCCTGCCCGGTCAGTTGCGGGTCATTCGCCTCGGATGGCGGACAGCATCGTCCGGACCGAGCCATTGATGAATCGCAAGGAGGCCTCGAACCGCACAGCGTTGTCTGCAAAAGCGGCACGCTCCCGATCGAGGTCAACACCATTGCCGTCGATGCTGGCCTGCTCCACCGAGCGATAGCGCAGCACTGTGCTGTCGATCCGCGCGCCTTCGGCAGTCGACTGCCCGAGATGACCCGCCTGAGTAGCCTGCAGGCGGTTGGCCGGCGTTGCGGCGCGGGTTGCCCCTGCGCCGGCGGTCGACTCCGCGTGCTGACGCGTTGCATCGGCCAGGGCCGCCCGAAAATCGAAATCGCGAGCGGAAAATCCAGGCGTATCGGCATTGGCGATATTGCCGGAGATGACCTTCTGACGCTCTGCGCGCAGCAGGAGGGCCTGGCCGTGAAAATCAATGCTGTCAGTGAGGCGGTTCATGGGAGATCGACTCCGTCAGGAACGAATGGCCCCGATCTTCGGCCTGCGAGCGTCAAACTGAAGCGGCAATGAGTGGCGGCAAATCCGGCTTATTTGTCGACTTGCACTCGACTTGCCGGGCTAAGGTGTTGTCTCGTCGCACCGGAGCCCTGACCCCATGCCTGCTCAACGATCAACCAGGATGCTGAGATCGGCCGCCTTCGCGCTGCTCCTGCTGTGCGGGCTCGTCACTGCCCCAGAGCCCATCCTTGCCCAGAGCCCTTCGGCCTTGGCAGCTCCCGCAGCCCTTCAGATCAGTTCGGGCGGCGAGTCTGCAGCTGCAGATCCCGTGCGTGCATTCGTTCAGCGCAGTCTGCCTGCCACGCAGACAGGAACCCGGGTCGAAGTCACGGTGGGCCAGCTCGATCCCCGGCTGCGTCTGGCCCCCTGCTCACGCATCGAACCCTATCTTCTGGCCGGCACCCGGCTCTGGGGCAGAACCTCGATTGGCGTGCGTTGCCTCGAAGGGGCCCAGTGGTCCGTGACGCTGCCCGTCACCGTCTCCGTGTTCGGGCCCGCCGTCGTTGCTGCTGAACCTTTGCCGGCTGGATCTTCCGCCGCCCTGGCAGCGGTCCGCATTGAGGAGGCCGAGTTGACCCGGGAGTCAGGAACGCCAGTCACCGATCCGAGCCAGATGCTCGGACGCAGCCTCATCCGACCGATCGCAGCGGGCCAGGTCCTGCGGCTCGAACACCTCAAAACCCAGCCCACGGTCGCGGCAGGTGATCCGGTGCGCATCGAAATGCTGGGTCGCGGATTTGTCGTGCAAGCTGAAGGACAGGCCCTGATGGCGGGGGCCGAGGGTCAATCCATCCGGGCGCGGACCGAAAATGGCCGAATCGTTGCAGGGACCCTGCGCGGCCGGACGGTCGAAATCAGAATCTGACCGGCCGCCCATCCATGCGCAACCTGACGCTTTTGGCCATCCGGACCCTAAAGTCCGGCGAATCCGAGACGATAATGAACCTGAGGGTCGTTTTCTGACTGGCCCTGCGGAGAATTTGTCATGAAGATCGGACCAACCCCCCCTGACGCCCTGAGGGTAGATGCCAAGACGGTCGGCGCTGAGCGCGCGGAAACGCCGCGCTCCGGCGCAAGCGCTGATCCCGTTGCGAGCCCCCAGGCCGTCGATCGTGTATCGCTCTCGGGGGCTGCGCCCCGCATGGGATCCGAGGGCATGCCCATCCCCTTCAACGACAAGAAGGTTGAAGAGGTCAGGCGAGCCATCCAGGAGGGCCGATTCCCGGTCGACGCGAAGAAGGTGGCGGACAGCCTGCTGACCGATACCCGCGATCTCATCAGAACGGCTCCGCGTTCGGCCCAGTCATGACACCCCACCGGATCCCGCCTCGGTCAGCGAGCCTTGAGCAGGTGCTGGAGGTCTTCACGACCTGCCTGTCGATGCAGCGTGATGCGCTGGTTCGCGGTGATCTGGACAATCTGCGCGCTGTTCAGGCACAGCTTCAGGAGGCCGTGCAAGGCGCCCAGCTGCGCAGTCGCATCGATCAGGCCGCCCCCGAGCAGCGCGAGCAACTGCGCCAGACCCTGCGCGACGCCTTGTCGCTCTGCGCGGTCAATGCCAGCCTGACTGCACGCGCGGAGGCCGGCGTTCGACGCGCACGTTCAGCGCTGGGTCAGGCTGAAGTCGGGCTCTACGGATCAAGCGGCGAGTCGCTGCGCGCGGCCCCCCACGGTGGACGGCGCTTTGGCGCCTGAGTCGGTTACACTGGTTTGGCGCGTGTCCTGAGGCACGCCCGCCACCCAACGGCTCAAGCCGTTGCGGGGCCCCACAACACAGGGAGACCACGATGGATCGCAGATCACTCGTTCAGGCCGCTGCTGGCCTTGGCGCACTTTCGATATCGCCTCGTCCATGGGCGCAGGCCAAGTGGCCCACCCGCGAGATCACCCTCATCAACCCGAATGCACCCGGTGCGTCAACCGACCTCACCGCGCGGCTGATCGCTCAGGCGCTTGAGAAAAAGATGCAGGTGCCGGTCATCGTCAAGAACGTCGTCGGCGGCGCGGGCGCGCTGGGTCCGTCCACCCTCGCCACGGCGGCGCCTGACGGCTACACGATGGGCCTGGTGGCCATCTCCAGCCACATCACGGTCCCGGCCATGATGGACGTCAAGTACAACCCCTGGGACGCCTTCGATGTTCTGGGTCAGGTGGCCGAGCTGCGCTACGGCGTGGGCGTCGCCGCCAATTCACCGGTCAAGACCCTGCAAGACCTGGTGGCCCTGAGCAAACAGCGTCAGGTCACCTACGGCTCCAACAATGTCACCAATGTGGTGGCCATGTACCAGTTGGCCAAGCTCACGGGTGGGCGTTTCCGTTGGGTGGTCTTCAGTGGTGGCGTCGAAGCCGTCGCGCAGGCCGTGGGCGGGCATGTCGACGCAGTGATTCAGACCGTCAGTGAAATGCGCCCTCAGATCGACGGCGGCAAGTTGCGGCTGCTGGCCGCGGCCGGAACAGAGCGCTGGCCCGACTATCCCGACATCAAGACCCTGCGCGAGCAAGGCTACGACGCCGTCACGCGGGGGCCCTTCGGCTACGCCTATCCCAAAGGGGTGGATCCGGCGATCCACAAGCGCATGGAGACCGCGCTGGCTGAGGTGATGGCCGATCCGGCGGTCCAGAACCAGATCAAGACTCTGGGCATCGTCCCAGTCCATCGCAATGGTGCGGATTACAAGACCTATCTGAAGAGTATCGAGAACGACCTACTGCCCATTCTGGGCGAAACGGGCATGCTGAAAAAGCGCGGCTGATCCGCTCATGAGCGGTATACGAATCGCCACGGCCGGCCTGCTGGTCGTGGGGCTGATCGGCCTCTGGACGGCGCTCGAGCTCGAGCGCTGGAGCTTTGAGGGGCCCGGCCCCGGGCTGTTCCCCACCCTGGTGGCCGTCGTCTTTCTGGCGCTTTCGGTCTGGGTGCTTATTCGGCCAGGGCGTGAGGCCAGCGACCCCGAGGCCGGAATCGATCCAACCGACCCAAGCCCGATCGACCGCCCGGCATCACGCTCAGCGCCCTCGCCCGCAGTGACTTTGGCCTGGACCTGCGCCGCCTTGCTGGTCCTGGCCATCGGGCCGCAATTTGCGGGATTCGCGGCCACCACATTGGCCGTCTGCATTCTGGTGGTCCGCGGGGCCGAGCGACGCAGCTGGGCGCTGGCCCTCGGGTACGGGGTGGGGGCGGCCCTGATCGGACTGGTGCTCTTCGGTGGCCTTTTGCGTGTGGATCTTCCCGCCACCGCCCTGGACCGAGCCATCGTGAGCTGGATTCGCTGACGCCATGGACGCGCTGCTTGGTGGTTTTGCGGTTGTTCTAACGCCCGGCAACCTGATGTACTGCTTCATCGGTGCGCTGCTCGGTACGATCGTCGGCATCCTGCCTGGCCTGGGCCCGCTCACCACGATTGCCATCCTGCTGCCCATCACCTTCAAGATGGACGTCACCTCGGCCATCATCATGTTGTCGGGCATCTATTACGGCGTGGCCTATGGCGGTACGGTCACTTCAGTCCTGATGCGGATCCCCGGCGAGGCCTCCTCGGTGGTCACCTGCCTTGATGGCTATGAGATGGCTCGCAAGGGACGGGCCGGTGCGGCCCTGTTCATTGCCGGGGTGGGGTCGTTCGTCGCGGGGACGCTCGGCGTGGTGGCCATCAGTTTTCTGTCTCCGCCCCTGTCAAAACTGGTGCTGGCCTTCGGTCCATCCGAATACGCCATGATGATGCTCGCCGGTCTGGCCATGGTCACCGTGATGGCTGGCGGGTCTCTGGGGCGCGCCCTGCTGATGGCCGCCTTCGGTCTCTTGCTGGGGACCGTGGGTGCCGATCCCATGACCATGACGCCGCGCCTGACCTTCGGTTTGATGACGCTCGGGGACGGCATCAATCTCGTGCCTCTGGCCATTGGCCTGTTCGGTCTGTCTGAAGTGCTCTTCATGGCGCAGCAGCGCGAGAGTGATCTACGCATCGTGACCCCGCCGCGTGGACTGTCGGGCTTTTTGCCTACCCGCGAGGAGGCTCGCCGATCGGTTGGCCCGATCGGGCGCGGTACCGTGCTGGGTTTTCTGGTGGGCCTGCTGCCGGGCGGTGGCGCGGTCATGGCTTCGTTCCTGTCCTATGGAGTGGAACGTCGGCTTTCCAAACATCCTGAGGAATTCGGCAAAGGGGCCGTCGAGGGCCTGGCTGGCCCCGAAGCCGCCAACAACGCGGGCACCTCAGGCGCTTTCGTGCCCCTGCTGTGCATGGGCATTCCAGCCAATGCGATCACGGCCCTGCTGATCGGGGCCTTCATGATTCACGGAGTGACGCCCGGGCCCACTATCCTTGAGCGTCAGCCCGAGGTGTTCTGGGGCGTGGTGGCAAGCATGTATGTGGGCAATCTCATGCTGCTTGCGCTCAACCTGCCCCTGATCGGTCTGTTTGTGAAGATCCTGCTTGTGCCGCGCGCACTGCTGGCCCCGATGATTCTGGTGGTGTGTCTGATCGGGGTGTATTCGAACAGCGGCAATCCAGACGATGTCGCGGTGGCAGTGATCTTCGGCTTTGTGGGATGGTTCCTGCGCAAGCACGGATTTGATCTGGGCATTGTGATCCTGGCCTATGTGCTCGGCCCGATCTTCGAGCGGTCGGTCAGGCAGGCCCTGGCCATCTCCGATGGCGATCCGGCCATCTTTGTGCACAGCCCGCTCTCGAGTGGCTTTGCGATTGTGGCCGTGCTGGTGCTGCTGGCTGGGGTCTGGCCGCGACGGGCCAGACCGTCGCGCTGATCCCCTGGGTGAGGGCCGTCGGCTGGGCGTGAGCTCTGGGATCGAGGTTCTCTCAATCCTTGCGCGAAACACTCACCACGCCTTGAGCTTGGCCCGCAGTCGCGAGACCGCCTGGGCATGCAACTGACAAACCCGCGACTCGGTCACGCCCAGAACGGCGCCGATTTCCTTGAGGTTCATGTCGTGCTCGTAGTACATGCCCATGACCTGCTTCTCACGCTCGGGCAGGCCATCGATGGCGGCGACCAAGGCGCTCCGGAAGCGCTCGCTGCCCAGCACCTGCTCTGGATCGGCTTTTTCGTCACCGACATGGCGATCCAGAAAACTGTCATCGGAATCCGGACCGCCCAGTTCATCGAGATAGACCAGCTGCGCGCCATGCGCATCGCCGAGCCGTTCCTGATACTGCGCCAGCGTGAGGCCCATTTCGGCGGCCACCTCGGATTCGGAGGCTGAGCGCTTGAGCTTTTGTTCAGCGCAATGAATGGCCGCATCGATGGCACGCTGGTTGCGCCGCACCGATCTCGGAAGCCAGTCGCCGCCGCGCAGCTCATCGATCATGGCCCCCCGGATGCGTTGGGTGGCAAAGGTCTCGAACTGCGCACCATGCCCCGATTCAAAGCGCGAGAGCGCATCCATCAGACCGATCATGCCGGCCTGAATCAAGTCGTCGATATCGACATTCGAGGGCAGCCTGGACATCATCTGCGAGGCGAGTCGACGCACCAGCGGTGCGTACTGGTTGACTGCAGCCGAACGATCGAGCGTGCCCCGAGCGGTATACATTCATCCTCCGTGGTTCAGTGCAGCACCATCGACTCCGTGGGCAGCGCCTGCTGAGTTGCCCAACGATGGATCGCCCCGGCCAATTGCTCCCAACCCTGGCGATCCATTGCCTCGGGCGCCACGCCCATGTTGGCAGCATGCAGGCCAAGAAAGCGCGTGGCCGCCTGAGCAAAACGGCGATGAGCGGTCAATGCGGCCTGCGGCTCACTGTCGCGGTCAAACAGGGTACACACCTCGGGCGAACTCCCCAAACCCGCAGTGGCCTTCAGTCGTACGTAGGCCGTGGCAACGGCCTCGGTGGAGGTTCCGGAAAGGACAAGCCGAATCGTCGCCGGACCATCGAATCCTCTCGCCAGACGGTTGTCATCGAGCGCCAGCAAGGTCAGGTCGCAAGCCGCCGCCAGCCGCTCGACCCCATGTCGCGCCAGACCTGATTCCAGCGCATGCATCACGGTCAGTCCAAATCGGCGGCGGCTGTCATTGAGTCCCTGAAACACCCGATCAAAATCGGTGACGACCGTGACCTTCAGGCCTTGATCAGCCCAGATCTGGACCAGTCGGGCAAGAAGGGCCGGATGATCCCCGGCGCCCAGCAGATTCACAACGGGGGCTCGTGCCTGCGCTGGATCGGACATCACCCGGCGCAGCCCGGTCGCCTGATCGAGGATCGCCTCAGGCATGGGACTGCTCCGTCGCCTGTGAGGCTGCGACACCCACCAAGGTGGCAAGCGACTGCGAATCGAGTCGATAGGCCTCAGGAATGCGGCTCTCCAGGGCCTGCTGGATCAGCCAGG
>Ga0315904_10003935_pt1 | contig 21485 bp, 22 predicted proteins | sample LakEriMetagenome_6_FD_203529 | JGI IMG/M metagenome (GOLD analysis project Ga0315904, IMG submission 203529) | Freshwater fungal communities from buoy surface, Lake Erie, Ohio, United States - Buoy 12 MA120 | ecosystem: Environmental > Aquatic > Freshwater > Lake | place: USA: Lake Erie, Ohio...
TCAATCATATCATCTTCTTTACAGTCTCCACAGTGGGTAGCAATAGTCTCATTCGGTTTATTAAAATTCGGTCTTTTATTATTACACCTAATACACTTTTTATTTTTAATATCTACCATACCTACTTCTTTACAGTCACCACAATGTGTAGCTATACTTTCATTCAGTTTATTAAATGTTGGTTGTTTATTATTACACCTAATACATTTAGGATGTTTAATATCAATCATATCATCTTCTTTACAGTCGCCACAATGAGTAGCAATAGTCTCATTCGGTTTATTAAAATTCGGTCTTTTCTTATTACAGATAATACATTTATCATGTTTAATATCAATCATATCATCTTCTTTACAGTCGCCACAGTGAGTAGCAACAGCTTCAGCCAATTTATTAAAAGTTGGTACTTTATTTTTACATTTTATACATTTTTTATTTTTAATATCTACCATACCTACTTCTTTACACTGACTACAATGAGTAGCAACTGTTTCGTTTAATTTATTAAAAGTTGGTTGTTTATTTTTACATTTTATACATTTTTTATTTTTAATATCTATCATACCTACTTCTTTACACGGACTACAATGAGTAGCAACAGCTTCATTCGGTTTATTAAAATTTGGTCTTTTCTTCTTACACTTAATACACAAATCTCTTGTAACATCAATCATACCTACTTGTTTATGTTCCTTACAGTATATACCTATTTTTTCGTATGGATTATTATATCTTGCTTTTATTCCACAAGTTTCACATATTTGTTTAGATTTTTTTGGTTTATTATTAATAATCGTTCTACATTCATTACATTTTGAATATACTTTACTATTAGTAGTGAAATGACTTATGTCTAAAGTCTGCTTACAATGATAGCACTTTATAGTGTTAGTAGTTTTTTGTTCGTCGTTTTCCATTTTTAATACAATTTAATAAAGAATAAATATTTTTATTTCAAAATTATTTATATTTTATCCCATTTAAGTTTATAAAGGACAGTCGTGGTCAACCATTTCACGGACTAATTCATTAAATAATATAGTTGGAGTCCAACCTAACTCTGCTTTAGCTAATGATGCGTCGCCCAATAATTCATCCACTTCAGTCGGTCTAAAATATTTATCACTTATAAATATTAGTTCTCTACCAGTATTTTTATCATATCCAATTTCATTAATATCTTCTCCTCTCCACCTAATATCAAAACCACGTAAAGCAAAAGACTTTTCAACAAATTCTCGGACTGAATGATATTCATTAGTGGCTAAAACATAGTCCTTTGGATTATCATTTTGTAACATTAACCACATACCTCTAACATAATCAGACGCATGTCCCCAGTCTCTTAGGGAATCTAAATTACCTAATACAAGTTTATCTGATTTTCCTGTAATAATATCATTTAGACCTAATGTAATTTTACGAGTTACAAATGTAGGACCTCTTCGTGGTGATTCGTGATTGAATAATATACCAGATACAGCAAACATATTATAAGCTTCACGATAGTTTTTAGTAATCCAATAACTGTATAATTTGGCTACTCCATAAGGAGAACGAGGATTAAAATTTGTTGTTTCATTTTGTGGGACTTCTTGAACTTTTCCATACATTTCAGAAGTACAAGCTTGATAAAATCTTATTTTATCCATATATCCAGATGAACGTATTGCTTCTAATATATGTAATGTTCCAACCCCGTCAACTTGTGCAGTATATTCAGGCATTTCAAATGATACTTTAACATGTGACATTGCTCCTAAATTGTATATTTCTAATCTTTCTAAATTATCTCCATATTTCTGTTTAATTTCAAATAGAACTGTATTTATATTATGCGGATCCGTTAAATCACCATATCGTAATATTAGCTTTTTATTAGTATATAGATGGTCAATACGTGACGTATTAAAGTTTGAAGAACGGCGAATTATACCCCATACGTGATATTCTTTATTTAATAATAATTCAGCAAGATATGAACCATCTTGACCGGTTATACCTGTTATTAATGATACTTTCATAATTGATATTTATGATAGTATTATTCGTTTATATATATTTATTTAATCTTTATCTTGTAAAGGACTATCCGTAATTTTAATACCACAATAAGATACAGGATTATTTTTATAATCGACCTTCTTATATACACCTATTTTTATACCTTGTTTTAATAAATAACGCATATTATTCCAAAATTCTTCTGTATGACCGACTGATTTAGTCATTATATGTGCTAATTCGTGTATTGCAACAAACATTATAGTATTAATATCGATCAATTCCCCTTTTTCATCTTTAGAACGAAGACAAAATACTATTTTTTTTCCTTTATCAACTGAATAACTTGTATAACTTGTATTTGGTAATGATTCAGATAATACATCCGGGTTAAAACGGTTGACTAATAGTTGGACTCTTTCATCTGCAATATTATTTTCTTTTAAATATTCTACTATTTTTGTTAAATTTGCGCGTATTTGTGCAAGCATATTAGCAGCATCCTGTTTATCTGTAACATTACGTACAAGATATTGTCGTCCATCTAGAGTAGCAGTTACATATGTTAAATCACTATTAACTGATTCATATTTTAGTAAAAAAGATAATACAATTACTACTAGAGTAATAATGATTACTAGTTGTATCATATGTTTATTATGTATGTATAAAAAAATAGTGTGTTATAAAAAATTTGATATTTTGATATTTAAAACTTACAAACTCTCAATTATAAGCAATAATGGCATCATTAAATAAAACTCAAATTATACCTAGTAAAGATGATTTAGTATTTCAAATTATCGACTTTCATACTGAAAATTATGATAAACGTGAAAATCAAGATGACGAACACAAGTCATATGATGATGATAATAGTGATGATGAACAAGATGAATGTGAATTCACATATGACTCTGATGATGATCGTTACGTTCGTGTACCGATTAATCAATCTGCTGATGAAGAAGAAGAATTAGCTGATAAAACTGCAAAATATACTATCTATCTATTCGGTAAAGATAAAGTAGATAATACTTATTGTGTAGAAATAACAGACTTTACTCCATATATGTATATCCGTGTTCCTGATTATTGTAATGATACACATCGAATGTTAATAGAAGAATGGATAAAAAAACAACTAAAATCTTCTTTTCGAGATGGATTATTACGAACATCTCTATTAGATAAATATAGTTTTCGTAATTTTGAATTAGATAACAAAAATAATAAAAAGAAATATAAATTTATGCGTATAGTATTTAATAATACTACATCTTTACGTGCTACCGTTAATTTATTTCAAAATAGAAAATATGATTCTATTCAAAAGAAATATATTATTACACCAAGACCTTTACAAATATTTGGTGTAACGGATAAAAACTTTGTATATGATTTATATGAAAATATGATAGACCCTCTATTAAAATTTATTCATCATCGTCATATTAAACCCGTTGGATGGGCCAAAATTAAAAAAGATAAATGGTCGTTTCGTGAACATACTTTATCACATTGTAATTACGATTTATCCGTTAGATGGACTGATATTGAGCCTATTGAAGATGTCAATAACTCTAGAATAAAAATAATGGCATATGATATTGAATGTGATTCTAGTCATGGTGACTTTCCAATACCTAAAAAAGATTATACAAAATTAGCACGTGAAATTTATAGTTGGTATTTAAAAAATCAAAAAATGTTAGTTGAATCAGCAAAAGCAACTACTGATGAAAGAGATACTAATTTAGAATATGCATATTATAATCAATTGATTAAAAAGAAAGATAAATTTATTAAATGGTGTATTAATAAGTCATTTCATCATTATAAAGTAAAAGATAATATGGGATATATTGATGAACTTGATGATTTAGAAGTACATGATAGTGATAAAAATGAAATTAGTCCTATTTATATTAAACCTAATAAAATGGATACAAAAACAAAAAGACTAAAGCCTCATCCACCTGATAATAAGATTATTGATAATGTAGCTAAAAAGATAGCAGATAAACTTGTAATCGGTTCAATGACTGATACAGAATTAACGGAAATTAAGAAAAATCAATCGAAAATTATATCTATTATTAACAAAATATTGAATGAGAATTTACCACCCGTAGAAGGTGATAAAACTATTCAAGTAGGTATTTCATTTATGTATTATGGATCCACAGAACCATATAAAAATTATATGATAACAGTCGGTGGTTGTGATAACCTTAATAATGCAGATACTATTTGTTGTAAAGATGAAATACAATTATTATTAAAATTTCGTGATATTATTATTAAAGAAGATCCTGAAATTATTACGGGATATAATATTGATGGATTCGATACTGCTTGGTTATTCAAACGTGCAGATGAATTAGGTATTATAGATTCTTTTGCTAAGATAGGACGCTTAATCGACTTCCAATCAGTTTTAAAAGAAAGGCAAGTTAAAAGTGCAACAGGTGAATTAGTAAAGAGAGAGTATGTTGAAATGCCGGGTAGAATACAAATGGATATAATGCCATTAGTTCAAAAATCATATAATTTAGAATCTTACAAGTTAGATGATGTATCTGCTGAATTTATGAATGGTAATATACAATCTTTAGATTATGATGAGAAACAAGATATAACACTTATAAAAAGTAACAGTATCAAAGGGTTACGTAATAATAATTATGTTATGTTTAATGAAATTGATGGATATCTTGAACAGAAATATTTAGATGGTAAAAAATTTGAAGTATTCAATCTAGATAGAAAAAATAAAACATTCAATGTATCCGGAAAAATAACTTTGAATTTAACCAAAAATAAATGTTTATGGTGTCTAGGAAAAGATGATACTAGTCCGGCTGATATATTTAGACTCCAAAAAGGTAGTGATAATGATCGATATATCATTGCTAAATATTGTATGATGGATGTTATACTTTGTATGGAATTAGTTAATAAACTTGAATTAATTACTAATAATATTGGTATGGCTAATGTTTGTATGAATCCATTATCTTGGATTATACATAGAGGACAAGGTGTTAAAATATTGAGTCTTGTTGCCTACTTTATTCGTGATAGAAACTATTTATTACCATTCTTATATAAAGATTCATTTGATAGAGATGGTTATGAAGGTGCCGTAGTATTAGATCCAATGCCTAATATATATTTAGAAGAACCTATATCCGTTTTAGATTATGGTTCATTATATCCTTCATCAATGATTGAACGTAATTTATCACACGAGACTATAATTAATAATCCTAAATATTTAGGTGACGCAGGTGGTAGATTATTAAATCAATGTGGATATGATTATGAAGATGTATCATATGATATTTTAAAGACTACATTTACATCTACCGGAACACCTAAAGATAAAGAAAAATGTGGTATAAGGACCGTTCGATTTGTGCAGTATAGAGATGGTTCTAAAGGTATTATTCCTCAAATTTTACAATATCTTATTAAGGCACGTAAGACAACACGTAATAAAATAGCATATCGTAATGTTGTATTTGAAGATGGTGAAACTTTAGTCGGTATATATGATGAAAAAAAAGGACTAATAATAAATGAAAATGGAAAAATAGACATAAAAAATAGAAATATACTTCGTGTTGAAGAAACATATAATGAATTCCAACAAAAAGTTTTAGATGGTCTTCAATTGGCATTTAAAATTACTGCAAACTCATTATATGGTCAAATTGGTGCTAAGACGAGTGATTTATATTATAAAGAAATTGCAGCATCAACTACTGCTACCGGTAGAGAAAGGTTGTTGATTGCAAAAGAATATGTAGAAGAACCATCAAATTATCCGCATAAATTGAAAGATGGTCATGTTGTATTTTTAAAGAATACTATAGTGTACGGCGATTCTTGTACCGGTGATACTCCTATTATATTGAATAAAAACGGAGAGATTGTATTACAAACATTTATGGACTTTGATAATAAATTATGGAGTTCTTATACTCAGTTTAAAAGTGATGATACACAACTTACTGATAAACATCAAATAAATTATGAAAACGATAATATTAAAATATGGACACACAAAGGATGGTCGAAAATAAAGCGGATTATTAGACATCACACATATAAAAAAATATATCGTATATTAACACATAATGGTTGTGTTGATGTTACGGAAGACCATAGTTTATTAGATAAAAATTGTAATCAAGTAAAACCAAATGAATGTATTATTGGTATGGAATTATTACATAGTTTTCCAAAGAATTTACCAAATATTTATAATGATATTGATAATCAATATAGTAAATTGAACTTACAAAAATTGTATGTAAATCTACGAATGGATAATCTAATATGTGATATAAAAGAACGTACTGATGGAACATTATATTTAAATAATATTCGTAATATAGATAAAGAACTATTAGATGATAAAATAATATCAATACGTCTATTACACGAACGGTATAACGACTACGTATATGATATTGAAACTGAAGAAGGTGTATTTCACGCAGGTATTGGTAGTATGATTATAAAGAATACGGATAGTGTATTCGTACAATTTCAATGTTTAGATGAAGAAGGTAGAAAATTATCAGGTCGTGCTGCTCGTGAAAAGAGTATTAAACTAGCTATAGAAACGGAACACGCTATTCAAGAAAAAAAACTAAGAGATCCTCAAGTATTAGAATATGAAAAGACTTTTCATCCATTTATCTTATTTAGTAAAAAGAGGTATGTTGGTGATTTATATGAATTTGACCCCGATAAATATAGTCGCAAAAGTATGGGTATTGTATTAAAACGCCGTGATAATGCACCTATTGTTAAAATTATTTATGGTGGTATTATTGATATTATTATGAAAGAGAAAAATATTCCGGATGCAGTAATATCATTTGAACGCAATATGCAAAAATTATTACGTGGTGATTATCCTATTGATACACTCATTATATCTAAAACATTATCATCATATTATAAAGATCCTACTAGAATTGCTCACCGTGTATTAGCTGATCGTATAGGTGAAAGAGATCCCGGTAATAAACCAATGATAGGTGATAGAATACCATTTGTATATATTAAAGTCGATAAAAATGTAAAACTTCAAGGTGATAAAATAGAGCATCCTGACTATGTTCGTGAAAACTCATTACAACTCGATTATGAATTCTATATTATGAAACAAATTACTAAACCGGTTACACAAATTTTCGCATTATGTTTAGATAAAATACCCGGATATAATGATGATATTACAAAGTTTGATAAAATATTTGATGATATGGTACATAGTAATTTATGGTCCCGTAATGAATGTATTAAAAGAGTTAATGAAATGAAACGTAAAGAAGCTGAAATTATATTACTAACTTCTATTAGAGATGCATTAGGTTTGAAAAAACAAAGAGTTCAAGATAATATGAAATATGTTGAACGCGCAACTAAAAGAAAAGCGACAAAAGATGCTAAGAATTCAAATTAATATATACTCTTTTTTTTAACACTTTATATTATCTATAATATATCTATTATATATAATATCATTTTCATATTTATGAACACGATGGTGGACCCATAAATCTCCATCCCGGACATGGATAACAATCCGGATTCTTTCTACAATAATCATAATCAACTATTGGATCATCTATATATAATGGAGCATACCACGGTGCATATAGTCTTCTATAATAACCACGTCTCCAATATGGTATGGATCCATATGGATATACACCCGGATAAATATCAGGATAATACATATGATGATGACCCGGATAGAAACCTTCTTCTATTAATGGGCACGAGCATATCAGTATACTCCATACAATCATTAATAATAAAAATACTATTAATATTAAATTATATTTGCTATTCATATATAATAAAACATTGAAAAAATATATGAAACTATAGTAGTAACATATTTAATGAATACTACAGATATATATACTGATATTGTATATGACTATATTCACAATAAATGTAAAATTGATCCAAATAATATATATCTTAAAACAACTGATATAATAAAAAAACCATTACCACCTATACAAGAAGACATTGGTACTAAAGATATCTTCTATAGTGGAGGTGATAATAATAAAACCGCATTATCTAATACTGATATAACACATATAGTTCACAAAGATATATGCAATAATCTTATTGATGAAACTGCTTCAATAAATCTATCATTTCAATCTCATATTATTTCAATACTTAAAACACCACCATTTAACTCTATATATTCGATTGACGAACTAACTCAATTATTGCCAATATTATCAAAATATTCAACACATAATTTTAAATATACAGGTCCTTATAAATTAAATAATTATTTACGTCAATATACAGAAGTTATTAGCTCTGCTTTAAAAGAAAAATTAGGAAGAGATACTATTGAAAAAGTTATATCACTATCGAAATGGAATTATTTGAAAGATATTAATAGCGAACTTATTGCTTGTTTACTTCCTGTACAAAATATTTATCAAACAATTATACAATACCTTTTTTTATGTTTTAACATAAAAAGACAATTACCTAGATATGAAATTATAGTTGAGGCTTCAAAACAATTGTGTCAACATTTAACTAAATGGATGTATGAACATCGTTTCGATCTATTACCTGATGGAACCGTCTTAAATACGGTTTTAAATGAATATGGTAAACAATATAACAAAGAATTTAATGATACATATGAAATAATAAAAAATAATAGAAATTTTTATAATCCATTCATATCAACACATAATAATATTGAAATATTTCAAAGTTGGAATAATCTTGACAATATATATAAATATTTACTATCATTACAATTCAATATTAAACCTTCCCAATATGAACTCATATCATTATCTTGTTTACTTAATAAACCAATATTTATTATGATAGGATACAAAAATAATATAGTTTATTCACCTATTAATGTTTATACACCTTTCAAATATAGTAAAATTGTTGATATACCTATATCGATTATAATGGATAATAATAATGATTATCACTTATTATGGTTTAAACATTTTAACATACCATTGACTAGCTTTTGTAATTATCCAAAAGTTTCTAATCAAATAGTATATACTGAAAAAAAACCTATAAGACTAAATATTATCGGTAGTTCTAGATTTATTATTGATAAAAATGCGTATGATATAATGGATGATATAAATTTATTAGATAAGTCTCTTATTTGCGATATACCATCTTTTTTAAAACAATTGTCAAATACATCAATTTCTATTACACCTATATTATCTCAAATGAATACGGATAATGAAAAAAATGAAAAAAACGATGTTACAAAAACTCATAAAATTGGCAAATTTATATATACAAATAAGATTACCAATATTGATAATCTTATCAATAAAAAATTACCAAAACATATACTAAATGCTGATATTCCAATAGATATCTTCATATTCATGAAATATGGAGTTATCCAATTATTTAATTTATCTAATAAAGATGGACAAATACAACTAAATAAAGCTTATAAAAATGGATTTATAATACGTACTAATTTATAATGGTGGTAAAAATGTTGTAGTTGGTTTACTAATTGGTAATAAATTAGATGTAGATGATGTTTGTACATAACATTGAAAACCCATAATTACGTGATATATTGCATAATATAAAATATATATTTCACTAAAGATTGTAGCAATTACTGTCGATAATATACGTAATATAAAATTATTCATTCTATTACATTCCCATGCTAAAACCAATGCACATACACTTACTAATATATGTAATACTATTATACCAAATAATCTATAAGGATATTTCTTATATAATACGGATAATATACCAAATCGGTTCCATTCATCAGTATTATTAGTATCATCAATACATTGTGGTTTTTCTAGGATAGAACTAGATAGATCACTCTTAATACTAGATTCTGTTGGTTTATCATTGAACATTGCGATACAACGTTGTACGGCATTATTCATATCAGAAAAAAAGGTATTCATTTTACTTATTATAACAAAAGATTTTTTCATCTAGTAAATGCAATATTTAATAGATAATCAAAGAAACTAAAATCAAATGAATTTGCGTGTGATTTCATAAATTCTACAAAAAACGATTTCAATAATATATATCCTACATAGAATGGCATAAACATAACTGCTACTATTATTCGCATCCATTTTAGTGTTATTGGATCTTCTGCATATTCTTGGTACGCGTGATAACCTGCAATATAACACATGAGTATATATAATCCACCTAATAATAAAAGTGTAATATTAGTAGATGAAAATACACTTTTAGGTTGCGCCATTTCATCGGTTTTTATAGATGCTTTTGTTAAATCAGGTTCAACTATTTTATCTTTATCTGCTATTATAGGATAACCATATGGATCATTCATATTTTATAATATTGTTTAATATATTAATCTAAAAAAAATAATATTTATATTAATAGTAGAAATGAATAGAACTTTATTTAATGTATCAAATATTAATAAATGGAATCATTTTTTGAATGATTATAATATAATACGTATTAATCCTAATTTACGGTGGATGAATGTGATTAATACGGATATAATAAATGATGAAATTGAAAATAATTATTTATCTCAAATGGCATTTATGCATTCTCGATCTTATTTAATTGGATATAATATTAATCAAATGGAAGAATATGCTAATGAAGAAGATGAATATTTAGATGATATGTCAGTTATACATTCTAGATGTGAAAAGCATGCTTAAATTATATTGATATCATCTAAATCTATATTTGCAATTAATGGACTATACATATCATTTAATTCTTTCTGTTTCTTTTTATTATATTTCTTATCATCATATAAAATACATAATTTCAATATTTTCTCAACTTCTTTTAATGTCAATTTATAATTTGCACATAATTCTAAATGTGTTTTCATATATTGTGTATTTATAAAAACTGAATTATATAATAAACAAGAAAATATTGCAAAATTATCAATATCTATAGACATTTTTTTACTAACATAATTTATAAATTTCATATTATAATATCGGTAATTATACTTTGAAATTATCGCAGATTTATTATAACCCGTAAATTTTCTATCTTCTTTCATATATGGTTTTAATATTTTATTTGTAGATACCGATGTAAATATACCTATATATTCACTAAAATCATCCCATTTTCCAAATATATTAGATTTTATAACTAGGGATGTATATAAATAATCATAATATTCTAAACATATATCTAATTGTTTTTCATATGTAATATCATTTGGCATAAAATTTGTAAAATTTTCGTGTATTATTAATGGAACAAAACTTTCATCTATATAATACATATTCAATAATGAATTCCATTTTAAATCAGGATTATGATATATATTTTTTATACAATATTCTATATCCATATCTACATCTTTATTACCAAAAATATCTAAAAATTGTTTAATATCTTTATTAGTATCGTGTGAATCATTAACAAATAAATTTAATGATTGCATTAATAATAGTGACCTTCTATAATCTTGTTCACAATATGGGATACACAATTTCAAAATAGAATCATCTATTTTCATATTTTCAAGATTATTTATTCTCGATAATAATTTGTATATATTCTCTTCTAATGGTAATGGAATATTTATATGTATTATATCTTTTAGTATAGACTGAATACTATGAGTCATATTATTGGTTATAAGTATAATTGGTGAGTTATTAATAAAAATTTTATTTTTAACGATTTTTTGTATTTCATTATCAGTCATTTTAATTTTATTTTTGCGATTATATATTTTTTTCTTTTCAATAAATTCTTTTTTGCTTATATTGATATATTCTTGTATATCACTAGTTGAACATTCTTTCTTTGGTTCCATTCCATCTAATTCATCCATTATAATTCCGGTATTTTTATTTTTATATAGGTCAGTTATAGATCTAATTGATAGTATTGATTCTAATTTATCGCAAATAATTTTGGATGTTCTAATTTCGGAGGCGTTGAATTCAAGAACATTATAATTCCACTTTTTTAATAATACATGTGCTAATGCAGTTTTTCCAGTACCCGGAGGTCCACTCAATAATACGGCATTTTTAAATTCAGGGTACCACTTAGAATGATCTGCAAATACGGATATCCATTTATTTAAATTATTTATTATTTCATCCAAACCGTAGAACTCATCAAAACTATTTGGAATATATTTATCCGTCCATAATTGAATATCATCTATTAAACTCATAATAATAAATGATATTTATCTAATTCGTTTTAATTACCTATTGCAGTTAATAATCTATCATATGCTTTTATTAATAGACTATTCTTTGGTGTATAAGCTTGTCTATATAATCTTACACTATATATTAAATACCATATTGCCATAGCTAAGAATATTAATGCTACTAATAATATTACCATATCTCGCATATTTGGCGCAAATGATGATACTACCATACCTCCTATTGCTACACCTATAAGTATACATACTGCAAGTATACTATTATTAGAAGTTTTCGCAGGATCAACATCAATATCTAAATTGAATAAACCACAATCTTTTTTAGTCGACATATACTATAATAATAGATTTAAAATATATAATCCGGATGTGTTCTAGTTCCTGCACTTGAAGTATATTTAGGATTTTCTATAGGTATTGGTAATGTACTAACATCATTAGCATATTTAACATATTGTTTTGCATTTGTTATTATATTAGGAACACAATAATCTAAAACATATGCATTTAATTCTTTTACTTGATTTGCTACATCCATTTTTCTATTTTTTCCATATTGTAAATATACTGATTTCATTACTATTTTAAGTTGTGTTACATCTTGTAAACCTATCTTAAGATTACCTTCAGTTTGTTTAGCTACGTGATATGCTAATAATTTTTGTATAATTGCTATATTTTGGTCACTAAAAAACATATTTTGAACCTGATTTTGTTCATATATACTACCTACTGCTTCTGCTCGGTATTTATTAGGTGTATATGTTTTTTCTTCAAATAGTGGGTGTTGTATATAATAATCGAATTCATTAGATGGTTTTAATGGTTTACCTTCAATATCAATACGACCATTTCTAATATTATTCATTATATCTTGACGTTTCCGCTGTTCATCGTATATACGATTTATAATTCGTTCCATTTATAATATGTTTCTATATTTTTTTTCACATATTTATAATATATATAATGTTCCGTCAATTATTAATCATTTTCTTTTTATTAAATGCTATATTTTGGGGTTTATTTCCACATTCATCTCATTGCAGAATAGTTTCTCAATTATTCGGCTCAAATGTTAAATGTCCTCCACATATAATACATATTTCTTTCGGTGTTATATGTTTCCTATTAGCAATCCTATTTGCACAACAAGAATATATTATTGACTTACTAAAAGATGTTAAAGATATTATGGTTGGTGCGGGACAAGCAGTTGGCTATGCTAAAGAACAATTTCAAAGTCCACAAGACTTTCGTGCTAAAATAGAACACTTTGTTGAAACAAAAAAATCAAAATAAATAGTATATAATGAATCTAAATGTAAAATATAAACCATATCCTTATGGATATTCACCCGATGCAATAAAAATTATAGATACTATAACTATGTCAAAAGGTAATAAAAAACAATTTATTATACAAGGTACTGCCGGACTATCTAGTCAAATATATTTTGGTGATTATGATATACTAGAACGTGTGGATGAATCTATATTTAATAATGTAAACTCATTCGATATCTATATTAATAAAGTTGTTAAACGTTTTCAAAATATTATTAGAAATCTTTTAGATATGAAATTAGTTTATATTGGTGATATAAAATGTGGTGAAATCACATCTTGGAATGTTAATAATATAAAAGATATCAAGAAATTACACTCAAAACATATTATAAATGATGATGAATTATTAACGGCTATTAATGAAATCAATTGTAAAACTTGCTTCCGTACACGCAGATTTGGTATTATAAGATGGACTCCACAAGATATTTTAAATGGTTATGTTATATTACGTGATAATACTAAATATACATTACACGATGCAATCAAAAATGATTCTGCTATGACTAAGATGGATATAATTGCTTATACGGATAATAGATTCGTTGAATATTCTATTATATATCGCTTTACATACCAAAATAATGATATTTCTACTGCCGTTGAAAAAGTATTTAATTCATTTTATCAATCTACTGAATTAAGTTATCTTGATGAAAAATTTTTTAAAGTTATTAAACGTATTTTTAGTATCGCACGATTTAAACAAGATTATAATACTATTAATAAATTATCGAATGTATTAAACAGCGATTTAGGTCGTATATATAGTGTTATTACGGATACAAATACAATTATCTATATTTTAGAAAATATTAAAAATATACCAAAACGAAGAATTGAAATTGAAATACAAGAATTTAGAAGACGATTATCAAATATATATACATTAGAAAAATGGGTTCAACTAGAATTACCTATTTTAAAACACATTTATTCTATTCAGTTTATTAAATCTCGTAAAGAATTATTAGAAAAATTAAAAAAATTAAGTACTGCACTTAATTATATACTAAATTATTATTCACTTCAATATTTAATTGATAATAATATATGTGTATACGGTTGTGAAGATAATATTATTGTACCTAAAAATGAAATAATCGATACTAAAATACACAAAAATGAAATTATTAAAACTAAAATTGCATTAGACTTATTCATGAAAAAATTTTAATCAATATTTTAATTATTTTTAAAATATTCATTATTTTAATAAACTATTCAATTTATCCATCAATGATGGTTTCTTTTCTTCTAATTTTCTTTCTACAGTATTTTCACGTTTCCACGCAGGATCCGTATAACATTTGCTATCAACTAATTCTTTCGATAATTCCTCATAAGATAAACTTTTAAATGTATCCGTATATACAGGTATAGGCCCATCACACTTATTTTCAGCCCACAATTGTCCAAAACAATCTTTTCCTACATCCTTTGATTTCAATGTTAATTTTGCACAAGCGCCTACCATCTTATTTGCTAAATTTATTTGATCCGGTGACTGTTTAACACATAATATTGTTGTTAATATATCACCATTCATAGTATATGGATAATCTCTTAATTTAGATACATCTATTTGATTTTCTATATTTGCTATTATTAATTCATTTTTATCATTTAATGCTATATAAAAACCACCACAATTATTATCTTTGGTACAATCTGTACCTAGTTTATTTATTAATTCACCTATATTATTAATATTAAAATTTAATTGATCTATTGGTATTTTTTTCATATTTTGTGATGCTATAAAGTCAAATGGCAATTTATGTGGATATGCTATATAAATATTAGAAGGATCACGCATCATTTTATCATTATCTTTATAAATCATTACATTAATGCTTTTTACATCATTATATCGATTTGATGATAAATCTATTTTTCTTTCAGTAACTCCCGTTAATAAATTTACTTTCATTTCATCTTTTTTATTTTTATATATTTCCAATCCCGTAATTCGTCCATCTAATAATGCTAAATTTAATAATGCACTCGTTTTTAAGTTGTCATTTAAAAGTTTATTTAAATCTATATATGGTATATTAATAATATCTCCTATCGACCTATTGTTATTTAAATTTGTTGGTTGGATTAAAATATTATTTGACTTTTGTGTAAAATGTTCTTTTTTATAATGATTTAACTCTAATTCATAATAAATTATAAATAGTAGTAATATAAATGCACATATTACTATTATATTAATAACTTCCATTTTATATTATATATATTATTTAATTTGTACGTAATTCGTATATTGACATGCCAATTGTATTATTTTCTTTTTGTCTTTCTTTTCCCATATTTGATGTAGATTTAATAGTTTCTTCTCTATTATATTCAGGTATTACATATTCATCCGGTTCTAACATTGTTTTTAAAATATATTTACCTTTCTTGTAAGATTTGTTTCTACTTTTATTATTGTTTCTATAACAATTTGTATTCTTAATTTCATTCATTATTTCTTGATATGATAGTGCTTTAAATGTATCCGAATATTCAGGTATAGGATTATCACAATTATTTTCATCCCATAATTGTCCAAAACATCCTTTTCCAATATCTTTTGATTCTAATGTTAAATTTGCACATTTACTAGATAGTTTATTAGATAGTTTATTGGATAGTTTATTAGATAGTTTATTAGATAGTTTATTAGTAGGTTCTTGATATTTATTTTTAGAATAGATTATACTAAATACTAAGTTATCAGGCATTTTTTCAAACTTTGATGGATCTGCTTTATCTGTATATATATTAAACGTTATTTTATTATTTGTACTAATAGTAATACTAAATGTTTCACAAAAAGAACCATTAAGCCTTAAAGCTTTCTGTAGTTCTTTATTATTACATAATTCATCACCGAACAATTTAATAAAATTATCTTTTGTTGGATTTTTTAAAAAAGGAGCTGTACTAAAATCAATACCTAATAATTCTAAATTAAAATCATATTCTATTTTTTCAGATTTTACTGAACTCGGAACTACTTTATTCATATAAACTTGATATGTATTCGTATTATCTTTAAAATACATATCTTTATTACTTGTAAATTGTAATGAATAAGGCATTACATAATAATTTTTAGTATCAGTAGTGGTCTTTATATTTAATTTATTCAATAAATTATCTTTAGTAACTTTTGATATACTTAAAGTATTGTGATTAATATCGGTATTAGTTCCTCGTGTAGGATATATAAATAGTTTTGAAAATTTATCTGGTTCAGAAACTATCATAAACATATTTATACCTTTACAATTTGTATCATTTATACATGCTACTATAACTTGTGCAACTAATTTATAGCTATTTTCATCAACACGTAATGGTTCTTTACCACCTATTATAGTTATTTTTCCATCATTAAAGTTTACATCTATTTCATGTTGGATATTGGGTATAGTATACATATCATCTATATTACCCAACATAATATATGTTTGAATATTTTTAATAACAGCTAAACGTTCTTTATTAGTATCTTGAAAATGTTCATATCTTTGTTTTTTATACCATATAAATCCTAATAATAATATTGATACAAGTATTATTAAAATCAGTATTGAATTACAATCACCAAACATAGTCTTTAATGATTTACTCATAGAATATATATTATAGAATTATATATAATTTATGATAACGATTTCATATCAACATTAATTGAACAATTTTTACATTGTCCTTGTGAATCATTTGTTACTTCTACCTTATTATTATTACTAAGATTGTTATTGTTACTTTTATTATAAACAACAAAAATTATTGATAAGATAATAAGTAGTCCTATCAATAATAATGTATTATTACTAGATTTGCCTCTTCTCATTTAAAATATACATAGAAAATCTATAAATTTGGATCATATTTACCTTTATTAATATAAACACCCGGATAATAATAATCGCTATTTAAAAATCTTTTATCAACACCCGTAGTATTTTCAGGAAAATTTACTTTTGATAATTCTAATACATTTAATGGTACACTTTTATCATATATAGCCGTTACGGTAGAAACATTATTATCTGCAGGTAAACAAATAGGTGGCCTTGGTTGAGGTACTGACCAAAATTGGGGTGGTATAAATGACCAACCATATTGACTAGCTATATTTCTATTAGCTTCTTTTAGAGGATAATTAATAGTTGGTTTATATGCAAAATTAGAGGCAATATTATCATCTATTGATTTAAGTCCTAAACTATTATCAGTTTTATTATTATCAACTAAATCATTAGACATTTGATGGAATAAGGTAGTTAAGAAATTCTTTGTAGTATCAGTTGCATTTTGTAACCAATCCGGTATATCTAATACAACTTTAATACCATCTTTCATGATAGAAGTTTTACGTTTAGAATGCTTATTAGCAGGTTTGAAATAACGCATAATAAGTGATTGACAATTTGGTAAATCTTCAATAATATCAATATAAATTTCTAATTCTTCCATATTAAGATCATCAACTTGTTTTGATGATGGAATATAACCTAACATTTTTTTAAAAGATTCTTTTACATACATTTCATATGATTTTTGAAATATTAAATAAAATTCTGAATCTTTATTCATCAATCGTTCGTGGCATTCATTATTATTTTTTAAATAATTCATCATTGCATTTTGTGCTCTTAATATATAACTTTCTTTTGATTTGATTTCATCTTTTATATAATTTCGTTCTGTAGGAGGTATAGCTTTTACATCTCTATTTCCAGTAAAATGTTCTATATTATAATATCTTGTATCAATTTGTTGTAAATGAGGCGTTGATATAATTGTTCCATCCGGAGTATTTATATTTTCTTTAACGGGTCTCAATAAATTACAAGAAACTTTATCTTTACGATCACCATGTGCAAATTTCCAATATTCAACATATTCATCATAACTTTTAAAAACCTTATTAATACGATTATTCTTCCATAATTGATAATTTACACCATCATATGTTAACTTTTCATCACAAAATACGGAACTTATAAAGTTTTCAACATTCATATTTTTAGCACAACCACAAAATGATTCAGGTAATGATGAACCGCAACCACATTTCATAGAAGATTGATATACTAATACCACTAATAGTATAATAAATATTATTATTAGTATACTCATATTATTTATAATAAACAGACATTTTAATCACGATTTACAATATGCTAATCCAATGAATAATACAATTGCTAATATAATAATTAGTAAAGTCATAAATCTTTTTTAATATAAATATACATTTTATAACACGAATAAAATATTAGTAATAATTATATGAGTAATAATATATATAATCCGTCTAAAGATGGAGTTATTGAATTAGAAGATGGACGCGATATAAAAAATTTAAAAATTAGTAATAAAGATTTACTCGGTAAATTTGGATTAATAAAAGTATATGCACCGTGGTGTGGATATTGTCATGCATTAAAAGAAAATGCAATGAAATTTTTAGGAGAAAATATGAAAGAATATGAATTTAATGTATGTGCAATAAATTCCGATAATCCAAAGAATAAAGATTTATGTCGTCGATTACAAGTTCGTTATTTCCCTTATTTAATGATACATACTCCTACGGGACAAATAGCTCCTATCGAAGATGATTTACATAATTCTCGTTCTATTGAAAAAATATTAGAAGTTATATGTAGAATATCAAATGGTTTATGTTCCGTAAAATCTATTGGTAAAGATACTGCAAACCCATCTAAAGTATCATGTCATAAAGATGCAATATGTTGTGAAAAAGTAGGTGATAAAATAGAATGTCAGCCTGGAATAAAGAAGAAATTAAAATAATTTAATAATTACCGGTAGCTCTATCTTCATATGTAGTATTTGAAGGATCAATCATTTTATTGTATATATTATCAGTAATTTTTCTATAATCATCATTATTATTTCTTATGTAAATATGTATTCTTTTAGTTGCTTCAGTTACTAAATAAAAAATGGTTGCAACTAGTAAAGAAAATAAAAGATTTAATCGTCCTCCTGCTTGATAAATTAATATAGTTAATGCTATTAATTTACCAAATATTGTATTTGTAAATCTTTTATACCATAATGGTGGTTCCGGATAGCCACCATATGATAACATTGCAGTCGATAATGCGTGTATAAAACTAGTATTTTCAAACATATTATTAATATACTATAATAATACATTTATTTATCCACGTATGACATTAATAATTTTTTTAATTTCTGCTAATATATTTTCCTTACTTTGTGTACCATCAACTATATAAATATTAGGAATATTAATATTCATACTTTTATTCAAATATAATTCATCATATAAATTTGAAATACTTTGTAAATAATCATAAGGTATTATTTCATTTTCGCGAGAACGTTCATGAATTCTATCATAACATACTTTAGGTGGAGTATTAATATATATTACATTTTGTGGATACCAACCAAAGTCTTTATTCATATCTACCATTAAATCAATATCTAATTTAGATAAATATTGATCATCTTTTAATTTTTGACCAAATATATGAATACAACTTAATGGTGATCTTTCTAATATATAATTAATATCGCATTTATTATTTTTCATATGGTGTTGCAATACTTTCATTTGAAATAATAATGATTTACCTTTCATATCTTTATAAAATTCTTGTAAATAAGGAGCCCATTCATTAACTGGTTCCTCTATACAATTATATTCATTACATAATGATCTTATAACGGTAGTTTTACCGGATCCTATATTTCCATCAATAACAATCGAATTAGACATTTTATGATATGAATATATTAAAACATTTTTATAATCAAAATAAATTTATATTGAATTACATACGGGTATTGATAATTGTTTAAGAGTAGACATAATAAGTCTATTTTGTTTGAAAAGTATTATTAATATAATAGGTTGTGTAATTGAATATAATATAATAATGAAGAATAATAAATTAATATAAGGATGTGTTTTTGATTTTACATAGCGTGATATTGGTTCAAGAATTGCATTTTGTATTCTTTCGAAAGTTTCCTGTTTTTTAAATTCTATTATAAATTGTTCTATTAGATCATTAACTAATTTTTGTATCATATTATTATTTAAAATTATAATTTTTAAAATAAAAATTATACATATGACTACCTTAATATCAAATAATACTTATGGAGAATTACATAAACTGGATAAACCTTATGTTATAATTTTAAAAAATACATATACGCCATTTGGAATTCAAACATCATTTAATAAAAGAATAATTCATTGGTATATTAAATCAATAGATGATATAAAATTAATAAGACATTTTCAAGAAGATTTACAAAATAATATACTAAAAGATGCTAATTTAATTATTAATACAAAAATAACACAAAAAGATAATTATCCACCTATAATTGAAACAAATATAAATACAAATTTAGATAGCGATGAGTGTATATCACACGATACAGGAGAAATAGTAACTTATAATTGTATTACTAAGAAAACACGTGCGGATGTTTTAATTTCTTGTGATACAATTGTATTAATGAAAAATAAAGTGAATATGATATGGAATATAGATAAAATAGTGCGTTATCCTGATATAAAAAAATGTCAAAGTTTATGATAAAACGATGTCAAAATTAATGATTCAATACACAAAGTATATTGATTATGATAAGCTAGAAAGAATGAATTGGGATTTTCATAATCCATCTAAAGATGGTTCATTATATATAGCAAAATTAAAGAGGCCAATATATATGATATTACCAAAAACGGAAATTATGGAAATATATGAAGAACCAAATTCAGGAGTAAAGCGATTAAAATACATAATAGATAAAAAGAAATGCAAACAATTCATATTATTTTGTGATAATA
>Ga0315904_10003936_pt1 | contig 21484 bp, 20 predicted proteins | sample LakEriMetagenome_6_FD_203529 | JGI IMG/M metagenome (GOLD analysis project Ga0315904, IMG submission 203529) | Freshwater fungal communities from buoy surface, Lake Erie, Ohio, United States - Buoy 12 MA120 | ecosystem: Environmental > Aquatic > Freshwater > Lake | place: USA: Lake Erie, Ohio...
TTATGTCCAGGAGCTTCAAAGATGCTCATTCTCCGGCAGCATTCTAGATATCAAAGAGAAGCACCGGATCGCCGCTAAAAAGGATGGTTCCGACGAGTACTCCGAGAGATGGCGTCTTTATGATTGCTTCGTATTCGAAACCGTTGCCAGCCTGTCCGGCGGCCCCAAAAGTTATGTGCTGTTCGCTGGCGATTGGTATGAAGTCGAGCCGTCGTTCAAGGCGCAAGTCGATTCATATTTCGACAACATCGAAAAGGTTGTCAAAGTCGGCCCTACGATGTGTAGGAATGAAGTTGAACTTATTGCACACATTGAGGCAACTCGACCCGATTTACTAAAGCTCGACAGGGAACTGATCAATCCTGGTGGCACCAGATACGCCAATCTAGAACCCTGTGATTTCTTTTCAGATGCAAAGGAGTTCCTGCATTTGAAAGACGGACATTCATCAGGTCCGATAAGCCATCTTTGGATGCAAGGCGTCGTGAGCGCCGAGGCTTTCGTTAGTGACCGAGAGTTCAGAAAAAAGCTGAGAGCGAAAGTTCGTTCTTTGCGATCGGGTTTTGAAAAGCATCTTCCTCGGGCACAAGACTCATTGCGAAGAAGCGACTTCAAAGTCATCTACGGCATCATGCGGAAACCATACGCAAACGGTCAACTTGGGCTTCCATTCTTCAGTAAGGTGAGCCTGCAAGCAGCAGCCGAACGCATCGAGCAGCTAAACATTCCCGTCGCAATCGAACTGATTGAGAAGCCATCGTCTGACTCGGACAACTCGGTGGGCGACGGAGTCAGTGAATGACCTCCGACGCCTTCAACCCTGCCGAAAAACACCAATCCCAGATCCCTGCCCTGCAGATGCTGGTCGCGCTCGGTTACACGCCCCTGCCGGAATCCGAAATCATCCGCCAGCGGGGCGGCCGCCTCCGCAACGTGGTGCTCGATGACATCCTCGTTGAGCAACTCCTGAAGCTCAACTCCTTCGAGTATCGCGGCAAGTCCTACCCCTTTGACCTGGAAGACGCGCATGACGCGATCCGCCGCCTCAAACCTACGCCCGACCGTGTTAAAGGCCTCAAGGCCACCAATCAGGACGTCTATGACACACTAATCCTCGGCACGACGATCACCAAGACGATTGACGGCGATTCCAAGAGTTTCAGTTTCCGGTTCATCGACTGGGAAAACCCGGCCAACAACGCCTTCCACGTTGCCGCTGAAGTCGCGGTCGAGCGCACGGGAAGCAGCGCCACAAAACGCTGCGATATCGTGGCCTACGTGAACGGCATTCCCTTCATCGTGATCGAGAACAAGCGCCCGACCGAAGGTCTGAAGAAGGCCGGCAGCCAGCTCATCGGCTACCAGAGCGAAGACGGCATCCCCCAGCTCTTCCATTTCGCTCAGTTGTTGATCGTGGCAAACCGCAACGAGGCGCTCTATGCGACTGTCGGTACACCGCGCAAATTCTGGCATGCCTGGCGCGATGAAGACGACACTGAAGAAGACGTCGCGCGCGCCGCTAACCGCGGCCTGACAAAGCACGAAACCGAGATGGTGTTCTCAGGGTCCTTGGTATCCGCCCGCCGCTTCTTCAAAGACCTGCAAGCTAGCGGCGCACGCGCCGTCACAGAGCAGGACCGCGCCATCCATGCCCTCTGCCGACCCGAGCGCCTGCTAGATCTTGTTCGCCGCTTCACCGTTTTCGATGGCGGCGTTCGAAAGATCGCGCGCCATCAGCAATTCTTCGGCATCAAGCTGGCCGTGGAACGCGTCAAGCAATTCGACCTGGCTCGGACCCGCAAGGGCGGTGTGATCTGGCACACGCAAGGCTCAGGCAAGTCCCTCACCATGGTGATGCTTGGCCGAGCCCTGGCGCTCGACAAGGCGATCCCCAATCCGCGCATTATCATCGTCACGGACCGGGACGACCTCGACAAGCAGATCAAGGGCACATTCAAATCCTGCGACATGGATCCGGTTCGCGCAACCAGCGGCTCTCACCTGCTCTCGATGATCCGCGCCAAGACACCGCTGATCACCACCCTGATCAACAAGTTCGACACCGCTCTGCGCAACGGCGAAGACCCGGATGAAGATTCTAATCTCTTCGTCCTCATCGATGAAAGCCACCGTTCCCAGACGGGTACGCACGGCGGATACGGACAGCTGGCCGTCAAGATGCGGCGTCTCCTGCCAAGGGCGTGCTATCTCGGTTTCACCGGCACACCGCTGCTCAAGAATGACAAGCGCAACACGTTCACGACCTTTGGCGGGCTGATCCATCACTACAAGATTGACGAGGCGGTGGCAGACGGCGCTGTTGTGCCCCTGCTCTACGAAGGCCGGCTCGTTGACCAGCAGATTACTGGCGGCGTGATCGATGCCTGGTTCGACAAGATTTCTGAAGGTCTCACGGACCAGCAAAAAGCCGACCTGAAACGCAAGTTCTCGCGCATGGACGCGCTCTCGAAGACGGGACAGGCAATCCGTGCCAAGGCGTTCGATATCTCGGAGCACTACCGTCAGCATTGGCAGGATACCGGATTCAAAGCGCAATTGGTGGCCCCGTCGAAGGCCGCAGCAGTCCGATTCAAGGAAGTCCTCGACGAAATCGGACACGTCACCAGTGAAATCATCATGTCGCCGCCCGACGAGAACGAGGGCAACGACGATGTGGACTCGGAATCGAAAGATCTCGTTCGCCGCTTCTGGGCAAAGATGATGGCGCGGTACAAGACCGAAGAGGTTTACAATCGCGAGATCATCGACAATTTCAAAGGCTCAGGTGAGCCAGAAATTCTCATTGTCGTTTCCAAACTGCTCACCGGTTTCGACGCTCCGAGAAACACGGTCCTTTACGTCTGCAAGCCGCTCCGCGAGCACAATCTCCTGCAGGCGATTGCACGCGTGAACCGCTTGTTTGAAGACGGAGACACCGAGAAACAGTTCGGGTTCATCATCGACTATGAGGGGCTGCTCGGCGAACTCGACCGGGCGCTCACAACGTATACGGCCTTTGCAGGCTTCGAAGACAGCGACCTCATCGGCACCGTGCATGATGTGAAAGAAGAGATCCGGCGGCTCCCGCAGCTGCATGATCAGCTTTGGGACCTGTTCAAGCCGGTCCTCAACAAGAAGGACATGGAAGCCTTCGAGCAGTTCCTTGGCGATGAAGCGATCCGTCAGGAATTCTATGAACGTTTCCGCACGTTCGGGCGTTGCCTGCATATCGCTATGTCTTCCGACAAGGCACTTGATGTCTTTGCGCCGGAAACGCTCGAGAAGATGAAGCAGGACTGGAAGCGCTTTTCGGAGCTGAGGCGCTCCGTTCAGCTGCGTTACCAGGAAACAGTCGACGTCAAAGAGTTCGAACCGAAGATTCAGAAACTCCTCGACGATCACGTCATCGCCATGCCGGCGCAGATCATCATCGAGATGGTCAACATAAATGATCCCAAGGCCCTGCAGGCGGTCGTGGAAGATGCCGGCATCACGGATGCATCAAAAGCCGACCGCATTGCGAGCGCGACGCGCCGCACGCTGACCGAGCGCATGGATGAGGATCCAAGTTTCTACGCGAAGTTCTCCGCCTTGCTCGAGGAGACAATCCGAGATTATCGATCGAGGCGTCTATCCGAGCGCGACTATCTGAACAGCGTCGTCGATCTCGCGCAGAAGGTCGCATCCAAGGACCGCGGCCGGCGCGTTCCTGAAGTGTTGAAAGGCAATGATGATGGCCAGGCCTTCTTCGGGCTTATCGAGACGAAGATGGTGACGGAGACTGGCGCCCCGCTCGATGAGCGCGAGACCGCAATGGTCGCGCTGAGACTGATCGAGATCGTCAAGGCGCACCATATCGTCGACATCTGGTCTAACGAAGTCGCCCAGAACGCATTGCGCAATGCGATCGATGATTACTTCTTCGATGTTCTCAGAGATCAGAAAGGCGTGGTCCTATCGGTTGAGGATCTCGACACGCTGGAACTCGATCTGATGAAACTAGCGCGGGCGCGGTTTCCGGGATGAAGGCTGAACTTCGCCAAATCGACTATGGCTCAATCAAGATTGCTTTCACCGTGAGCCGGCGAGAGCGAACAACACTTGAAATCGCCGTTGAGCCGGACCTGAGCGTCACCGTTGCAGCGCCTGTGGGCGCAGACTGCGCTGCCATTGACGCGAAAGTGCGAAAGCGCGCCGCCTGGATCCTGAAGCAGCAGGCATTCTTTCGCCAGTTTCTGCCACGAACGCCTGAGCGCCAGTTCGTGGCCGGCGCCACTCATCGCTACCTTGGTCGGCAATACCGGCTCAAGGTTCGTGCAGGTCTTATCGACCGCGTGAGGCTCTTTCGCGGTTTCATTGATATCGAAACACTCCGCCCCAAGACGGACGCGCATACACGCAGTCTTGTGGAAGATTGGTACCGGGACCGTGCCAAGCTGAAGTTTCAGGAACGTATCGAGGTCTGCCAGGAACGATTTGCAGTGCCGGCCAAGGTTTCACCGGAAGGGATTGTTGTTCGAAAGCTCAGCCACCGCTGGGGCTCCATGTCGCCGGCTGGCAGACTTGTCTTGAATACAAGGCTCATTGAAGCATCGGTTGATGCGATCGACTACGTCATCACCCACGAGCTCTGCCACAGGCTTCATCCTCATCATGGCAAGGCATTCTTCAAGACGTTGACCGCTGTCATGCCTGATTGGGAACGCCGGAAGGTGCAGCTCGAACGCCTGATGGCCTAAACCCTCGGAGTCAAAGTGGCTCAGTGCCAGCGTCCAGCAACGACAGATACCGCCGGTAAACAAACACGCGCCCCCGCGCCTTCCCGGTAATCTCTTCCACAATCCCGAGTGCCTGCAGCCGCTCGAGCGCTGCCGTCGCTGTCGGGAACGTCACGCCGGAAAGCTCGGCGGCGGTGCCGATCGTCAGAAGCGGGCGCTTCTGAAGGATCGCATGCAAAGCCTGAGCTGCGGGCGCCCCACGCCCAAGCCCGGCGATCCTTGCGGCATCTTCCGCAAAGATCGCAGAAATCGACCGCGCTGCCTCGTGCGCTTGGCGGGCGACATCCCGCACCCCGGTCAGGAAGAATTCAAGCCAGGTCTCCCAGCGGCCATGCTCGCGCACTTCCTGAAGCAGCGCGTAGTAAGTTGCCCGATGAGATTTCAGGTAAAGGCTGAGATAAAGGAGCGGCTCGTCGAGGATCCCCTGCTCGCAGAGATACAGCGTGATCAGCAGGCGCCCGAGCCTGCCATTTCCATCCAGGAACGGGTGGATCGTTTCGAACTGCACATGCGCGAGGCCCGCCTTGATGAGAGGCGGCAGGCCGGAGTCCGTCTCGTGAAGGAAGGCTTCGAGATTGCTCATGAGATCCAGCACGTGCTGGGGCGGCGGCGGCACGAACAGCGCATTGCCCGGCCGTGTCCCGCCGATCCAGTTCTGCGAGCGCCGGAACTCGCCTGGCTGCTTCGTGCTTCCCCTGCCCGACGACAGGAGGATGGCGTGCATTTCCTTCAGCAGGCGGAGCGATAGCGGGAACTCGCCTCGGATGCGGTCCAGGCCATGCGTGAGGGCGGCAACATAGGTCGACACCTCCTCGACGTCATCGAGCGGTACGCCGGGCGCAGCCTCATCTTCGTAGAGCAGAAGGTCGGACAGAGAAGACTGCGTCCCTTCGATCTGGGACGAGAGCAGCGCTTCCTTGCGCACATACATGTAGAGGAAGAGCGATGTGTCGGGCGCCACACTGCGAACACCGTCCAGCCTGCCGAGGGCGAGCATGGCCTCGCTGGCGAGCAAGGACAGGCCGGCCATGTCGATCGGGGGCCGCGGCGGCAGGTCCGGGGGGAGGAAGGCACGCACAGTCTCGCCGGTGACGGTACTGGTCACCCATTTGCCTTTCCGGCCGGAGTCCTGCGGAGCTGCCATGGTCGATCCTTTAATAGCGCCAAATCGTTATTAAAGAATAACCCTATACGCTTTAATAGCCGATTGGGCAATTAAAGGCTTCCGCCCTGTCCGGAAACGAGAAAATTGCCGGGTTCGGCCCCACCCGCCGAGCGGGAGACAAAAATGTCCCAAGCAGCCAGCCCAACCTCTTAAGGACTCGCGCGCCCCGCCCGAATCTTTCCATGACTCCCGTATCATGGCGCTACACATCAGAGACTTCCGTCCAAGCGATGCCGCTGAGCTCACCCAGATCAGCGAGTCTGCCCACGTTCTCGGCGCCCTGCCCCCGCCCGAGGCAGAAGCCCGCATCCTCATTGGCCTGCGCGGGCACCGGCTCACCGGCGCCACCTGGTTTACCCTCAAGGGGCAGACCGGCATCATCTCGTGCATCGCGGTCGCCCAGGCCAACGGCTGGCATTCGGATGTCCAGGAACTCATCGTTGAAGCAAGCCTCTGGCTCAGCTCTCGCGGCGCGGCGCACATCGAGCTCATGGCTATGCCCGCCGACGAGGCCCTCACCGGCTGCCTGATGGAACTGGACTTCAGGACCTACGAGCGCCAAGGCGTCATGCGCCGATTATTGCCCGCTCAAAGCGCTGCCTGAACCGGCCCCGCATCGAGCGGCCGCGACCCCTCTGGCCGCAATCGTTTCAGATACCCCACACCACCGGCGACCTGCGGACAGTGGGAAGCGCGGCCGCGCGGACCTGCCGGCGAGACCCAGCCGCACGGCCTTCTGCCGAATGACCGGATCCTCATTGAGCCTCGCCGGGCAGCCCGGCGTGCTCACTCCGATCCAAACGACAATAACCCAGCCGGGCGAACAGCCCCGCGCCTCTGGCGCGGGCCGGCCGCGAAGGGACTCGAAGGCCTCCTTACGCCGCGCGGCGATCGCCGCTGATCCGTGCCCCGAGAAGTTCAGTCAGGTATCCACCGTCCCGAAGACTTTCTGCTTTGCGGATCACATAGCGCAGGGACGCGCGCAGCGCGCTTCCATCATTGCCCCATTCTTTCGCAACGGTGGCGGGTCCATAGAGGAGAGCCGCAATCTCGCGCTGGCTCATTCCGGCTTTGAGACAGTCGAGCGCGATGACGCCGTTGCGCAGGATCTGCGTCGTCTTCGTCCAGCGCGCCGCTGACGTGTCCGGACCTTTTCCGTAGAGGCGGAGCGCCTCCTTCTGGACTTTCAGCTTGCGCTCGAAATCGATGAGGTCGGGCGTCTGCATTTTCATCCGTACCGGTTCAATTCCGAGATGCGACATGCCGGTGCAGCGGACCTGGACGATGCATCCCTTTCCGCGGATCAGGAGATATTCGCGTGCCGCGCTGTCGGTGACGTGCGTGATGCTGCAGTGATGCACGGTCCGGTCCCAGATATCGCAGCGCTCTCCCGGCACGCGCGGCGTGCAGTTTACCTCGACCTGGTCGGGAAACACGTAGTGGGTCCAGACCGCATCGGCGTCGATGCCGCTCAAGGCAGGATCCGGCATGAGCACAAGCCCCCAGCGCTCAGCGAGGCCCTGCGGCACGCGCGACCGGAGCAGCCGGATGGGGGCGCACGGCGCCTTCCTCTCGGAAATGTCGGCATCCTTCCGGCTGGCCGCATCGCGGCGCAGTTCGTCATTGCGCCGGGCATACTCCCAGGCCCAGCGATCCAGAGGAAGGCGGGACAGGTAATCGTAAGGTGCAGTCTCTGCGCAGGTCTCGAGTGTAAACGTCTTCATGGCAGTCCTCGTTCTGCCCACGACAAAGCAAATTTCATTCCAAAGAAGAAATGTGCGACAATTTTGCCCGCAATAGGGGAAATTGAATCTCCTCCGTATAGGGATCATTAATCTTCAAAGCCGCCAGTGCTTGCCGGGGGCCATGCCTGCGGACTTGCGGGTGTTTGCACCAGCCTGCCGCAACTTGCGCAGGATGGCCCCGCGTCCAACTCACGCGCGCGCCTGAAAGCTGGGAGCTTCTCCGGGACAGGAGAGGTCCCGCGCCCCATGAGCTACCGCTTACACCAGCAGGAAACAGAATGCCGGCGCAGCCTGATGCTGCGCACTGCCTTCTGCCCGGTGGTTCGAGAAGCGCTCGATGCGGCCGATACGATTGAAGTGATGGCCAATCCCGACGGATCGATCTGGATCGAGAAAGCGGGCGCAGGCGTCATCGTTTCAGAGCACACCCTGGATGCCGCCGACCGGGAACGCGTGATCCGGCTGGTCGCCTCCGGCGCGGGTGATATCGTCCGCGCGGGGCATCCGATCATCTCTGCCGAACTTCCGGGGACCGGCGAGCGGTTTGAAGGCTTGCTCCCGCCGGTTTCGACATCGCCGTGCTTTTCGATCCGCAAGCCCGCCTCGTCGCCGTTCGGGCTCAGCGACTATGTCGACCAGGGGAGCCTGTCGCCTGCCCTTTGCACGGCGCTGAAGGAGGCGCTGGGCGCGCATGCGAACATCCTGATTGCGGGCGGCACGTCTTCCGGCAAGACGACGTTCACAAACGCGCTACTGGCAGAGCCGGTGCTCGCCGCCGACCGGATCATCATTCTTGAAGACACGCGGGAGCTCAGCTGCGCGGTGCCCAATGCCGTCCAGCTGAGGACCCAGCGCGGCAGCGTCTGCCTGCAGGAACTTGTCCGCTCGACGCTGCGCCTGCGCCCTGACCGGATCATTGTCGGGGAAGTGCGAGGGTCAGAAGCGCTTGACCTGCTGAAGGCCTGGAACACGGGCCATCCCGGCGGGATCACGACGCTGCATGCAAATTCTGCGCTCGGTGCGCTGAGGCGTCTCGAACAGCTCACGCTTGAAGCGACACCGCGCGCCCCGTTCGATCTCATAGCCGACGCAATCGACGTGGTCGTTTTCATGAGCCGCGCGAACGGCGCCCGCCGCATCGAGGAGGCGCTACGCGTCCTCAGCTTCGACGGCGACGGCTACGTGACCGAGCCGCTGGTGTCGCGGTCCCTTACCCTCGTCAAACACGGAGACTTCACATGACGAACAACCAGACCGACCATGGCAGGAACAGCGTCCGCAAAGCGGCAATCCTGATTGGCCTCACCGCAGCCCTTACCCTTCCGGCCCATGCTGCTGGCACGGGCATGCCCTGGGAAGGCCCGCTCGACCAGATCCTCTCCTCGATCGAAGGCCCGGTTGCCCGCATCGTTGCGGTGATCATCATCACGATCACGGGTCTCACCCTCGCGTTCGGCGAAACGTCCGGCGGCTTCCGCAAGCTGATCCAGATCGTGTTCGGCCTCTCGATCGCGTTCGCGGCAACGAGCTTCTTCCTGACCTTCTTCTCGTTCGGCGGCGGGGCACTTGTCTGATGGTGACGACTGGTCTGCCGCAGGCAGACGAAACGCTCCGGGGGAGCGTTTCGAAGGAGGAACGCAATGAGCGCTAGCGAATGCCCAGGGTTCGAGATCCCGGTCCGCCGGTCCCTGACCGAGCCGGTCCTGATGGCGGGGGCGCCGCGTACGGCGGCCATTGTCATCGGGACTGTGGCGGCAGCGGTCGGGCTCGGCCTGCAACTCTGGATCCCCGGCCTCCTCATCTGGATCGGCGGACATTCTGCGGCCGTGTTCATGGCCCGCCGCGATCCGGACTTCATGACCGTGATGGCCCGCGCGATGCGGCACAAGGAGTATCTCTCATGCTGAACCTCGCAGAATATGCAGAGCGCCCGCGGCTCCTTGCCGACTACCTCCCCTGGGCCTGTCTCGTGGCGCCAGGCGTGATCCTCAACAAGGACGGCGCGTTCCAGATAAGCTTCCGGTATCGGGGACCGGACCTCGAAAGCTCGACCGAGTCCGAACTCGTCGCCGTCACTGCGCGTCTCAACAATGTCCTGCGCCGGTTCGGCACTGGCTGGGCGCTGTTCTTCGAGGCCGTCCGACGTGAAGCGCCGCCTTTCCCGGAATGCGCCTTCCCTGATGCGGTCTCCTGGCTCGTCGACGAGGAACGCGCCATTGCTGCAGATGAAGCCGGCGCCCGGTTCGAGAGCGACTATTACCTGACGCTGCTCTGGCTGCCGCCTGAAGACCTCGCAGGCCATGCCGAACGTGCGCTCGTCACAAATGCCAGGACCGAAGACGCCTATGCCTGGCGCGCACGGCTGGAAGAGTTCCAGCAGCATGCTGCGCGGGCATTTGATCTCCTTTCGACTGCGCTGCCGGAGATCGCGCGGCTGACGGACAGCGAAACGCTCACCTATCTCCATTCTACGATCTCGACCAAACGCCATCCGGTCGCCGTCCCGGAACTCCCGGTCTTCCTTGATGCCGTGCTGGCGGACGAGCCGTTCACCGGTGGCCTCGAACCCATGATCGGCAATGCTCACATCCGTACCCTGACGGTGCTGGGCTATCCGGCCTCGACGCTGCCCGGCATCCTCGACGAACTGAACCGCCAGGGGTTCGGCTATCGCTGGGTGACGCGGTTCATCGCGATGGACAAAGCTGAGGCCGAGAAGCTCCTCTCGAAGAAGCGCCGCCACTGGGCTGCCAAGCGCAAGTCCGTCGGCGCGATCCTGCGCGAGACAATGTTCAATGAGCCGACCACGCTCGTCGACAATGACGCGGACAACAAGGCGCAGGACGCCGACGCCGCGCTGCAGGAACTCGGGAGCGACCTGGTCTCCTATGGCTACGTGACCACGACGGTGACGGTCATCCATGAAGACGCGCGCCTTGCGGACGAACAGGCCCGCGCGCTCGAGCGGATCATCAACGGCCGCGGGTTCACGGTGATTGCCGAGAGCCTCAACGCCGTCGAAGCCTGGCTCGGAAGCCTCCCGGGGCACCCTTACGCCAATGTCCGCCAGCCGGTGCTGCACACGCTGAACCTCGCCCACATGATTCCGGTCTCCGCGGTCTGGGCGGGCGATGCCTGGAACCGCCACCTCAATGGGCCTGCGCTGATCGAAGCCCAGACCGGCGGCTCGACGCCGTTCCGCCTGAACCTGCATGCCGGCGATGTCGGCCATACGATGATTGTGGGCCCGACGGGCGCCGGCAAATCCGTTCTCCTCGCGATGCTCGCCCTGCAATGGCAGCGCTATGCGGGCGCGCAGGTGTTCCTGTTCGACAAGGGCGGGTCGGCGCGGGCAACGACGCTGGCGCTCGGGGGCAAGCACATCCGCTTTGGTGACGGCCGGCAGCCTGACCTCCAGCCCCTGGCGAACATCGATACCTGGCAGGGCGCCGGCCTTGCGGCCGGCTGGCTCCAGGGACTTCTGGAACAGGCGGGCCTCAAACTGACGCCGGAGCTCAAAGCCCGGCTCTGGGAAGGCCTCATGGCCCTCGCCTCCGCGCCGCCACGAGAGCGCACGCTCACCGGGCTCTCGCTCATGCTGCAGGACCGCGACCTGCGCACCGCGCTCGAGCCTTACACACTCGAAGGCCCTCTCGGACGGCTACTGGACGCCGATGAGGACACGCTGGCGCTTTCAGATCTCGCCTGTTTCGAGATGGAAGAGCTGATGCATCTTTCCGGAGCGGCGCTCCCCGTGCTGACGCATCTCTTCGACCGGCTTGAAGACCGGTTCGACGGCAGGCCCATGCTGCTGATCCTCGACGAGGCCTGGCTCTTCCTCGACCATACCGCGTTTGCGGGCCGTATCCGCGAATGGCTAAAGACCCTGCGCAAGAAGAACGTCGCAGTCGTGTTCGCCACGCAGTCGCTTGCCGATATCACCACGAGCAGCATTGCGCCGGCCCTGATCGAATCCTGCCCGACACGGATTTTCCTTCCGAATGAACGGGCCGGCGAGCCGCAGATGCGCGAGGCCTATGAACGGTTCGGTCTCAACGCGCGCCAGATCGAGATCATCGCGCGGGCCACGCCGAAGCGGGACTATTACTTCCAGTCGCCCAGAGGCTGCCGCCTCTTCGATCTCAGCCTTGGCCCCATCGCGCTCGCCTTCGCCGCTGCTGGCACCCCGGAAGACCAGGTCACAATAGACCGTGTATTCGCCGAGACCGAAGGCGAAGGCTTTGCTGAGACCTGGCTCCACGAAAAGGGCCTCGCCTGGGCGGCAGACCTGCTGGCCCGCTGGCCGGGCCATCCATCGGCCGAACGTCCCCCAAGTCCGACCTTCCGTCCACAGATCCTCGCTGCCGAATGAGCCGCCCCATGCGCCGCCACCTTGCCTGCCTGCTGATGACGAGCGCGCCCCTGATGGCCGTGCCCGTCGCTGGCCTCTTCGCACCGCCTGCAATGGCGCAGGTCGCGGTCTATGATCCGGCCAACCATGCCCAGAACATCCTGCAGGCGGTCCGCGCGCTCCAGGAACTTGAAGGCCAGGTCCAGCAGCTCGCCCATGAGATCGAGATGCTGGAGAACATGGCCCGCAATCTCGAGACCCTCCCCGTTTCTGTCGCCGAAAGCATCATCGGCCAGCGCATCCTCCGCATCCAGGATGTGCTCCGCCGGGCGCAGGGCATCGGCTACTCGGTCGACGAGATCGAACGCGATTATGAGACCGCCTACCCTGAAGACTACGGGACGACGACACCGGGCTCCGTGCTTGTCGAAGATGCCCGGGCCCGCTGGCGCCAGTCGCGCGACGCATTCCGCGAAACGCTGACCGTCTCGGCCGCTGCGCTCGAAGACAACGAGACGGATGCGGGCGCGATCCGCAGCCTTGTCACTCAAAGCCAGGACGCCGTCGGCGCGCTGCAAGCGGCGCAGGCCGGCAACGAGCTGAGCGCCATGACCAACCAGCAGCTGATGCAGATCGAAGCGATGCTTGCCGCCCAGCACCGCGCCGAGGCGCTGGAAGAAGCCCGAAAGCTTGCTGAAGCGGAGCGTGGCCGCGCGCGCCTCAAATCCTTCCTCGGCGCCGGAGACTAGCCGCCATGGAAGAGATGGACGTCATCGACCGGTTCCTGGAAACCTTCATCCGCTACATCGATAGCGGGTTCGGGCTCCTGCAAGGCGATGTCGCTTATCTGACGTCTACGCTGATCGTCATCGACATCACGCTGGCGGGCCTTTTCTGGGCCCTCACACAGAATGCGGACGTGATTGCCGGGCTGATCAAGAAAGTCCTGTACGTCGGCTTCTTTGCCTTCGTGCTCGGCAATTTCGCGGGGCTCTCGCAGATCATCTTCGACAGTTTTGCCGGGCTCGGCCTGAAGGCGGGCTCGAGCCTCATCACAGCTGAGGATCTCATGCGGCCCGGCTATATCGCGGGCGTCGGATACGGCGCAGCGCTTCCCCTGCTCGAAGAGGCCGGCGAGATGATGGGGCCCATCGCCTTCTTCGAGAACTTCATCCTGATTGCCGTGCTGCTCATTGCCTGGGCCGTGATCCTCATCGCCTTCTTCGTGCTCGCGGTGCAGCTCTTCGTTGCGATCCTCGAGTTCAAGCTGACGACGCTCGCCGGGTTCGTGCTGGTGCCGTTCGCGCTCTGGAACAAGACCTCGTTCCTCGCCGAGCGCGTGCTGGGCAATGTCATCACCTCGGGCCTGAAGCTCATGGTGCTGGCGATCATCATCGGCATCGGCTCGACGCTGTTCTCCACCATCACCGACGCGTTCGCCGGCACTGAAGACGTCACGCTCGCTGAGGTCATGGGCACGGTGCTCGCCGCAACCGTCTTCCTCTGGATGGGCGTGTTCGGTCCTGGCGTGGCAGCAGGCTTGATCACCGGCGCCCCGCAACTCGGTGCAGGCTCGGCCATCGGCGCGGCCGCTGGTGTCGCCGCAGGAACGGTCGCCGCCGGTCTTGGCGCCAAGGCTGCGCTCGGCGGCGCTGCGGGCGGCGCGGCAAGCGCGCTCAAGGCGGGCGCCTCTATGGCAGGCGGTGCGCGTACCGCCTTCGATCTTGGATCAACGGCTTCCGGAAAGTCCGGCGCTGCTGGTTTTGCGGCCGGCCTTGGCGGCGTCGCCCAGGCGGCCGGGGACACCGTGCGCCGCGCGGCCTCCGGGCCAGCGAGCGCTGTACGCGACGCCTACCGGCGCGGCGCCCGCGGCACGTTCGAAAGCACCGGCGGCTCAAGCTCATCCACTGCCGAGAGCCCATCCGCCTCACCGCCCGAGAAGAGCCCTGGCTGGGCGCGCGGCATGCGCGCCTCCCAGAGGCTCGGCGAGGCCCGCCAGCTCGCCATGCACAGCCTGCGCGACGGTGATCGTGGCTCCTCGGGCGCAGCCCCCTCCCTGAACAACAAGGACGAGTAACCTCATGCGCTTCAAACGCCCCACCACTCACTATGGCACCTCGCCCTACCCTGAGACGCCCTACCAGAAGGCCGGACAGGTCTGGGACGAGCGGATCGGCTCGGCCCGGGTCCAGGCGAAGAACTGGCGTCTGATGGCCATCGGATGCCTCGCGCTCTCGTTCGCGACGTCCGGCGCGCTGATCTGGCGAAGCCTGCAGTCGACGGTGACACCTTACATCGTCGAAGTTGACGAGACCGGCGCGGCCAAAGCCGTCGGCCCGGCGACAGAGCCCTACACGCCGTCAGACGCGCAGATCGCGCATCACCTCGCCGGGTTCATTTCGGACGTCCGCAGCGTCTCCACCGATCCGGTCGTCGTACGCGAGAACTGGCTGCGCGCTTATGAGTTTGTGACGGCGCAGGCCGCGACAACCCTCAGCGCCGAAGCCGAAGCCAATGATCCGTTCGCGGATGTCGGCCGCCGCTCGCGGACGGTCGAAGTCGTCAGCGTCGTGCGGGTGTCAGACAAGTCCTTCCAGGCCCGCTGGATCGAGAAGACCTATGAACAGGGCGCGCTGCGCGACGCCAAACGGTTCACCGGCATGTTCAGCGTGGTGATGCAGCCGCCGCGCGATGCGGCGCGCCTGCGCACCAATCCCCTCGGCCTCTACATCGCTTCGCTCAGCTGGGCAGAAGACCTCGTCACAGGAGACAGAAAATGATCCGCAGCCTGCTCATCACCTCATCGCTGGCCGCGCTTGCCGCCTGCACCACCCCGCCGGATCCGGAGCCGACGTTCGACGACAGCGCGTTCGTTGCAGCGATCCTTAAGGATGAACCCAAACCCGAGCGCGTCGAAATCGTCGAGACCGCCATCCCCTTGCCGCTGCCAGGCCAGATGAAGCCGTTAGAAGCAAAAGCCGCCAAGCCCGCCAAACCGCTCTCACCAGACAAGGCGATCGAGGAAGGCCGCTCCGGCGCCCTGATCGAGCCTTCGCTCGACGGGTTTGTGAACGCCGTACAGGTCTATCCTTATACGGAAGGCGCGCTCTACCGGCTTTATGCCAGCCCCGGCCAGGTCAGCGATATTGCGCTCCAACCCGGCGAGAGCCTGGTCTCCGTCTCTGCCGGCGACACGGTGCGCTGGGTTGTCGGCGACACGGCATCCGGATCCGGCGCAAGTGCCCGCGCGCATGTCCTTGTTAAACCGATCAATCCCAACATCCGCACGAACCTGATGATCGCCACCGACCGGCGCACCTATCATCTGGAACTCGAATCCACCTCCGGCAGCTATATGGCCGCCCTCTCCTGGCGCTATCCGCAGGACGAGCTCGCCGGCATCGCCGCGCGCAACGCCGCGGCCAGGGAGGCGGACGCCGCCTCCATCGATCAGGGCCTGAACCTTGATGCCCTGAACTTCGGCTACCGGATATCTGGCGACAAGCCGGTCTGGACACCTGTCCGCGTGTTCGATGACGGGCGCCAGGTGTTCATCCAGATGCCGGAGGCCGCGCAAGGCTCGGACCTGCCGCCGCTGTTCGTGCTGGGCACCAGCGGCAAGGCCGAACTCGTCAACTACCGCGTCCGCGGCAGCTACTACATCGTCGACAGGTTGTTCGAGGCCGCAGAGCTTCGGCTCGGCACCAGCCCCCAAACCAAAGTGCGCATCACGAAGGGGGCGGCAAAGCCAAAGCCCCGCCTGTTCGGGGGCTGAGGCGATGACCGAGCCCAAGACGTTCGAAGCGCATACGAAGGCGCTGCAGATCCGGCAGAAGCCGCGCAGCGTTTCCCGGATCAATCGCAAGGTCCTGATTGCCGGCGCGGGTCTCGGCGCGATGGGCCTGTTTGCGGCGACCAGCATCGCGCTCGCTCCGCCGAAGCTCAATGAGCCTGCCGAGGCAAAGGAACTCTACACGGAAGGCAGCACGCGAAAGCCGATCGGCCTGTCAGCCCTTCCCGCCAGCTATGACGCGCCGGAGATCCCGAAGCTCGGCCCGCCGATGCCAGGCGATCTTGGTTCCACCATCCTCGAGACCGAACGCAGCTACGGAATCGAAGCAGACTATCAGACAGACTTCGAAACCGACTTCCGCCCGAACCCCGTGTCAGAGGCCGAGCGCGCCCGCCGGCTCAAGGAAGCGGCACTTGCCGAGGAAGCCGCCCGCGCGCCGCTCTTTTTCCGGCTCGAAGACCGCGCGCCGATGCCCGTCAAAGCCTCATCGCCGGATGTGGCCGCCACGCTCACCTCAGAACTGCTCGCGCTGACGCGGACGCCGCAGACACAAGTCACTGCCGGTCAGGGCGCAGGCGACCTCAACCTGCAGGACCGCAAGTCAGTGTTCGCGGGCACCTCGCGCGCCGATAAACGCAACCCCAACCGGATCGAAGACCCGGTCTCGCCGTTCCAGCTGATGGCAGGCGCATTGATCCCGGCGAGCCTCATCACGGGTATCAATTCTGATCTTCCGGGAACGGTCATCGCGCAGGTCACGCAGAACGTTTATGACACCGTGCGCGGCCAGCATCTGCTGATCCCGCAGGGCAGCCGCCTGATCGGGCGCTACCAGTCGGAAGTCTCTTTCGGCCAGGACCGCGCCCTTGTCGTCTGGGACCGGATCCTGATGCCGGATGGCAGCTCCATCACAATCTCTGAGCCAGGCAGTGACGCCTCGGGCTATGCGGGCCTCAAAGACCGCACCGATCATCACTGGGACAAGGTGTTCGCAGCCGCGGGCCTTGCCACCCTGCTCGGCATCGGCGCTGAGCTGGGCCCGAGCGAAGACGGCGATATCGAGCGCGCCATCCGCCGAGGTACCACCGACACGATCAATGAAGCCGGCCAGCGCGCGGTCGATCGCAGCCTTGGCGTTCAGCCCTCGATCACGGTGCGCCCAGGCTGGCCGGTGCGCGTGATCGTCACCCGCGACCTTGTCCTTCGCCCCTATGAGGAGCCTGCCCGATGACCCTCCGCCTCCCCCCGATCCCGGACCGCACGCCCGCCAGGCTGACCCTCGCGCTCGATCCGGAAACCCATGCCGCGCTGACCGACTATGCAGCCGCCTACCAGCAGGCCTATGGCCGCGAAGAACGCGCCGAGACACTCGCCGCCGCGATGATCGAAAGTTTCCTGGCGTCTGACGCCGGATTCAAACGGGCCCGCCGGGCCCTTCATACCACTGCCAGCAAAGGAGACTGACCCATGGCACAGATCGGCGCATTTACAATGAAAGACGGAACCTGGACGGGGACCATCCGTACCATGACCATCAATGTCAAAGCCCAGCTTGTTCCCAACAAAGAGAAAGGAAAGAACAAGGACACACCGGATTTCCGGCTCTATGCCGGCGGCGCAGAGCTCGGCGCAGCCTGGCACCAGGAGTCCAAGGACGGCGAAACACCGTTCCTGGCCGTCAAACTCGATGATCCGAGTTTTGCTCAGCCGATGCGCGCCGCCTTCTTCGAGAATGCGAAGGAAGGCACCGGCGTCCTTGTTTGGAACCGTCCCAAATGAGCCAGTTTCCACCGCGCGCATTCATCCGGATGGCGGAAGAGCTAAACAACGCCGAGCGCCACCAAAGTCAGTCGGCGACAGTAAACCCACCGACCACGGAAGGAATGCGGTTCCTGTCACTCCGCGATGTCCTCGACCGGCTGACCATCAGCCGGTCACTTCTCTACGAACTCATCAAGGATCCAATCCAACCATTCCCTGCACCCGTCCATATCGGTCGAAGAAGTGTTTGGGTTGAGAACGAAGTCGAAAGCTATATGCAGGCCGTCCTGCAAAGTGCTCGGCAAAGACGGGCGAACTAAAGTTCTGCTCGCGCGATCGAACGCTGGCTATAACAATCCACTAGCTTTGGAGCCATATCGTTTGAGGAACGTCGCACTGCCGTGGGAAATTCCGCATAAATCGATAAAGAAATAAACAGACTCGATCTGTCTGATTTATTCCGGAAGAAAACACACTAATTGCGCTATCCATCGAACCGAGGCTTCCGCATAGACGGCCAACGCGTCAGAGGGGGCCTTCCTCGTCAAATCGACTACGGAGCGCCTGGCAAGCGGGAGCTAGACTTGCCCGAAGCTTCGGCTTTGGAGCTGTAGTGTAGGGTACGGTGATAAGCCCTTTCAGGTCCGACGGCAGCTTGATCTTCTCATCTCGATTTTCCAGTAAGAAGGCGCGATTCCGACCCAGCACACCCATAAACATGCCGAGTTCAAAAATCACGTTGTCTCGCGGCACTATGACGTTCTGACCGCGAGTCGTGGTGAAATCATCAGGCGCCGCAACAGCTATCGCAAAATCTTTATCTTGCAGAGCGTTTTCCAATGCCTCGACGGGGTATTGGCCCGCTCTAAACACGCCGTCAGTCCACAGAGTACACAGCACAGTGTTGGAGTTCAGAGAAGCCTGTATCTCTTGCGCCACCGACAGAGCTTCTGCCGAACAAATAATGAAGACCTGAATCTGCTCGTTGCGCGGCCGGACAAATCGATTTCTCTGACGTAAGCGTGCTGATAATTCCTGCGCGATATGCTTCCATACCTGTGGATGCTGAGCGGCAATGTCCTCAAACTTTCTCCGCGTAAGCCGAACAACGGTGCTATCCTTGACCGCCGCAACAGAAGCGGTCCGAGACTGGGCGGGATCAATCAAAGCCTGTTCACCCACGTGCTGCCCTGGTCCGCGCCTAGCTACGTCGGTCCCACCTACTGTCACGCGCAAATCGCCCATCAGCACCAAGAACATGTCGTTGGTGGCGTCGCCTTCTGTTATGATTACTTCGTCTGAGCCAACGTCTCGAAGATCGCCACTCGATGCAATTGCAGCAGCAAGTTCAGCATCACCCTGCACAATGGCTTGCTTTTGCAGGGCTTCAATCAGTAGAGATTTTCCTGTCCTGCCTTTAAAGCGGTCGCTCCCCTTTATAGACTTCATGGAACGACCCACGACCACGCGGACCGATAAATTGTCTTACCTGCCATCGGCGTCCAACTACGGGCTTCCCACCTATTTTGACCGTTGTGGATCTTCATGTCGCCAATCATCGCGTCATACACGGTGTCGGTAATCCAAGTCGGGTACATATCGTCCATGGCCGACAATTTCGCTGCATAGTTCGCGGCGCGACCTATCCAAACCAAGTCGTTCGCTCCCCTAATCCCGGCACGAGCTACGAACAGCTTGGACGTGTCAACGCCCACTACGTGCTTCACTGTAAACTGGGTGTTTGTGTAGATACGATTGAGAGCGGGTTGAATGATGTTTTTGCAGGCCCAGTTGATCTTTAGTCCGGTTCTCACTGCGCGAGTGTTGGTGTAGTCTCCCATGTACACTGCCATCACGCGGTCGCCGTCGTAGGCTGTAATCGTACCGTTCTCTGATGAAATGATCTTTGCCGCGACGCGAAGGAAAGCCTTATAGACTTCGGCAGCAAACTTGGCGCTGTAATTGTCAACCAGTACAGTTGAGTCGGCCATGTCCGCATATAGAACCGTCGCTTCGAGGTTCACCCCGTCGTTACCAAGCTGGATGCTACTGTCGTCGGGGACCACCCGGCCATCTCGCTCGGACCAGCTTGATCGAAAGATCGCGCCTACTTCGGTGTCGAGATCGGCCTTCAGTCCCATTATTCCTCCTATTCAAATGTGGATCAGTAGGCCCGCACCTTAACCTGAACCTCTGGTGGAATGTCAAATGCCGAGCGGGCAACCTTCCAAACTATGGGTGAACAAATGTCGATGACGGTCTTTCGTTTAAGCGCTCAACCCTGATTGCGCGCCGAAGCATGTCAACACTTACGCACGCCGACAAAATTCTCCAACTGTGACCAGGTGAACGGAAAATCCTGATGTCTTCTGCTGAGCCCATTACTGCCGCTGAACAGCGGAACACCTTAGGCAATTTTTCGCCGAAAACAGCCGTTGCCGGTCTGATCCCTTTGCTAAAACTTAGGGAAGAAGGCGTCCACATATCGAGGGGCTATTTACTCCTCATACGCGCGCCTACGATTTGCTGAGCACAACACGTCAGCCCCGGTACTTGCCAAAGAGGTCCACAAGTTCTGAAAACTTCTGTCTCTGGCTCTCGGCATCGCCGTCCTGGATGGCTTCTTCCACACAGTGCGCAGCGTGGTTCTTCAGGAGTTCGTCTTCGACCTTCCCGAGCGCCGCCTTGATCGCCTGAACCTGCGTCAGGATGTCGATACAGTAACGGCCTTCCTCGACCATGCCGGCGACGCCGCGCACCTGGCCTTCGATTCTCCTGAGCCGGGTAACGACAGATTTAGGCTGCGACTGATGCATTTGACATATACCTCCATGGGGTATAAATAATCCCTTAGTCTCAGTTGGTCAACGCTCGATGATGGGTTCGTTTCGCAGCGCGATTATTGCCCTTACTCTGCTCGTTCTGGGCGGCGGGCACGCAGCGTGTGCCTGCGCAGCGGTCGCAGGCGCGCTGGCGGGACCAGAAATTGCCGTATCCGTTCCTTCAGCCCACAGCCACCATGCGGCTGCAAATGATCCGTCACAGGACCAGCACTGCAAAAAGGGCTCTGAAGTTCCAGATCATGACTGCACCCATTGTGTGACCGTTGCGCTGCCTGCTGACGCATCGCTAAAGGCGGTCAGTGCCTTTCCTGCAGACGTCGGGGTCCTCCCGCCGGTTCCGGGCCTGAAATCAGGCAGGCTGTTCAGGCTCGCCGACCTGAATACAGAACCAGACACAGGGCCTCCCCGACCTCGATCGTCTCCCGTCACACTGAAAGTCCGCCTGCAGATTTGATCCTGTGATGAACCCTGCGCGCGCCACTCCGGCTGCGCAGATTGTTTCATCCATCCCAAGCGTGTGCGCCTTCGCGCCCACTGTCTGCACCGATCATTCACAGGAACGCTCCCCATGAAACTCTCCCACTCTATTCTCGCCGCTGCCGTTGTGTTTGCAGCCTCACCCGCCTTTGCGCTTGAAGGCGACAGCCCCGATGCCGCGATGCAGCACTCTGATCATTGCGGCCTTCCGATGGGCGAAGGCACAGTGGCCGCCCTCGACGTGAAGGCATCCAAAGCCACGATCGATCACACGCCCATCGCCGCCCTCAACTGGGACGCCATGACGATGGACTTCAAGGCCGCCAAGGGCGTTGACCTGTCCGCCTTCGCCGACGGCGACCGCGTCCATTTCCTTCTGACTGAGGACACAAAATCAAAGTCTTACAGAATTGAAGCGATGTGTTCGCTCGACGCCCCGAAAGGTCTGCATGACGCCTGCATGGGCAAGATGCACGAGACGGCCATGGCGCTCGCGGCAGCCAGCGGCAAATCCTGCGACATGGGCGGGATGGATCATGACGCGATGCCGGGCATGGACCACACCGGCATG
>Ga0315904_10003937_pt1 | contig 21480 bp, 15 predicted proteins | sample LakEriMetagenome_6_FD_203529 | JGI IMG/M metagenome (GOLD analysis project Ga0315904, IMG submission 203529) | Freshwater fungal communities from buoy surface, Lake Erie, Ohio, United States - Buoy 12 MA120 | ecosystem: Environmental > Aquatic > Freshwater > Lake | place: USA: Lake Erie, Ohio...
AACTCATGTTGCCGATTCCCGATATCGACAGAACGCAATTCCTGCTCGTGATCGGCGGTAATCCGCTCGTCTCGAACGGCAGCTTGATGACCGCCCCAGATATCGCACGTCGTCTCAAAGATTTGCGAGGTCGTAACGGCCAGCTCATCGTGGTTGATCCGCGGCGTACCGAGACTGCTGACATGGCTGATCAGCATCTATTCATCAAGCCGGGCACTGACGCTTGGCTGCTCCTCGCGATGCTGCAAGTCATTTTTACAGAGAGACTGGAGAAGCTTGGTCGTCTCGAGACATTCACGACGGGACTGGATGAGCTACGAACTACGGTGGCCGCTTTCACACCGGAACGTGCAGCCGCTCATACGCAGATAGCTGCGGCAGATATAAGAGATCTCGCCCGTCGCTTTGCGAAATCAGATAGTGCCGTCTGCTACGGACGCATGGGCGTCTCGACGCAAGCGTTCGGCGCGCTGTGTCAGTGGTTGATACAGGCGCTGAACATCGTAACCGGCAATCTCGATCGGCCAGGCGGGGCCATGTTCACCCGTCCCGCTTTCGATGCGCTCGGCCTGTCGAGCGCGATGGGGCAGCGCGGATCCTACGATCGCAGGCGCACCCGAGTGCGTGCATTACCAGAGTTTGGCGGCGAGTTTCCTGTAGCTGCGCTTGCCGAAGAAATCCTCACTCCGGGTGAGGGTCAAATAAAAGCGCTTGTGACGGCCGCAGGCAATCCCGTTCTCTCCACACCCAACGGCCGCCAACTCGACCAAGCGCTCGCACAGCTCGATTTCATGGTTTCCGTCGATATCTACATCAACGAGACCACGCGTCACGCCCACTATATCTTGCCGCCCACCTTCGGTCTCGAAAGAGACCATTACGACTTAATCTTTCATGCGCTCGCCATTCGCAATACGACAAAATATTCCTCGGCGTTGCTGGAACCTGACCCCGGCTCGATGCACGACTGGCAAATCTTTGATCAGCTCGTTCGACACATCGAAGCGGCTGATCGATCACGACAACGCCCGTGGCTCGACAGACTGCGATCTCGCTGGCTGACGCCGCAGCGCGCGCTCGCGCTTGGTCTGCGCTTTGGGCCGTACGGCTCTGGCTGGAATCCCTTCGGAGCTGGGCTCACGTTGGCGAAGGTGGCCGCGTCGCCTCACGGTATCGATCTTGGTCCTTTGCAGCCCTGTCTGCCCGATCGTCTCTTCACGCGCAACAAAACTATCCAGCTGGTGCCGCCGGTATTGCGAAACGACTTGGAGAGGCTCGAAAACAACGTCCGCGAAACGCCGCCGGCATCGCTCACGCTAAGTTTGATCGGCCGACGCGACCTACGCACCAATAACTCCTGGCTGCACAACAGTCGACGGTTCATCAAAGGCCCAAACCGCTGCACTCTCTTGATGCATCCGACCGACGCCACAGCACGCCAACTCGAGAGCGGCTGTCTCGTGACAGTGACATCGCGCACGGGATCCGTCCGTATCGAACTCGAAGTCAGCGACGAGATCGCACCGGGCGTCGTCAGCCTGCCGCACGGCTGGGGGCATGATCGCGACGGAATCCAACTCGATATCGCCCGCACCCATCCGGGCGTCAGCGCCAACGACCTCACCGACGAGCGCTATCTCGATGCGCTATGTGGGAACGCAGCGCTGAATGGCGTACCGGTGACCGTGAATTAGGAAATATCGGCAGCAGAGTGTCGCTCGGGCACGCGTAACTCTTCAGGACCCCAACTACGATTCACGCGCCGCCCGCGCTGCACAGCAGGTCGTGACAGGATTTCATTGGCCCAGCGAATCACGTGCCGATAACTTGCCACGTCCAGAAACTCCGCCGCGCCGTATTGCTCGCCGAGCACGAGCGCGCCGTACCAGGGAAATATCGCGATATCGGCGATCGTGTAGGCCTCATCGCAAAGATACCGTCGTTTCGCAAGGTGCTGATCCAGCACGTCCAGCTGACGCTTAACCTCCATCGCGTAACGATCGATCGGGTATTGCCACTTCTGTGGGGCGTAAGCGTAGAAATGTCCGAATCCGCCGCCCAAGTACGGCGCCGAACTCATTTGCCAGAACAGCCAAGACAAGCATTCGGCCCGACTTGCGGCCTGCTCCAGGGTTGGCACGAAGCAACCAAACTTCTCTGCCAAATACAGCAGGATCGCCCCGGACTCGAAAACCCGAATCGGCTCGGCACCACTCACATCCAGCAAGGCTGGAATTTTGGAGTTGGGATTGACCGATACGAAGCCGCTGCCGAACTGATCACCCGTCTGGATATCAATCAACCAGGCGTCGTACTCGGCACCGCCGAACCCTGCGGCTAATAACTCCTCGAGCATGACGGTGACTTTGACGCCATTCGGCGTCGCTAATGAATAGAGCTGCAGCGGATGAGCGCCACGTGGCAAAGCCTGCTCCTGCCGAGCACCTGCCGTCGGGCGATTGATGTGCGCAAACTTGCCGCCGTTGCCCGGATTCCAGCTCCAGACTTTCGGGGGAACATAGGACGCCTGATCAGTCATGATCGTGAAAACTCGCGGCAAAGCACTCGACGAAAGTGATCGAGCCACGTCAGTATAGCGGCTCAAACCCTATCGGCATGAGCTGCGGCGCGAAACGCCAGTAGTCTAAGTATGAAAGAACATCAGAAGACCGACATTCAGATCGAGCCACGAGACATCCATTTCGATCTCGGCCACGTAACGCAGCGTCATTGGCTGGGTGGCGATGCCGTCGGCACCGCGGTGATGAATGCGCTCTCGCTGACCTTTCCCGATGGCGAAAAACTGTTCATGGATGCTGTACGCCACTTTCGCAGCAAAGTTTCGGGCAAGCTTGCCGATGACGTTCGCCAGTTCCTCGCCCAGGAAGCAATGCATTCGCGGGAACATCATGCCCTTAACGGTCTTCTCGACAGAAAACACTATCCTGTCGACGAGATTCTGGGGAATGTCCGAGAGCGGATCCGCTTTACCCGTTCACGTGGACCCTACGCCATGTTGCTCTCGACCATCGCGCTGGAGCATTTCACGGCCATCCTGGCGGATAGGCATCTCGCACAACCCGATCTTTTGAGCGCGGCGGATCCTACGATCAAGCGGCTCTGGCAATGGCATGCAATTGAAGAGACGGAACACAAAGCGGTCGCTTTCGATGTCTTTCTGGAAGTGACGAAGCACTGGTCGCCGACCAAACGCTATCTGCTCCGTACTTGGTCGATGGCGTATATCACCTGGCAGTTCAGCCGAAACATCGCGAACCACGCTACGCGATTATTGATCGCGGACGGCTACTCGGAACCGCAAGCACGTCGCGCCGTTCGCCGCTTCCTGTGGGGAACGCCGGGATTGTTTAGGCGCGTCTGGCGAACCTACTTTTCTTGGTATCGCCCGGGGTTTCACCCATGGGATCACAATAACAGCCAGCAACTACAACTGTGGCGCGCGCAACTGACCACTTCGGAATCTTGATCTCATGCTAATGACTACCCCATCTCTCCAGTGGCTCTGTGTGCCACTAATGGCGCTCTCACCATGCCTGGCTTGGCCCCAAGCCGCATCGGAGAAAGCCACCATCACACTGGAGGTCACTGATCGCTCTGCACTCGAGGCAGCACTAGCCGAACTGCAAAGCCAAGGTGTGATCCGCAGTTCAAAGATCGACTACGCTCCCACTCAAACGAGCAGCGCACCGGCGGCCACGGATCGCGTCGTGGCCGAGCGTATCCTCAAAAAACCCGATGCAGTACGAATCGAGGTTGAGTTCACCTCCGTTCGATACGACGCTGATGGCAAAGGCGTTTTCACCTCCTCTACGGGGACCGTTTGGCGCGAGACGGTCACGTCGCCGGTCCGCTCCAGACTCGACCCGCGCAGAACTTATAAAGGAGTGATTACGAGCGGGCTGATGGGCGGCTTTCGATTGAACGTCGAGGGCGTCGTGCGCGAGCTCAAAGTCGAACCTATTCGCGCACCATGACACTCGATGCCATCGCTCAACGCGAACTGATCGAGGCACTCCGACTCCTGAACGGTGGACAAGCCGCAGAAGCTGCTCTCATCGCATCCGACGTATTGGGGCGATATCCCCAATCGGTCGATGCAGCGCATTTGCTCGCGCTATGTCAAAAGCGTCTTGGCAACTTCGACGCAGCAATCACCGCCTTCGAAGCCGCTCAACGCCTCGATCCGCAAAATGCCACGATCACCGGGAATCTCGCCAACCTACTCTCGCAGATAGGCGATCGGAAGCAGTCGGTCGATACTTATCTGCGCGCCTTGGAGCTGAATCCGAACTCCCCAGAGCTTTTGTTGAACCTCGGCCTGACCTTGATCGATGAGGGCAAAACCGAGCAAGCGATCGATGCATTGACCGCCGCGATCAAAAAAAACGACTCGGTTGCCGCGCTCTGGCATGCGCTCGGCGTCGCGCTACGCATTCAAGGCGATCTCGACCAGGCGTCGGCAGCGCTGGAGCGGGCCATCAAGCTCGATCCTAAGAGCGGCAAGGCTTGGACGGCGCTCGGCGTCATCGCCCGCCTGCGCGGCAATCCCGAATTGGCGCTGCAATGTTATGAACAAGCGCGACGCACCGGTTTTGCAGCGGACGAGCTACTCGACGCCGAAGCGAGCGCGCATTTCGACCTTGGCGACACCAAGACCGCCATCGAGAAGGTAGACACGCTCCTGTTGCGCGCACCGTACTACGTGCCAGCCCATGCGATGCGGTACGAAATAGTGTTCGAGCAAGGCATTCCGATCGATGAGGCCCTCGCCCCTTTTCGCGTAGCAGCCGATGAAGCATCCGATAACACGCCGCTGCAGACCGCGCTCGCAGCAGCGCTATTCTCCTCGGGTCTTCATGACGAGGCGCTACAACTTGTCTCAAGACTTCGCGAACGCGACGATCAGCCCGCACTCGCAGCACTCCATGCGCAAACGTGGTTGAAGTTACGACAACCCGATGAGGCTTTGCGATCACTCGCCCAATCGCCGAAGGCCTGGCTCGATCAGCCCCGACTGGCCGAAACGCTGGCCAAATCGCTGATCGCTCACCAAGATCCTGCGAAAGCGAGCGCGGTACTACATAACGCACTTCTGAAGAGCCCGTTCGATCAAGCACTGCTCGCAACACAAAGTATTGCGTGGCGACTGCTAGATGATCCTCGCGAGCAATGGCTCTGCGACTACGATCGCTTCGTCTGGAGAATCAAGCTCCGAGATGATCATCTGGCCGCACTCGAACAATACCTTCGCGGCACGCACCAGAATCGACGCGAGCCTTTGAGGCAGAGCCTCAAGAACGGTACCCAGACCTCGGGCAACCTGCTCGGCCGTAACGTCGATGTGCTGAATCAAACGAGAGCCTCCATCGTCACGGGGCTGAGCACGTATCTTGATGCGTTCTCGACCGACGATAGCCATCCCTTTTTGGCGCGCCGCAGTAACGCAATCCGCTTTGCAGGCTCGTGGTCGGTTTTGCTCCAGGACGGGGGCCGACATTCCAATCACTTCCATCAGGAGGGTTGGATCAGCTCCGCGTATTACATTTCCTTGCCAACGAAGACACCGGATGACGCATTGGCAGGCTGCCTGCAATTCGGCCAGCCCAGCGAGGAGTACGGGGTTGACCTCCCACCGCGGAAAGTCATCGAGCCTGTCGTTGGAGAACTGGTGTTGTTCCCGTCTTATCTCTGGCACGGCACCGTGCCCTTTCACGGCGCAGACACGCGACTCACCATCGCCTTCGACGTTGTCCCGGGTCGTTAGGCCGCCACCAAAAAAAACGGCGCGAGGTTGCCCTCGCGCCGCTTACTCAGCTCAATGCTCTGACGATCAGAGACGCAGATCGACGCTCACGAAGGCGCGACGGCCGAGCACGTCGTACAACGACGGGTCGGTGTTGGCCTGAACGTTCGGCGTGTAGATGCGCGGCTCCTGATTGGTCAGGTTGTTGATACCAGCGCGCAGGGTCAAACCACCGGCGAGCTCATAACGACCCGTCAGATCGAAGTACCACGTCGCCGGCACACCGGTGTTCGAGGTCGGCGAGCCACCGGTCACGGTGTTCGAGTGGACCATCGAATCGATGTAACGCGACGAGAGCTGCAACTGCACCGGGCCGCGGGTGTAGGTCGTACCGACCGACATCTTCCACTCCGGCGTCGAGCTGCCCGTACCCGAACCGATCGTACCGACAAAGTCGTTGACCGGATCGACGTTCGTGGTCTGAGTCTCGTACTTCTCGATCCAGGTCGTCACGACGTTGAAGTCGAGCGTGCCACCCGTGCCGCCGAGCTCAGTGCCCCAAGCGAAGGTCAAGTCGACGCCGCTGGTGTTGGTGAACGACTGGTTGCGCGACAGCTGCAACAGATCGATCACGCCACCGAGGTTCGGGTCACGCTTGAAGAGTTTGCACCACTCGTTGTTGATGTCGTAGGTCGGGTTGGCACCGTCGCGGTTGAAGCAACGCTGCACGATCGTCGACGCACCCACCGCGCTGATCACATCCTCGAGTTCGATCGACCAGTAGTCGAGGGTGACAAAGCTGCGCTGCAACCAGTCGGCCTCGAACTTGTTGGCCACGAAACCGAGGGTGAACGAGTCGGCGAGCTCAGGGGCAAGGTTCGGGTTACCGCCCGTGATGCCCGTGGCCTGACCCGACGGCTGAACGTAGGTCGCGGTGCCAGCGACGGCCGACTGAGCCGTGCACAGCGCGCGAACCTGCGCACCGTTCGGACCGTTGCGATACGTCGCAGCGATGGCGCCGGTGGTGTTGCAAGGATCCTGGTTGGTGAAGGTCGGGAAGTTATTGAGCTGCGGTGAGAACAACTCACCGATGCTCGGGCTACGCACGGCATGCTGCATACCACCGCGGAAACGCAGCGAGTCGTTCACCGCCCAATCCAAGGTAGCCTTCCACGTGGTGTCATCACCCGAGCGGTTGTTCTCGGTGAGACGCCAGCCAGCTGTCAAAGAAATCGACTGCGCGAACGGCAGATCCTTGACGAGCGGTACCGACACTTCGGCGAAGAGATCCTTGAAGTTCAAGAAGCCCGACACGGGGAGCTGCTGGTTGAAGCCCGCGACGAGACCCGGCTGCAAGCCACCATCGGGCTTGAAGTCGAAATCGAGTTCGCGGTAGCTCGCGCCCACGGCAGCCTGCACGGTACCCGCCGAGATCTCGAAGAGATCGCCGGTCGCCGTGGCTTCGACCACGGCCTGCTCGATCACCGTGAGGTTCTTGGCTTCGAGGCTGATGTAGTCACGGCAAGCCTGGCTAATTTCGGCGTTGCCAAAGAGATTCAACCCGCCAGCGCAAAGCGCACGACCGCCATCGGCGGCATCGAGCAGCGCCTGCGTACGATCGCGGCGCACGTTGCCACCTTGGATTTCCGCGTTGACCGAACGACCGTAGGTCGCGTAGACGTCGTAGTTCCAGGAACCGGCGATATCGCCCGTCGCGCCCGATACCAACTGCCACACGTCGTGGGTGTTGAAACCCGTACGACCACCGAGCGTGTTGAAGCGCTTGGAGAAAGCGATCGGCGCCGTCGGAGCAGCGCGCGAAGCCAAAAGAGGCTTCAACGAGGCAGGGATGAACGGATTGGTCACCGGGATGGTGAAGCCCGTCGTACCGCCCGCCGGCGTCGGTGCGAGTTCCTGCAGCGCGTTGTAGTTCGTATAGATGATGCGAGCGTACGGCTTGAACTTGTCGTTGATCTCGAGCTCGATGTTGGAATAGAGGCTCCAACGCTCCATCGGCAACACGAGAATGTTGGCCGGCTCGAAGTTGTACGAGAAGAAGTCCGGCGCAAACGCCGTAGCGACATCGCTTTCAGGACCGGTGTAGCCGACGATGTTGCGCGTCGCGTTACCACCGACACCGGTGCAGAACAGCGAGCCATCGGGATTGAAACCGAAACCGGCCGAACCACCGTTGGTGTTGCACTTATTGGGTCCAAAGAGCGCATCGACCGCCGCTTGCGACGGCGTGGCGGTGCCGGTGTTCCATGAACCGCCTGGGAAGATGGAGGTCGCGCTGCTCGCCTGAGCGGCGAAACCACGCGCACCCTTGTAGATCGCATCACGGCTGAAGTAGCTGGCGTTGAACACGGCGCTGCCGCGACCATCGGCGAACTTGCCGCCCATGGTGATGTCCGAGCCCCACTCCTGACCATCTTCCTCTTCGGTCAGGCGGTACTGCGAGTTGATGGCGAGGCCATCAAAGCTCTTCTTCATGATGAAGTTGACGACACCCGATACCGCGTCCGGACCATAGGTCGCAGCGGCACCGCCGGTGATGATCTCGACACGCTCAATGAGCGCAGCCGGGATCGTGTTGATGTCTACCGTACCGGCGCTGGTCGAACCCATCGCGCGACGACCGTCGACGAGCACGAGGTTACGGCCCGAACCGAGACCACGCAGATCGATGACCGCACGGCCACCGTTGCTCGGGTTGTTCGACTGCGAGCTCGAGCTCGGCACGATCTGCGGCAGCGTGTTGAGGTATTGCTCAACCGTCGTGTAACCGCTCTCGACGATCGCATCCTGATCGACCGACAGAATCGGGCTCTCCGCAACGGCATCGCGCTTGGCGATACGTGAACCGGTGACGACGACTTCATCGAGAGCCGCATCGGCCTCTTGGGCTTGGGCGGGCGCGGTGGCGGTGATCGCCATGGCGCCGATGGCGCTCGTCAGGATCGCCTGACGTACCGCCGAAGAAACGTGCAATTGCTGAGACATGAAGTCCCCTCCGCAAGTGGTTGGAATAAATCGAACCGGTGATTATCCGCAACTTGGACGGAGAATCAACGAAATTGTTGCAACGAAAGCCCCATTGTGGTGAAGACGCAACAATCGCCTGTCTCTTCGGCATCCAACCCGCGGTTTCCATGCCAATCCCTGATGGTCATCGCCGAGTCGCCTGCTAGTTTCGAGTTATCCATACCAACTGATCATCCGGAGCCTGCCTGTGACCCAGAAGACTCGTCGCCAATTCATGACTTCCACCATGGGAGCCGGTGCTGCAGGTATCGCGGCCGGCGTCGCTCTCGTCGGCAACGCCTCGGCAGCCCACCCGGTCAAGCGCAGCTATCGCCTCTCGACCGAGGAACTCAAGGCTCGATTCAACGACCCGATCTGGAATCGCGAGACATCGGCCAAGATCGAAGGCGACACCGCGCCCGGCAAGTATGTGAACGGTTATGTCACCGGCACCGTCATGGGCGTGCGCGACAACGAGGCGGTCCGTGCTTTGTTCGGCTTCGAGGTGTTCTCGTCGATCCGTGTTCTCAAGCAAGAGAACGGCGACTACCAACGCCTCTGTCGTGAACTGATTTTCTACAAGGACTTGAACACCGGGGAGTTAATGGACTCCTGGCTCAACCCCTACACCAACGAAGAAGTGGCCGTCGTCGACGTCGCGAACGACCCCTTCAACTACGTCATCTCAGATCACTTCCCGGATCCGCCGAGCTATGGCGGCCTCAACACGGCCAAGCCGCCGCGCCGTCCGTTCATTCGCAATTGGACCTTGCTCAACGAGGACACGGTCGTGCTCACGAGCGACATCCACCTCTATTACCGCAACAAGCTTGATCCGGCCATTTGGGTGCGTGAGTCAGCAGGCCCCATGAATCGAGTGTCGGAACTTTTCCGCTACTCGATTCGGCGCGAGGACATCGAGAATGATGCACTCACCCATATGCCGCATACGGGTGTCTGGAACCGAATCACGCCTTGGTTGCCCTGGATGTTGATGGGCACAACGCCCGGACACATCGTCTATGCCGGCACATTCAGTTCAGTGCCGAGCGTCGACTGGGTGCCAGCGCCGGTCGCAAAACGCGTTCGCGAGCGTTTCCCGCAGTACACCGTAGCGCCCGAGAAATGGGTTGACCCAAGTTACTCTAGCCTCGAGAACTACGCGCGCACCCAGAAGCCGGCGAAACCCAAATAGTCAGGCCAGCGCCGCGCCGACATTAACGCCGAAATCGGCCACGCTCTGACTCAGGGCGTGGCCGCTTCCATATAGGCCTCTAAGATTTTTGCGAACCGCTCGGGCGATTCGAGCGGCGGATAGTGGCCGACGTCCGGCATCACCATCATCGACACGTCCGTGCCGCTGAGATACCCAGCGAGCGCCTTGCCTGCCGGCACCGGCAACAATAAATCTTTGGCACCCCATATCAACAGCGTTGGCGCCTTGACGGCCTTCATTGCCGCTTTGGCCTTTTCCTGATCAGCCACCTTCGCTACAAGGCCGATCAGATGCGGCTCAGGGGCGCGACGATTGAAGTCGTAATACTGCTCGCGGATATCCGCTGACAATCTCGACGGATCGCCACTGAAATAATCGAGAAAAGCGCTCCAATAATTGCGATTTCGCAGACCGGTTTCTTTGGCGATGCGCTGCTGCTCTTGAAACTCCGCTGACGGCGGTAAATGCCCAGTCGTCACCGTGTCGGCAGGTGCGTTCGACAAGATGAGGCGCTCAACCATCTCGGGTCGTTTTGCTGCCAAATACACGCCGAGTGTTCCCCCGCTGGAAACACCGACGAAAGTCACCTTGTCGACACCGAGCTGCGCAAGCAAGCCCTCCGCAATATCGACAGGCTGCAACCGCTGCATGTGTTCGTCCGTCACCGTCCCCGAAAGCCCTTGCGCCGGAACGTCGTAACGAATGACTCGATATCGATCCGTGAAGCGCGGTGCGATGTAGTCCCAGGTCTTCAAGGTGCTCTGCGAGCCGTGCACCATCAAGATGGCGGGGCCCTTGCCTTCATCCTTGTAGTAGACCTCGACACCGCCGACCACTGCGATTTTCCCAGCGGGATCGGCGTACTTTGCGCGCAACTCCTGCAAGGTCAATGGCTCACCTTCAGCAGCAAACGCCGATGTCCCCATCAAAAAAAACAAACAAAAAATCATCGAGAACGAACGCATACGGTCTCCAAACAAAGTTATTTACGAGTGAGCCTCACGGCGCCTTCCGAGGCGAGCCTCTTTCCCAAATCAGAGCGTGCGGTCAACGCGGTTGCACCACTACCAAAGGCATGGGCTGCAAGAAAGAGCTCAATGATTTCCACCGTGCTCGACAACATCGAAAGCTGTGGCACCACAGGCAATTCCGGTCGACAAATTGCGCTGCCAAAGTAATGATCGACGCCCTCCAACACGAGCGCATAGCGCGATCCGCTCGCTCTCGCGGCATCGTAGGCAACGAGATGATCCTGCCAACGTGCGTCTGCCAAGCCGAGCGGGATGTCACGGTCTCCCGTCTGGATCAGCGCAGGCACATCGAGCGACGAATACGCCGCCGCATCGACGAACCCCACAATCGGCCCGGGCGGCGACAAAGCCACGACCGCACTCACACTCCAATCTCTCAGCAGATCGGCAAATTCCGCCGGCGCAGTCGGTCTCGCTCCACCTAACGTCAAAGATACCAGCGCGCCGTAACTATGGCCCATCGCGATGTAATGCGATCTTGCGGTCAACGACAGCGCGTGCATGTCCTGCAAACGCGCCGCCCAACTGGCCATACCTTTGAATTGAGCCGTTAACGGATGCTCGGTTGAGTCGACGTGGAGCGGCGCCCATATTTCATACCCCGCTGCACACAAGGGCTCAAGCAATCTGGAGTATTTCCACGGCGAAGACGCTGCACCGTGGGAAAAGTGAACGCGTCCGATGACCTTGCCGCTAGGGCGCCAAACATCCAGCTGAATATTTCGACCATCGGCTGCGCGTATTGTTTCCTGCGTTCGGGCGTGGGCACCGGCAATGACGCTAGCTGCCATCAGAGCCAAACACTGGCGTCGATCAATTCTCATGTGTAGCTGCCATCAAACTCATCGCCCGCATAAGTGCGCAACTCCTTGCGGTACCGCTGCAACAAACGCTCCGCGAAGGCCGCAATCTCTTGCTCGCGACTTCGCAATTCGGGAACGTGCATACCGACTGCAATCACTCCGAATCGTTGCTGATCGGCACTCATCGGAACAGGCCAAGCGATAATTCCCCAGCCATCCGAGCGCAGATTGAAACCGACCGCGTAGCCGCGCTGTGAGACTTGCTGCACTGCGCTCGTGATATCGCGCATGGTTCGAAAGCGCCGACCTAACTGCACTCCGCGTCGACGCGCCGCTTGCGTTAAATGACTCAGTTGCTCGCGCGAGTAGGTCGTAGCCATCGCAAGCCCAGGCGTCGAGAACGGCTCACGCAACTCACCGAGCGTATTAGTGCTAGTTCCAGGCAGGCGACCGAGCAAAATCGCCGATAGGCGCATATGCACGCCCGCCGGTAACCAGAAGCTGACCGTGCCACCCGTGTGTGCGCGGAACGCCGACATGGTGGTTCGCAGAGGCGGCAGATAGCCGCCGATATCGGCGAGACGCCTGCCAAGGCCACTCAGCGTCGGGCTGATGACGTAACTTGCCGATTCGGCATCCACGTCCAGAAAGCCGAGTTGCGTCATCTTTTGAAGCAGTCGATGCATGCTCGAGGCGGGGACGCGCAAACGAGCGGCAATCTCCCCGTTCGTGAGCGGATGCGGCGACACGCTGAATTGCTCGAGTACTTGCAGAACCCTGCCCACCGTTCTCGATGACCCCTCCATCAACCTACCCCCGAGTCGTGTCCAAAGAGAAGATGTACCACCTTTTGAATTCCAATATTGGAATAACGGGACGCTTTGCCAATCCTCGGCCAAGTGGGGTCTGCCGAGCGGGTGGTAGTTTCACGGCACTGTCATCTCTACGCGGGGGTCGAGAGGCAGTGCGACCCTAAAAAATTGGAGGAACGGGCGACATGCTTATTAGAAAACTCTCCTGCTCGACACTGGCGGCAACCGCGCTGTGTCTCGGCGGAATGGGCACCTCGGTAGCCCAAGACTCGGCCTCGATGGCCGGACTCGAAGAAATCATCGTCACGGCACGTAAGAAAGCCGAAACGCTGATCGAAACGCCCGTGGCGGTTTCGGTACTGACGAGCGAAGACATCGAAGCCAAGGGCGTGCGCGATCTCTATGACGTCGCACTGTTCACACCGGGCCTCACCTACTTCGATGCCATCCAAAACCAGCTTGGCACTCCGGTCATCCGCGGTATCTCGCAAACCAACCTGAACAGCCCCGATCGCAACGTCGCCATCTTTTACGGCGGCGTTTACCTCTCGAACACGAGCGCCTCGAACCTCGAAATCCTAGACCTCGATCGCATCGAGGTCGTCAAAGGTCCGCAATCGGCACTCTATGGCCGCAATGCCTTCAATGGCGCGATCAACTTTGTGCCCGCGGCACCGACCCGGGATTTCAAAGCCAAGATCACGGGAACACTGGGAACCGACGCGCGTCGCGAAATGCGCATCATGCTGTCCGGCCCGCTCAGCGACACGCTGCGTGGCCGTATCGCAGCCAGCACCAACGCTTTCGATGGCAGCTGGGACAACAAAGCAGAGCCCAGCGCGGGTCTCGGTGGCTACGACACCAAGAACCTCTCCGGCTCTTTGGAGTTCACTCCGAACGACCAGTTCACCGCACGCGCGTTCGCGTACTACACCGACGACGTCCGTGATTCCACCGCGATGTACATCATCCCGGCGCTCAATTGCGGACCGACAGGACGCCCGCTCGCGGCCTACTGCGGTGATCTACCCGTCAGCAACGATCTCGCAGCCAATCCCAATGCGCTGGCTTTCGCACGCGAAGTCACCCTGGCTGCGCTCGATCTCGAATACGACTTCGGCGGGGTGACGCTGACCAGCCAGACCTCCATCTACGATGCTGAGAATGACAACGCATCGGACAACTCCTTGGGTGCCAATAACGGCCAAGGCAATATCTTCAACATCGTGAGGGCAACGGCGCCGACCGTCGTGCTGCGTCAGCAAGCGCTGCCGGTCTTCACGGGCTCCGGCAAGGGCACGACCGAGACGCTCACCGAAGAACTGCGTCTCGAAGGCAAACTTGGCGACAGCCTCAACTGGGGCATCGGCGGCTTCTACAGCAAGAACGAGTTCGTCTCGCGCAGTCGTATTGCCTACGACGGCCGCGGCCTTGCAGCCGGTGAACGCCCGCAATCAGACAACTTCTTCTTCATCAACCTGAACCCGACGACGGCGCTGTCGCAAAACCCAACGGTGGACATGGTCGACTTGTCGCGCTTCATCGGCGAAGACAAGCAGACTGCGTTCTTCGGTCTCGTCGAATACAAGGTCAACAATGCCTGGACCGTCGGTGCTGAACTGCGTCGTGACAAGGAAGAGCGTCAGCGCTACAACGACGTGATTGGCCTGCGTACTTTGCAGAAGGGCGAGTTCAGCTACACGACGTGGCGCGCCCATGCCGACTTCACGCTGAGCGAAGATCAACACTTCTACGCCTCTGCGGCGAAGGGTGTGATCTCTGGCTACTTCAACGGCCAAACCGACGCGATTGCGGGCAATGCTGCGGTTCCTGTCGAACTGCAAACCTATGATCCTGCCGAGAACAAGACCTATGAGCTCGGCTGGAAAGCCCAGTGGCTCGATCGTCGCTTGAGCTCGGAAGTGGTGTTGTTCTTCATCGACTACACGGGCATCCAGATCCCGGCGACGCCGCCAGCTCCGCTCGTCAGCAACCTCGTACAGAACGTCGGTGACGCCACGGCCAAAGGCGTTGAGCTCTCGCTCAACTACCGCGCATCGGACAAGTGGCAGTTGGGCATGACCTACTCGTACACGCCGACCGAGTTCGAGAAAGGCACTGTCGATGCAGGCGTCCTGCGTTACTGCGGCGGCAGCTCCACGGCGATTCCGGCAGCGGCGGTCGGGTTCTGCCCGAGCCTCGAGTTCCGCGGCAAGCTCCTGCCTGACGTCTCTGGCAAGCCACTGCCCCGCTCGCCCAATCGGCTCGCTAGCATCTACGCAGCGTACGACACGCCGATCACGGGTGACTGGTCGTTCTACGCTCGCGCGGATGGCAGCTACACGGCCGCAACGAACATCCTGACCATCGGCTTGACGACGATCCCCTCGCGCACGCTCTTCAACGCGCGCATGGGTCTGCGTCACGGCCCGCTGGATGTCGCCCTCTGGGGTCGCAACATTTTCGACGAGAAATATGTTTCGACCGCGATCAACCAGCCTCCGCTGGTCGCGACGACGGCCGCCTTCACTCCGAACGTATCGCAAGGTGATCGTGCGATGTTCGGTCTGACGGCTACCTACTCCTTCGGCGCAAAGTAATCGCCCACTGACACCCCCCTCCGATGTTTCGACATCGGAGGGGGAGCGGCTCCGAGGCCTCTCGGATGACCCCGCCCGGACGGTCTGGTAACTTCCCCGTCCGATATGCTCACCACGCCTGCCAACGGTGTACTGCTCCTCTCGAGCCTGTCCTTCCTGACTATCGGTATCGTTGGGTGGCTGTCCGTATCGAATCCCGACCGATCAGCTCGCATTTGGTTGATCGCTTTCGTGATCGCCGGCATCACTCCGCTACTCGGCGCCGGCCAACCGATGGATGCGCGGGCGTTCGTCTTGAGTTCCACAGCCATGGCGGTCTCGTTCGTCCTGTTCGGACTCAGTCTCAAAGCGCTGTACAACGAAAGACTGGCTTTGCGGGACTATATCGTCGCGCTCGCAGTGCTCTCTTTGGCGTTCATGGCTCTACTCGGCTACCTGTTCAGCAACGCTTCGATCGCCGCACAAGCGACGGCTTTTGCTCTCGGCAACGGGGCCGCCGCGACATGGGCAACCGTCGAAGCAATGAACCTGGCCAAACGAACGCAGTCGCGATTCGCGTCGCATCTTGCCGTGATTTTTGGCATCCAAGCCGCCGTTCTGGCGCTGCGCATCCCACAGGTGTGGATGGGCGAAGAAGTTCGTCTCTCCGAGAACGATCCGCTCGCTTTGTCGATCGTGCTTGCACTCTCGCTGTGCGGCATCGTCAAAGCCATCTCCTACTTCGCTCTGCGACTCGAAGAAGTACGTAATCAAGTCCAGCGCGATGCCGAGCTTGTTCAGGAGCAAGCCAAAAAACTAGCGCAGAAAAACAGCGAACTCGTCTCGGCAATGCATGCCGTACCGGTGGCCTGCGTGGTCACGGATCCTGCGCTACGCGTGATTTATCTGAATGCCGAAGCGCGACGTCTGATTGGATCATCCTTTGATGCAGACTCGAAGCCGCGCCTGTCGGATTGGCTGATCGGATTTCAGGATGCTCAGCCGGTTGCCGTCACCTCGACGCGCCATGCCTTTCTGAAGACGCCCGATAGCGTGAGCGCTCTGGCTATCGAAATCTCCGTCAGTGGTGTCGATAGCGAAACACCGGGCGCTCAGTGGGTGTTCCTGCTCAAGCCAACAGAACACTCGCAAGCGGTGCTCGAATCGATCTGGACGAGTTTTGTTCGTCGTGAAGATAGAACAGTACTCATCACCGATGATGCCGGCCGCGCTGTCAGCGCCCAAACCGGCTGGGGCGAGGTGCTTGGCCCTTACGCCGTATTCGATTTGCCCGAACTGCGTTTCGGCGGTATCACCGAATCACGCGACGCCGCGGGCCTTGATCTCTGGGCTACGCTGGCCAAGTTCACCGTCGATCGCTCACAAATCGATCGTGCGCGTGGCGAGCAAAAAAGCGGACGCGGCTCCTCACTGTTGCTCAGAGACGACAGAGGTCATCAAATCATCTGCAGCTTTGTTCCGATTAAAGCTCATGCATCCACCGAACAACGCTGGCTGATTGAAATCGGCTGGAAAGCGGCTAGAGCGTCCGCCAGCGAGATCAAACTGCGACAGTCGCGTGAGGCACAGCCGGAGCGGACGCGCGTGATCAATGAAGCGGATGTGCCAGAGTTTCTGAAGAAACGGCCGCAAGCAGACTAACGTTACATAACCCATGGTGAGGGGGTATTACTTCGATGGCTAGACGGAATTGGCTAGCGCGTAGCCTAGACGTAGTGGAGCGTGCCGGAAATCGACTGCCGGATCCGGCAGTACTGTTCTTGATTCTGATGGTGACGGCTTGGGTCGTCAGCAATGTGCTTGCGCGCTTCAGCTTCGTCGAAATCGATCCTCGCAGCGGCCAACCGATTGAAATTCGTGATCTGCTTGCGGGCCAATCTTTGACTGCCTTCATGGCAACCATGGTGAGCACCTTCACGAGCTTCCCGCCACTCGGCGTCGTTTTGGTTGCCATGCTTGGGCTTGGCGTTGCCGAACACGCAGGATTTATCAACGCCACGCTTCGCGCGGCAATGGCGGTCACGCCGCGCCAACTCTTGACGCCGGCCTTGATTGCCGTCGGCATTTTGAGTCATGTGGCAGTTGACGCCGGTTATGTCCTGGTTATACCGCTTGGCGCGGTGATTTTCTATGCAGCAGGACGTCACCCTCTGGCAGGGATCGCGGCGGCTTTTGCGGGTGTGTCTGGCGGATTCAGTGCAACCATGGGAGTGCCCTCGAGCCTCGATCCGCTACTGGCCGGATTGACCCAAACAGCCGCGCACTTGGTCGACCCCAGCATCGTCATCAACCCGCTCAACAATTTTTATTTCACGACAGCCTCGGCGATCTTCATCGTGCTACTCGGCTGGGCGCTCACCGATCTCGTCATCGAGCCCCGTTTGCGCTCGACCGCAATCGATGGCGATCCCGCCAACCTGCCCACTCAAGAGCCGCTGACCGATGCGGAACGTCGCGGTCTGCGAGTCGCGCTACTCACCGCCCTCGCGGCAGGAACGCTCTTCGCTTTGACCTTGATGGGCGACGAGACACCGTGGGCGGCTGCGCCTAACGCGGACGGTGAGCGTCTGTTGCTCGTATCGGGTGCACCGCTCATGCAATCCATCGTTCCGATCATTTTCATCGGATTTCTTTTACCAGGCATTGCTTATGGAATCGCTGCCGGCTCCATCCGGGAGCACCGCGATGTCATCGCAGGCATGACCAAAGCCATGTCGGGCATGGGCTACTACATCGTCATGGCTTTTTTCTGCGCTCAGTTCATCTACGCCTTCGGCCAATCCAACCTGGGCGCGCTCTTGGCACTGAAAGGCGCGAACGCACTGCGTGAGGCTGCTTTGCCCATGGGCGTGACGCTGGCGGGCATCGTTCTGCTCACAGCAACAGTCAACCTGTTGATCGGATCAGCCTCCGCCAAATGGGCGCTCATCGGTGCGATCATGGTACCGATGCTGATGCAGCTTGGCGTATCGCCGGATCTCACCCAAGCGGCGTATCGCGTGGGCGATAGCTCCACTAACATCATCACCCCGCTGCTGCCCTACTTCCCGCTGATCGTGGTGTTCTGTCGTCGTTACGTGCAGTCGACCGGCATCGGAACCCTGGTGGCGCTGATGCTCCCCTATTCCATCAGCTTCATCGTCGGTTGGACCGGATTTCTTCTGCTCTTCTGGGCACTGGAAATTCCCCTCGGAGTGGGCGCGACGTACGACTACGTACCCTGAAGTATGAAAGTCATGCTAGTTTTCATACGTGGTTCGAGCTCTTCTCATTTTGGCGTTGTCGTTGCCACAGCTGGCGTACGCGCACGGATTGAATCTATCGCTGACCGACGGTAGCGATGCAATCACGGGCGATGTGACCTACGCCGACGGCGCACCGCTCAGCGGCGCCTCTGTTTCCTTGCAGCGAGCAGCGGGAAGCAGTGCTGCAGCCGAACCTGCGGTGACCCATACCGATGCAGAGGGGCGCTACGCTTTCCCCGCCCCGAGACACACCGGCGAGTATCGAGTGATCGCGGATGACGGCTTGGGTCACCGCGCCGAAGTGGCTTTCGTCGCCCGTGGAGACCAACAAAAGCTGAGCACGACAACTACGCAATCGGCTTGGTCTCGATGGTTGAGTGGACTCGGCTATCTCGCTGGCGTGTTTGGCGTCACGGCTTGGTGGCTAGCGCGACGCGACCGATCGCGCGTAGAGATATCGTGATATGCACATCGCAGAGGGCGTACTCGATGCTCCAACCTTGTTTGCGGCAGCAGGCTGCACCACATTCGGACTTACGATCGGCTTGCGTCGGCTGACGCCTCGCACGCTACCGACCGCGGCCTTGTTTGCCGCCGTGTTCTTCCTGGTCGGAACAATTCACATACCGATCGGCGTGGGCAGCGTACATCTCATACTCAATGGCTTGATCGGCCTGTTACTCGGATGGCTAGCCTTCCCGGTGATCTTCGTCGCTTTGGCATTGCAGGCGTTGCTGTTCTCTTTCGGCGGCTTCACGTCACTCGGCGCCAATACGCTGCTAATAGCGGCACCGGCCGTCGTCGCCGGTCTAACCTTGCGCCCATTACTGCAACAGCCATCATCGAGACGAAGACTACTGGTAGTTGGCACTTTAGCGGCGACGATCGGCATCCTGGGTGCGACGCTCATGGCGGCAATCATGCTGTGGTCTACGGGTGGCGAGACCCTCCTTGGCTTCATCACCTTACTTGTCGCGGCACAAGCGCCCGTCTGGTTGATTGAAACGATCGTCACGGCTTTGGCGGTGGGCATGCTTGGACGAGCACGCCCAGCGGCGTTCACTCTGGGAATGTAGCGCCGCACATGAGCCACGTTCACCACCCTGATAGTCGACTGCGTCTCGCCGCCACTCTGCTCGTCAGTGTTACGGCGGCACTGACCCAAGCGCTTTCGTCGCTCTGCGCCATGCTCTTCGTTGCATTACTTGCAATGGCGATCATCGCAGCTGCCGACAAAGCGCTAATCGAAAATATTGGGCGACGCTTGCTTCGCGTCAACGCATTCCTCGTCATCGTCTGGATAACCTCATCGATAAACTGGCGCTATATGGCAATCGATGAAACAGGCGCCCTGCTTGCCATGCAGATGAGTCTGCGCGTCAACATCGTCACGCTCGCAGCCAGTCTGCTGCTGATGCGGATGAGCGGCGTTGATTTAGGTCGCGCGGCGGTCGGCTTGGGACTGCCGAGCGCACTCGGCGCGCTACTCGCACAGGTGGCCCGTCAAGTTTCACTGCTATCGGGAACCAAGACGCGCCTCGAACGCGCGATGAGGGCGCGGGCTTATCGCCCCGCTTTCGGATTACGGTCACTGCAAGTGAGCGCACAAATGGTGGCGTGGCTGATCATCCATGCGCTGGCGAGATCCGAACGTATTTCCTTGGGCTTGCGCTCGCGCGGCATGAGTTCGACTCGGTGGCCAGCTCGTGAATCCACGCCATGGCGAGCTCTACCAAAAACCGATTGGTCGATTCTGGGCGTAGTCATTGTAAGCATCGGTTTCTGCTTGTTATTGCCGACGCTGGAAATCCAAAAATGACGACATTACTGCGAATGCAGGAAGTCGCGGTAACCCGCTCGACCCGTCCAGTTCTGCATAGCGCCACTCTGGCGCTACACCATGGGGAGCGCCTCGCGGTTCGTGGCGGTATTGGCGCAGGTAAAAGCACGCTGCTGCTAGCCGCCCTCGGTCTAATGGAGCATCAGTCGGGTAGCATTGAACTGTTGGGACAACGCTGCAGGGTTGAAGACGATTTCGCACCGCATCGCGGCAAAGTGGGCCTGCTGTTTCAAGACCCCGATGATCAATTAATCGGCCCCACGGTCCTCGAGGATGTCGAATTTGGCCCACTCAATTTGGGATGGGATGCGCATCGTGCTCACCATGCCGCCGACGACGCCCTCGACCAAGTTGGGCTGCTCCATCTATCGGAACGCCCTGTTCATGAACTCTCCGGCGGCGAGAAGCGCCTCGTAGCACTCGCTGGCTTGCTCGCGATGAAGCCGACCGTGCTGCTGTTAGATGAACCCACGGTCTCGCTGGATAACGATACGACTGAGCGCATCATCGAGATTTTGTTGGCGAGCAAGCTCTCGATGTTGATTGCGACTCATGATCCGCTTTGTATCGATCGATTAGCCACGCGCAGCGTGCTCCTCGATCGCGGCGCCATCACCGACCAATCAGAATCCGTACACCAGGTTTAAAGTCGTCAAGGTATCGGTCTTATCCCGGCCTGACGGCGGATCCGTGTTGTGACGAACGCCCAATCCAGCAGCCAAAGACAATCGCGCATTGATCTTGACTTGCAGCGCAAGCTCATTCGACAAGAAGGTATTGGCTTCACCTGCCTCGACAATCAACTTGTTCTTCAAGCTCGTCGTATCCGTGAGCTTCTGTTCGTAGCGCAGCTCACCTGAAAAAATGACATTGTCTTCGGCCAAGCCTGTCAGTGCGCTTTCGAGACGGCGAAAACCGAGACCGGCCTGCCCGAACAACTTGAAGTCTTCCTCGTCAACAAACCGATGACCTAATCCAGTCACTAAGCTCGCTTGATAATCGAAACCACTGAATCGATCGTCCTCATAGCGCGCGCCACCGTACCAATAGCTGCGCGGACTAAAGCGATAATCGGTTTGCCACGATGCCGCATATCGCTCGGCATTTCGATCACCTTCGCTAGAAGCGCGCAGTGCAGCAAAACC
>Ga0315904_10003940_pt1 | contig 21474 bp, 21 predicted proteins | sample LakEriMetagenome_6_FD_203529 | JGI IMG/M metagenome (GOLD analysis project Ga0315904, IMG submission 203529) | Freshwater fungal communities from buoy surface, Lake Erie, Ohio, United States - Buoy 12 MA120 | ecosystem: Environmental > Aquatic > Freshwater > Lake | place: USA: Lake Erie, Ohio...
TTCGATACCATATTCGTGTAATTCTGAAATTTCAGAAGGTAGAATTACTCCACCGCCTCCACCAAATATTTTGATATGTCCTGCTCCTTTTGCTGCAAGCAAATCGTGCATGTACTTGAAATATTCGTTGTGACCACCTTGATACGACGTCATTGCAATAGCATTGGCATCTTCTTGAATGGCAGTATTCACCACTTCTTCCACACTTCTATCATGACCAAGATGAATTACCTCAACACCAGTTGCTTGAATGATTCTTCGCATGATGTTGATAGCGGCATCATGCCCGTCAAAAAGTGAGGCTGCTGTAACAATTCGTACTTTATTTTTAGGAATATAAGGCGTTTGTGGTTTCATTATGAATATGATAATTTTTGCGTGCAATTTACGGAAATTAAAAAAATAACACCTCCTAAAGCCACATATTAAACAAAAATTCCTAGCCTAACTTTTTTTTATAAAAAATAAGATTAGTTTTGAAAAAATTATTGCTTTAACAAGATACAGAATCTAAAGACCATCATGCGAAATATTACCATACTCATTCATTGTGAAGACCAAAAAGGAATTATAGCTGCTGTAACCAATTTTATTCTAAAAGTAGAAGGAAATATTACCTACATCGATCAACACGTAGATGTTGATCAAAATGTTTTTTTCATGCGATTAGAATGTGAATTAATGAATGTAAATTGGAATGCTGAATCTATAAAATTAGATTTTCAACAATCAATCGCTAAAGATTTTAATATGTCTTGGCAATTGTACAATAAAGACCAAAAACCGAGGATGGCATTGTTTGTATCCAAATACGAACACTGTTTATTTGATATTCTGGGACGATACAGTGCAGGCGAATTAGCACTTGAAATTCCTTTAATTATTAGCAATCATGTGGACTTAAAACCTATAGCTGAGCGATTCAACATTCCATTTTATCATGTTCCTTTTTCCAAGGAAAACAAAGAAGAAGGTGAAAAAAAGCATATTGAATTGTTACAAAAACACGAAATTGATTTTATTGTTTTAGCACGATACATGCAAATTATTACTCCAAATCTCATTGGACTGTATAAAAATCAAATCATCAATATTCACCATTCCTTTTTACCCGCATTTCCTGGAGCCAAACCCTATCACTCCGCCTTTAAAAGAGGAGTTAAAATTATAGGTGCCACTAGTCATTATGTTACTGAAGAATTGGACGAAGGCCCAATTATTGAACAAGATATCACAAGAGTTTCGCATAGTCATTCCATTGAAGATTTTATAATGAAAGGAAAAGATTTAGAGCGAATTGTACTATCCAGAGCCATTAAGTTACATGCTGAAAGAAAAACAATGGTGTACAGCAACAAAACTGTGATTTTTTCATAAAACGGTATAGTCTTTGTTTTAAGGTAATACAAAAAATATCTTCAAATGAAAAAACTATTAATTATACTGCTCTTAATTCCGTTAATTTCGATTGCTCAAACTAAAAAGAAAGTCAAAAAAATTAAGGTTAAAACTCCTTCTGTAACTAATGTTATAAATACTGTAGATATTAGTGCTGGTCTGAAAGAAGCCTTGAACAAAGGAGTAACCGAACAAGTTTCTAAACTTACCGTTATCGACGGATTTTATAAAAATGAAGCTGTAAAAATTTTAATCCCAGAAGAATTACAAAGAGTAGATGCTACTTTGAGAAAATTAGGAATGGGTAGTTTGGTAGATGATGGTATTAAATCGTTAAACCGCGCTGCCGAAGATGCTGTAAAAGAATCTACTCCTATTTTTATTAATGACATTAAAAATATAAGCATTTCAGATGCGAAAGGTATTTTGCTTGGAAATGAAAGTGCCGCAACTAGCTATCTTAAAGATTCCACTACAAAAGAATTGTATGCCAAATTAAATCCAGTTGTTCAGGAATCTATTGGGAAAGTTGGTGCAGATGTTATTTGGAATTCAATACTTAAAAAATACAACACAATCCCATTAGTGAATAAGGTAAATCCAGATATTTCAGACTATGTAACCACAAAGGCTATGGAAGGTGTTTTTAAAATGATTGCTGTTGAAGAAAAAAATATAAGAGAAAAATTAACGTCTAGAAATTCTGATTTATTAAAAAGCGTTTTTGCATTACAAGACAAAAAATAATTTAACATAAAAAGAAGTTTAAAATAACATACAATTAACAGCCTAACTCATAATTATTTAGAACATTTGTAAAGGAATAAAAGGTTTTATTATTTGTTTTAGAGTTAGTAAAAAAAGAGCCAATGCTGGGAAGTATTGGCTCTTTTTATTTTAAAGATTGAAGAAACAAAATCGCATTGGCATTAAAGATAATTGGTTGCTCCACATTTACAACATGACCACAGCTAGCTATAACAAATAGTTTTGATGATTTATAATGTCGCTTTACAACCTTAGCCACCGAAGGCAAAAACATGTAATCCTCCTCTCCCATGATATAAAACGTTGGAATTTCTAACTCTACTTGCCTAAACCATTTTAGTATAGGGTTAATTTCAGCGGTAAGTTTAAACCATCTGATAAATTCTTTTTGACACAATTTCTTGGCTTCATTGATAAACAATAGTCTAGATTGCTTGTGATTCTTATTGGGCATAATCACAAAAGCAAAAAATCGATACAATACTAAATAAGGCAATACATATTTAAACATGTTCCCTAGTCTCATTAATATTTGCGAACGAAAATTCATCTTCAAAATAGCGCCACCCAATATCATACTTTGTACTCTTGAAGGATACATTTCAGCCAACTGACGTATCAAAATTGTTCCTAAAGAAATCCCTACAAAATGAGATTTTTCAATTTGCAGAAAGTCCAATACTTCGAGAATATCGTTAGCAATATCTGAAAAGGTATATTTTGATTTGAACGCTGTTTTTAAAGTTGATTTAGAATTTCCATGCCCTCTTAAATCCAACAATAAAATATTGTACTGCTTTTTGAAATCTCGAATTTGTTTGAACCAAATAGAAGAACTTCCTCCTGCTCCATGAACAAAAGTCACCCACTGGGTGCTATCGTGATTTCGGTAAATGGAATAGGCAATCAATTACAGTTATTTTTTACAAAAGTAATAGTATAATTTAGATAAGCAACTACATCATTTCTTGATTTAATAGTAAAAAACCAAGTGTTTTCTGTAAAATGTATGGTTTTTGTATAGGCTGTTTTTAGTTGTCACAACTAATTTAGGAATACTTTTGTAGATTGATTTTTAATTTATTCTACATGAAAGTTTATTTTTTATTAGCTATATCGTTATTGTCACTTAAAAATGTCCAAGCTCAAAATATAACCGACGACTTTGAAGGAAATGGAACTATTTCAACATGGTTTGGTGATGATTGTGACATAACTACAAAATTTACCAATCCTTATCCAAATGGAATAAATACCTCCTCATCTGTTTTGAAATACTCAGATGCCGGAAAATTATATGCTAATGTTCGTTTTGATGCAAGTTCAAATTTTAATTTGTCTAACAATGCTGTCTTTTCATTAAAGATATATGTTCCATCTAGTGGAATCACAGGAAATCAAACGAATCAAGTTTCGCTTAAACTTCAAAACAAATCTTTGGGTGCACCTTGGTCTACTCAATGCGAGATTATTAAACCAATTGTGTTGAATCAATGGCAAACAGTTACTTTCAATTTTGATACCGATACCTACATTAATTTAGATCCAAATTCAATAGACCCAATATACAGAACAGACTTTAATAGAGTTGTGATTCAGATTAATGGTGAAAATAATACTTCCAAAGTTTTAGCTTACATTGATGATTTTTTTCGAACAGAAACTCCAACAAAACCCGTGAATTATAATTTAGTTTGGTCTGATGAATTTGATGGGACTGGTGCGGTAAATGCGACTAATTGGCATCATCAAACACAATTACCAAGTGGAGGTAATTGGTACAATGGAGAAATTCAACACTATACTAATCGCCAGGTAAATTCATATGTGAGTAATGGTTTACTGAGTATAGTTGCAAAAAAAGAAACGTTTACCGATCAAGGAAAAACAAAACAATATACTTCTGCAAGATTAAACTCAAAATTTGCCTTTCAATACGGTCGTGTTGAAGTACGTGCAAAACTTCCAACTGGCGCTGGTACCTGGCCTGCAATTTGGACGTTAGGAAAAAACATTAATGAACCTGGTGGCTATTGGTCAAAAACATATGGAACAGTCAATTGGCCAGCTTGCGGTGAAATTGATATTATGGAACATTGGGGAGGTAATCAAAATTATGTTCAGAGTGCTATGCATACTCCATCTAGCTATGGAGGAACAATAAACAAAGGAGGTCAAAATATTTCAACCGCTTCTAGTCAATTTCATATTTATGGTCTAGAATGGTCCGCAGAAAAGATGGTTTTTAGTGTTGATAATGTAGTGCATTATGTCTATAATCCAGCTGTTAAAAACGCAAGTACTTGGCCTTTTAATGCCCCTCAATATATTCTATTAAATATAGCCATAGAACCTTCTATTAGTGCTAGTTTTACTCAAAGCGCAATGGAGATTGATTATGTAAGAGTGTATCAAGAAAACGCTTTGTCTGTTCATAATTCCATAAAAAATGAAGATATTTTTCTATTTCCAAATCCAGCTACCAACCAACTGAACATAAAAGTCTCTGATGACTTTATTGGTTCTCAAGCAAAAATTTATTCCATTTTAGGTCAAGAACTTGCAACCCGCATTATAGATAATCAACAAAATACTTTTGATATATCTACGTATCAAAATGGTTTTTACTTGGTAAAGATTAAAACATTAAAGGGTATTCAAACGTATAAATTTCTTAAAAATTAGACGCTTTTAAAATCACTTCCATTTCTTTTTGAATTTTTAATGCTTCTGCTCTTGCTTTTTCAGCAAAATCAGCTTTAGAGGAAGCATAAATAATTCCCCTTGAGGAATTAATGAGTAGTCCTACGTCTTTATTCATCCCAAATTTACACACCTCTGAAAGACTCCCACCTTGAGCTCCAACCCCAGGAACTAGCAAAAAACTACCTGGTACTATTTTACGAATCTCTGTAAAATAGCTTGATTTAGTTGCACCTACAACGTACATTAAATTTTCGGCATTTTTCCATTTTTTAGAAGTTTCAAGAACTTGTTTGTACAATTCTTTTTCTTCACAAATTTTGGTTTGAAAATCAAAAGCTCCCTCATTTGAAGTTAGCGCTAAAAGTATGGTGTGCTTGTCATCAAACTCAAGAAAGGGTTCTACAGAATCTCTCCCCATATAGGGAGCCACAGTAACTGAATCAAAGTTTAAATCCTCAAAAAAAGCCTTAGCATACATGGATGATGTATTTCCTATATCGCCTCTTTTAGCATCTGCTATAGTAAATACTTCAGGGTAATTTTCATTCAAATAATTAATTGTTTTTTGCAAAGCAGTCCAGCCTTTGAGACCATAAGCTTCGTAGAAGGCAGTATTAGGCTTATAAGAAACACATACATCATGCGTAGCATCAATTATGGCTTTATTGAATTCAAAAATAGGGTCATCAAACTTTAATAAATGGTTTGGGATTTTGTCAAGACTGACATCTAAACCTATACAAAGAAAAGAGTTCTTTAGCTTAATTTGTTTAACAAGTTGTTGTGTTGTCATTTTTGCATATTTCGTTATTCAAAATTACAAAGTTTAAACTATAAAAAAAGTCCCGAACAAATCGGGACTTCTGTTTTAGAAAACTTCGCTTTCTTTTAATTTCTCGGTATTTGAAACCAACTGAAGCTCGTCTATCATTTTTTGAATATTTCCGTTCATAAAGCCGTCTAAGTCAAAAATGCTCAAGCCTATTCTGTGATCAGTAATTCTCCCTTGGGCATAATTATACGTTCGTATTTTAGCTGAACGATCTCCACTACTTACTTGAGAATTTCGTTTTTTGGCATCTTCATCTTGCTTTTTAGCTAACTCCAATTCATATAAACGTGAACGTAACACGGATAGTGCTTTGTCTTTATTTTTATGCTGCGATTTTTCATCCTGACATTGAGCTACAAGACCAGTTGGAATATGCGTCATACGAACCGCCGATTTTGTAGTATTAACCGACTGTCCACCCGGACCAGAAGAACAGAAAAAATCGATACGAACATCATTCATGTCAATTTGAACATCAAACTCTTCAGCTTCTGGTAATACCATAACTGTAGCTGCAGAAGTATGAACTCTTCCTTGTGTTTCCGTTTGTGGCACTCGCTGAACACGGTGCACTCCAGCCTCAAACTTTAATGTCCCGTAAACATCTTCGCCTGTAACTTCAAAAATAACCTCTTTAAAACCACCTGATGTCCCTTCATTCATATCAACTACTGAAGTTCTCCATCCTCGATTTTCACAATATTTAGTGTACATTCTATACAAATCTCCAGCAAAAATTGAAGCTTCATCTCCACCAGTTCCTGCACGAATTTCTACCATTACATTTTTAGCATCTTCAGGATCTTTAGGAATCAACATAAATTTAATTTCTTCCTCCAATTCAGGCAGTCTTTCTTTAGCCTCTTCCAATTGCATTTTGGCCATTTCAACCATTTCTGCATCAGAACCATCAGAAATAATTTCGTTGGCTTCTTCAATATTTCCAGTAATATTTATTAGTTCTTCACGCTTGTCCATCAGCGCTTTTAAACTTTTATATTCTTGATTTAACTGCACATAACGTTTTTGATCGGCAATAACATCAGGTTGAATTATCAAATCTGAAATTTCGTCGAAACGCTGTTTAACATATTGCAATCTTTCTAACATGCTCTTAACTTTCTATTTTGGAGTGCAAAAGTAGTAAAAAGTCTTCAGTTGACCGTGCTTAGTTAGCAGATTTTTTATAGTATTGTAGTGTTTAAAATCATCTTATGAAAATTACAATTAGAATTCTTGCCATTTTATTATTGGTTTCCTGCCAAAAAAAATCGGATAATAAATACGAACAACTTGGAAAAATGAGTTGGCTTCTCGGAAGTTGGGAAAATAAAATACCAAATGGAACTTTAAAAGAAACTTGGATAAAAGAAAATGACAGTACATTTTCTGCAAAAAGTTACTTCATAAAGGAAGAAGACACACTACATAATGAAACGATTTTACTTACTCAAAAAAATGATGTTATCACATATTCAGCTAAAATACTTGGGGAGAATAATGACAAGTTTGTTGATTTTAAATTAACTAGTACAAATGAAAAAGACTGTGTTTTTGAAAATCCATCACATGAATATCCGCAGAAAATTGTTTACAAAAAAATAAATAGTACCAATTTAGTTGCTACTATTTCTGGAATACAACAAGGGAAACAATGTATAGATAGTTATCCAATGAAGAAGAACTAGATATCTAGACTTTCTTATATGAAATAATACTACAACTGAATCATAAAGTGCTATTACCTTCATTCATTGTATTACAATTATTTTCTGTACTTTAAGGAAATATAAATTCTCATATTCGGAGGCCAATCAAATTGGATTTGCTTGATATACAGAATCAACTGTAGCTAAGGATATTAGATTAAATGCAAGTCAAAACAAAAATTTCCGATTCACAAAAAAAATTAATTTTTGACTATTTGATAAATGCTCTTAAAGAACCAAAAAAATAGTTTAATTCTTCACTGGAATATTCTCCAATATCTCTACTAAAAACTTCCAAAATTTTTGTGAGGACGAAATACTTGCTCTCTCATCAGGACTGTGTGCTCCGTGAATAGTTGGGCCGAAAGAAATCATATCCATATCAGGATAATTCATACCTAAAATCCCGCATTCTAATCCAGCGTGACAGGCAACAACCTTAGGTTTTTCAGCATTTTGTTTTTCATATATATTAACCAAGACATCGAGAATTGGCGAATTTACATTTGGTGTCCAACCGGGATAACTTCCGCCAAATTCTAATTCGCATCCAAATAATTCATAAGCCGAACGCAAGGCATTGGCTAAATCCATTTTCGAACTTTCAACGGAAGAACGCGTTAAATTCTGAATGGAAATTTCTCCATCTTTAACAATCACTCGAGCGATATTATTGGAAGTTTCTACCAAATCTTCCATATCAGCAGACATTCTATACACGCCATTATGAGCGGCATAAATCGCCCGAAGTAAACCTTCTTGTACACCCAAATCCATGACTTTAGCGGACAAATCTGACTTCTCAATTTGAATCGTTAAATTAGGCTCGGTGGTTTTAAATTCAGCTTTTATATCTCCAATAATTTCTTGCATATCAAAAACATAAGCTTCATCATACATCGCTGCAACAATAATTTTTGCTACACTTTCTCTTGGAATTGCATTTCGTAAACTACCACCGTTAATTTCAGCTATTTGTAACCCAAAGTTCTCAAATCCATCAAACAGCAAACGATTCATAATTTTATTCGCATTACCCAATCCTTTATGAATATCCATCCCTGAATGTCCTCCGCATAATCCTTTTACTGTAATGGTATACCCAACGGAACCTTCAGGAGTTTCCTCTTCATTATAGCTTCGAGTTGCGGTAACATCAATGCCTCCAGCACATCCAATATCAATTTCATCATCTTCTTCAGTATCTAGATTCAAAAGAATTTCACCTTTCAAAACACCGCCTTTTAAGTTCAGAGCTCCTGTCATTCCTGTTTCTTCATCAATAGTAAAAAGTGCTTCAATGGCAGGATGTTTAATTGTCGTACTTTCTAAAATAGCCATTATTGCGGCAACTCCGAGTCCGTTGTCGGCACCTAGAGTAGTTCCTTTGGCGCGAACCCAATCGCCATCAACATACATTTCAATTCCTTGTGTTAAGAAGTCAAAATGAGTATCGTTATTTTTTTGATGTACCATATCCAAATGCCCCTGAAGCACAATAGGTTTACGATTTTCCATCCCTGAAGTGGCGGGTTTTCGTATAATTACGTTGCGTATTTCATCTTCAAAGGTTTCTAATCCTAGACTGATGCCAAAATCTTTCATGAATTGTATTACCTGCTCTTCCTTTTTAGAAGGACGCGGTACTGCATTCAAATCGGCAAATTTATTCCAAAGGACTTTTGGCGCTAGGCTTCTAATTTCTTGGCTCATTGTAAACTGTATTTTTGTATTTTCCAAAGTTACAAAGTTTAATTTCTTATTCGATACTAATTGAATTGTAATTATATTTACACAACAAATTCCAGCCTGTGAAACGCAAATACATTCTTCCTTTTCTACTATTTGTCCAAATTATTGTTTTACAAATTCTATCCTTTTTCCCAGAATTTATAGAACGTTTTTACAGTAACGGATGGTTTCGAATGATTTCTACATTTTCAAGAATTGCTTTAGGAAGTATCTATTTCTCAGTTGGTGATTGGATTTATTTCGTACTCATTTTCATCCTACTACGATGGCTGTGGAAAAAAAGTGGCACTTGGAAAAAAGATTGGAAAAATAATTCGTTACAGGTTTTAAGTTTTCTTTCGATATTTTATTTTCTATTTCATCTTCTTTGGGCTTTCAATTACTATCGTCAACCTCTTTTTGATAAAATGAAAATTCAGACAGACTATTCAGATGCTGATTTAGTAGCTTTTACCAAAAAATTAATTCTGAAAACCAATTCCATCCATAATCAGATTACTAAAAATGATACTTCAAAAGTGGTTTTTCCTTATACACAAGAACAAGTGTTCATGATGAATTTGGACGGATACAATCAATTAGCTTCTCAATATTCTTATTTCAACTATTCTCATCCCAGCATAAAAAAATCGATTATAAGTTTGCCTTTAACCTATATGGGATTTGCAGGATATTTAAATCCTTTTACCAATGAAGCACAGGTGAATGATTTGATGCCCATGTACAACTTCCCTACAACCACCTGTCATGAAATGGCGCATCAAATAGGGTATGCTAGTGAAAGTGAATGCAATTTCATTGGCTTTTTAGCCTCCATAAAAAATGAGAATCCATATTTTCAATATTCTGGATATAGTTTTGCTTTGCGTTATTGCTTGTCCAATTGGAGTGTTCGCAACCCAAAAATTTTGAACCAATTGCTCAAAACCATTCATCCTGGGATTTTAAAAAATTACCAAGAAAGTGAGGATTTCTGGAAGAAATATGAATCACCAATCGAAACAGGTTTTAAAATATTCTATGATAATTTCCTAAAAATCAACCAACAAAAAGACGGTCTGAATAGCTACAGTAAGTTTGTCGACTTGATGGTCAACTATTACAAAGAAAAAGAAATATAAAATTAAGAATCAAATTTCATCACTAGTAAACGTGACAAAACTTTTCTTTTTATAAGGTCGAATAATCAAACGACCTTCTCTATCGAAACGAATATAGTTATAGACCCAATTCAAAAAAACGACCGCTTTATTTTTAAATCCAATAAGTGAAAATAAATGTACAAACATCCAAACAAACCAAGCAAAAATGCCACTAAAATGGTAGTTGGGCAAATCAACCACAGCCTTATTTCGACCTATAGTAGCCATTGAACCTTTATCATTATACTGAAATGGAATCATAGACTGTTTGTTAATTAATTTTATAATATTTTCCCCAAGTAATCTGCCTTGTTGTAAAGCGGGTTGTGCCATCATAGGATGTCCTTCAGGATAGTCATTGAGTTCCATCATAGCAATATCACCAATAGCAAAAATAGTATCAAATCCTTTTACCTGATTGTATTCATTGACACGAATACGTTTTACATTCTCAACCAACGACTGTGCATCAAGCCCAGAAACCAATGCGCCTTTCACACCTGCCGTCCATATTACAGTAGCAGTTTCAAAAGTCAAATCGGTGTTGGTCGTTATGGTTTTTCCATCATAATTTAGCACACGTACATTTTTCCAAATTTTAACTCCTAAATGCTCTAAGAAATCTTGTGCTTCCTCCGAAGATTTTTCGCTCATTGTATTGAGTATTCGATCTCCACTTTGAATCAAATTGATTTCCATCTTATTAATATTCAAATCAGGATAATCCTTTTGAAGAATTTCTTTTTTCATCTCAGCCAATGCACCTGCTAGCTCAACACCAGTAGGGCCTCCCCCAACAAGAACAAAATTAATAAGCGTATTTTTTTCGGCAGCATCTTTGGTTAAAACTGCCTGTTCAAAATTTTCTAAAATCAAACTACGAATGTTCAACGATTGTGGAATTGTTTTCATTGACATTGAGTTCCGTTCTATCTCTTTATTGCCAAAATAATTCGTTTTTGAACCCGTAGCAATTACCAAATAATCATAAGATAACTCTCCAATTTCAGCAATAACTTTTTTGTTTTTGGTATCGATTTCGGTAACCGATGTCAATCGAAAATAGAAATCTTTATATTCTTGAATTACTTTTCGAATAGGATAGGCAATAGAACCTGCTTCGAGTCCGCCAGTGGCCACCTGATACAAAAGAGGTTGAAAAGTATGATAATTGTGTTTATCTAAAAGTACAACTTGTACATTCTGATTTTTGAGTTTTTTGGCTAAAGCGATTCCGGCAAAACCACCTCCAATGATAACTATTCTGGGATTTGACGAACTTGGGATATTCATGGTTGACTATTATAAGTTGTAGCTTTTCAAAGATACAATCTTTCGAACTTTGTAAGTATTATTTTGATATTCATTTTTTGTAAAATGTTTCGAGACTCCCAAGCTTTTTTCGCTAGCCCCGGTTGAAGTGTAAATCCTGACATTGCAAGGCACGAAGCAATGACAGATTGCAACGAAAAACGGGACTGACCTTTAGGATTAGCGAAAAATTTGTGCTTCAGATTTTTTTTGTACTTTGTAACAAAATTTAGTACTTAGCTACTAACGGTGATATGAATAAGGATTTAGAACAATCTTTTGTCAAGCAATTACGTGAAAATCAGAATATAATCCACAAAATTTGTAGATTGTATACTTCTGGCGATGATGCGCACAAGGATTTGTTTCAAGAAATCACTATTCAATTGTGGAAGGCCTTCCCTAAATTTCGCGGCGATAGTAAGTTCTCTACTTGGGCCTATCGTGTAGCCTTAAATACTGCCATCACTTTATATAGGAAAAGTACCAAATCGATACAAACTTCAGACTACGAAAAACATCAATTTTTTATCAGTCAAGAAGAATATAATTTTGAAGAAGAAGAACAAATTAAGTTAATGTACCAAGCCGTATATCAACTAAATGATATTGAAAAAGCCCTTGTTTTTATGTATCTGGAGGATAAAGATTATACAGAAATATCAGAAACACTAGGAATTAGCGAAGTAAATGCAAGAGTAAAAATGAATCGAATTAAAGGAAAATTAAAAAAAATATTAAATCCCTAAGGAGTTATGGAAGAGTTGGATTTATTAAAAAAATATTGGAAAAAAAGCGAAGATACATTTGAACAAGTTTCGGAAGTTGAAATTTATAAAATGTTACACAAAAAGTCATCTTCAATTGTAAAGTGGATACTAATAATTAGTATTCTGGAAGTACTTTTATCGACATTAATAAGCGTTTGTTTCAATACTGACGATTATTTTAAAAAAATACATGGCGAAGATCTAATTGTCTATTTTGAAGTTTTCAACTACTTCAATTATGCCGTTATCCTAACTTTTATATACTTGTTTTATAAAAATTACATCAAAATTTCTACTACTGTTTCCATCAAACAATTGATGAAAGACATCTTAACCACGAGAAGAACAGTAAATTACTACGTTTGGTACAACTTAACCATGATAACTTTGAGTGTCTTTATTGGATATGCTATTGCTTTCTTTTACAATCCAGCAATGATTGCTCTTAAAGAAAAAATGGCACATGAAAAAAGCAATTATATGCTACTTATTATTTTCGGTTTTCTTGCACTTACTACAATAATTTTGGTGGGATTATTTTGGCTATTTTACAGACTTTTGTATGGAATTCTACTCAAAAAATTACATACAAACTATAAGGAATTAAAAAAAATAGATTTATAAACTTACACTAATAGGTTTCCCATTTACGCAATTGATCTTGGTCTTCATGCGCTTTCACTTCCTCAGGTGCAATAACTTTTAATAAAGAGGGATGCTGTTCAATTGCAAATTGAACTTTCTCAACGATTTGGTCAATGGTATCAGTATCATAATCGATTTGTAGAGGTTCTTTGATAATGAACGATTGCAAGATTCCTTTCTTCTTGATGCGAAGTCCTTTTTTGTCAAATGACCGACGAAAACCATCAATAACAATAGGCACAACAATAGGTCTGTGTTGTTTAATAATATGAGCAGTACCTTTACGAACAGGTTTAAACGACTTTGTGGTTCCCTGTGGAAAAGTTATTACCCAACCATCTTGTAATGCAATTCTAATATTTTCGGTATCATTTGGGTTTACCTCACGTTTTTCGGTTACATCCTTACCTTTACATCGCCACGTTCTTTCTATTGTTATCGCCCCAACATAGGATAAAATTCGAGGCAACAATCCTGCTTGCATGGTTTCTTTTGCAGCAACATAATAGATATTCATCTTAGGCTGCCAGATATAACCTAAATTCTTAATCGTATCCTGACGTCCGCTCAAACTGGCATTAAATACATGAAACATCGCCACAACATCAGCAAAATAAGTCTGATGATTGGATATGAATAGAACATTAGTATCTGGAAGTGATTTTATAATCTCAGAACCTTCTATCTGCAATTCATTAAAGCCTCTATAGCGTTTGTGAGTCAATACCGCAAAAATCCGGATTAACCATTTTTTTATAAACAATATATGCCCAAAAGGATTTCTCTTCAACAACCCCATAATTAATTACATTAGAAACACTAGCTACAAACATACAAAAACTTACAATTTATACGATTTTTTTTAAAACTTCTTTCAGTTCACTCAAAATCATTGCTGTTGCTCCCCAAACGTAATACTGTTGGATTTTAAACGCTGGAACAGCAATACTCTTAGAATAAGAAGTACTCATAGTTTTGCTAACAACCAAGCTTTCATCCAAAAAATTCTCAATAGACAATTCAATAACAGAAGCCACTTCTCTGGGTTCTGGATTAAATCGTAACTCTTCATTGACAAAGCCCAAAAAAGGAAAAACCATAAAATTACTTGGAGGAATATATACTTCTGTAAAAGCTTTTACGATAGTTACTTTGTTCATTTCAACTCCTATTTCTTCCTGAGTTTCTCTCAATGCAGTAAATGCTGCCGAAGGATCATTTTCCTCCACTTTACCACCTGGAAAAGCGATTTGAGAGGAATGAACACCCAAATACGAATTCCTTTTAATGAGTACCAAATGCGTTATATTATTCTTGGGATATAATAAAATCAAGACTGCTGCTTTCTTGGGATTATTTTCCTGAATGTTCACTTTTTTCAATAACTCAATTCGTTCAGGGGGAACCATAATTTGATGTGCTACTTCAGCGAGAAGTGGTTCACTTTGAATTCTGGGAATACTATTAATAAAATCGATAAAATTCATAATCAAAGCTTATTTTTGCACCAGTAAATTATCTGACAGTAAGTTCGATTCTTTCTGTGTAATGCAATGAAACAAAAAATGCCTGACTGCCTCATGCAGGTATCGGGAACAACTTTAGACCACGAATTTACATAAATTAATGATTTACGTATAAATTTAGCATATAGATATGTATTCCAAACAAGAAGCCCAACAATTAAAACAAGAATTTTGGATCACTTTTTCTGAAAAATATCCACGTAAATGGGTGCTTTACGATACTAAAATCAAGGATTTCTCCTTCAAGTTTTTTGTAGACAACAAAAAAGCGCAAGTAAGTATTGATATCGAACACCGCAACGAAGAAAAAAGAGTAGCCTATTTTGAAAAAATTGAAGCTTTAAAAAATATCCTTGAAGAAGAGTTCATTCCTGATTTGGTTTACCAGAAAAACTTCACTTTAGATAACGGCAAAACCATTAGCCGCATTTGGGTAGAAAAAACAGGTATTTCGATTAGTAACCGTACCTGTTGGAATGAAATATTTGAATTTTTTAATGAAAATATGAATGCTTTAGAGTTGTTTTATTTGGAATATGATGAGTTTATAAAGGATGTTGAGTAATTAATCGTATGCCAAAATCAATTTTTTTAAAAAAGATTAAAATTCAACATTATCAACTTTCGTTAGGCTCAATATGAATCAATACATGACCGAGTTCTGAAATTTGCATTCGTAGTGTATCTTTTAGATTGTGAGCCAATTCATGCCCTTCTCTTACAGAAATATCTGCATCAACTATTGCATGTAAATCTACATGGTATTTCATTCCGGCTTTACGTATAAAGCACTTTTCGGTATCAACAATACCATCAACTTGAAGTGATACTTTTCTAATTTCATCAACCAAATCATCATAGAGGTGTTCATCCATTATTTCACCAAGTGCAGGTCTGAATATTAGATAACTATTGTAGAAAATAAATCCAGCTGCAAAAAGTGCCGCCCAATCATCGGCTGATTCATACCCTTTTCCAAATAGTAACGCAATAGAAATTCCAATAAAAGCGGCAACAGAAGTTATGGCATCACTTCTATGATGCCAAGCATCAGCTCTTAGGGAGGAACTATTGCTTTCTTTGCTCTTTTTCATAACTAATCGAAAAGAATATTCTTTCCAAATAATTATAAGTCCAAGAACAATGAGTGTCCAAGATTTTGGCAAATTGTGCGGAGTATTGATATTATTAATACTCTCATAAGCAATAATTGTAGCTGATGTTATTAAAAATCCAACTACCAAAAAAGTAATCAATGGCTCTGCCCTACCGTGTCCGTAGGGATGATTTTCGTCGGCTGGTCTGCTGGAGTATTTTATTCCAAAAAGCACTAATAATGATGAGAAAATATCCGTAGTAGATTCGATAGCATCAGCAATCAAAGCATAAGAATTGCCAAAAAAGCCAGCCAAACCCTTTACTATTGACAAACAAACATTACCAATAATACTAAAATAAGTAGCTTTTAAAGCAGTTTGTTCATTAGTCATAAAAGGAAATTATATAGAAAAAACTAAACTCTTACAATATTTGCGCCTATAGCTCTCAATCGCTCATCTATTCTTTCGTAGCCTCTATCAATTTGTTCAATATTTTGAATAGTACTTGTGCCTTTTGCTGACAAAGCCGCAATCAATAATGAAATCCCAGCACGTATATCTGGTGAGGACATGGTAGTCGCTTTTAATTGCGATTTGAAATCGTGTCCAATAACTACTGCTCTGTGTGGATCGCATAGAATAATTTTTGCACCCATATCAATCAACTTATCTACAAAGAAAAGTCGACTTTCAAACATTTTTTGATGAATCAGTACATCTCCTTTTGCCTGAGTAGCAACTACTAAAACGATACTCAATAAATCAGGTGTAAATCCTGGCCATGGAGCATCTGCAATAGTTAAAATTGAACCGTCAATATCGGTTTTAACTTCATACCCTTTTTCATGTGAAGGGATGTATATATCGTCTCCTTTTCTTTCTAATGTTATTCCTAATTTTCTAAAAACATTTGGAATAACACCAAGATTTTCCCAACTCACATTTTTTATAGTGATTTCAGACTTAGTCATAGCAGCTAATCCAATCCATGAACCAATCTCAATCATATCTGGCAAAATGGTATGAGTACATCCTCCAAGTTTTTCAACTCCTTCAATAGTTAATAAATTAGATCCTACTCCAGAAATTTTTGCCCCCATGGAGTTCAACATCTTACACAACTGCTGTAAATAGGGTTCACAAGCAGCATTATAAACTGTAGTTTTCCCTTTGGCCAAAACTGCTGCCATAAGGATATTGGCAGTTCCCGTTACTGAAGCTTCATCCAAAAGCATATCAGAACCCGTCAATCCATTGGTAGCCTCAACACCATAAAAATGGTCTTCTCTATTGTAACGAAACTTAGCCCCGAGATTAATGAATCCCTCAAAATGGGTATCTAATCGTCGCCTTCCTATTTTATCTCCACCCGGTTTAGGAATATACCCTTTACCGAAACGAGCTAAAAGCGGACCAACAATCATTATAGAACCTCTAAGAGAACCTCCTTCTTTCTTGAAAGCTTCAGTCTCTAAGTAACCGACATTTACTTCATCTGATTGAAAAGTGATTGAACTTTGACCGTTTTTTTGAATTTTTACACCTAGATTACCCAGTAGCGTAATTAGCTTATTAACATCCACAATATCAGGGATATTATTTATTGTTACTTTTTCAGGGGTTAAAAGAACAGCACATAAGATTTGTAATGCTTCATTTTTTGCTCCTTGTGGTGTAATCTCGCCTTTGAGACGAATACCTCCTTCAATTTTGAAAGTTCCCATATTTTGACTTAAGGATTTTAGGATTTAGGATTTTGAATTCCTAAAACCAATTTTACAAAGGTTTTCTATTTTGGTTTTTATGATTTTGATTGTTTGACTTTCCGTTTTTGGAATTTTTGGGTTTCATTCCTCCAGAAGGCACTATCTTATTAGACAAACGTTTGTTTGTACGCATCAAATCCGTTGTGTTTAAAAGCTCTTCTGAACTTTGAGTCAAGTTTATTTTCCCTCCAGAAAGCTCCAATAAATGCTCGAAAATCACATCATCTTTAACGGTGTCTTTATTCCAACTTAAAAAAGATTTCTTCATATGATTGGCAATTACTTTTACCAAAGCACTTTTCATTTCGCCCTCTTCCCATTTATTGGCAACATCAATCATATATTTGATATTATTGCCATAAAACCGGTATTTTGGAAAATTTTGAGGATACTTTAATACATCTGGTTTTAATTGTAACACCTCACGAGAAGGAATTGGATAAGGAGATTCTGCATCAAGCTTAAAATCAGACATTATGAAAAGTTGATCCCAAAGTTTATGCTGAAAATCTGGAACATCTCTCAAGTGAGGATTCAAACTTCCCATTACTTGAATAATGTATTTTGCAGCTTTATTGCGTTCCTCTTTATCTTCTATAGCTGTTGCCTGGTCAATCAACTTTTGTAAATGACGACCGTACTCAGGAATGATTAAATGTTTCCTTTCAGAATTATATTCTAAATTAAAAACAACATCATTAGCGTTTTCTTTGGTATATTTTGAGTTCATATTTTAAAGAGAAATAATACCTTCTACAGTGGAAACTTCTTGGTATTTATCAATAATTTCTTGAGAGTCTTTCATTTGTACATCAATAGATATACTGGTAAATTTACCTGTTCTAGATTTTGTTGTTTTTATAACAGCTCCCATACAATCAAAAGCTTCTTCCACTTTTTGAATTTTAGCAGCATCTGTAGGAACTATGAACTTGAATAAGTACTCTGCGGGCCATGTATTGCTCATGTCCAACTCAACTTTTAATCTTTCATAGAATTCTTCCGTGTTTTTATCCATTCTTAAACTTAAAATAAGAGCAAATATACAGTTTCAAATGTGAATTATGAATTATGAATTATGAATTTTTATTAAATACACTATTTTTAACGACAATCATTTTTTTAAATACCAATAAGTTTAAGTAAGTTTGCTCCTTATTTGTAAAAAGTGCGAAAAGAAATCATAGTTATAATTGGCGGTCCTGGAACAGGAAAAACCACAATCATAGATGGATTGATTACTAAAGGATACTGTTGTTATCCTGAAATTTCTCGCGAAGTAACACTAGAAGCAAAAAAACAAGGAATAGAACAATTGTTTTTAGAGAACCCCTTACTGTTTAGTGAACTACTGCTAGAAGGTAGAAAAAAGCAGTATCAAAATGCTTTACAAGAGCCTCATGAAGTTGTCTTTTTAGACAGAGGTATTCCTGATATATTGGCTTACATGCATTACATTGGCGACAGCTATCCTTCTTTTTTTGATGCAGCTTGTAGAGAACTCAAGTATTCTAAAATATTTATTCTACCTCCTTGGGAAGAAATTTATGTGAGTGACGATGCTCGTTATGAAAACTATGAACAAGCAAAACTTATTTACAATCATCTCACCGAAACCTATCAAAACTATGGTTACGAACTCATCGAAGTTCCAAAAGATAGTGTAGATAACAGAATTCTTTTTATCTTAGATAAAATTTCTAATCCTAGCCAAGTTCGATTAGATTTATAATGCAATTCTAAAATTGGATTCTTGCCTTCTGGAATAAAGCAAGAAACAAATCTGAAGCTTATGCAAACCGCTATACAAATTCTTCAAAAATATTGGAATCATGACGCTTTTAGATCGTTGCAAAACGAGATAATCGATTCTGTTTTGAAGGGGAACGATACGTTTGCATTGATGCCAACAGGTGGCGGAAAATCAATCTGTTTTCAGGTTCCTGGCATGATGAAAGACGGAATTTGTTTGGTAATTTCTCCTCTGGTTGCTTTAATGAAAGATCAGGTTGCAAACCTGCAAAAACGGGATATCAAAGCCATTGCACTAACCGGAGGAATACAATCAAACGAACTTATTGAACTTTTAGATAATTGTGAATTCGGAAATTATAAATTTATTTATTTGTCTCCAGAACGTTTACAATCGGATTGGGTTTTAGAAAGAATCAAGAATCTTCCAATTAACTTAATCGCTATCGATGAGGCACATTGTGTTTCTCAGTGGGGACATGATTTCCGCCCAGCTTATTTGAAAATTTCAAAGTTAAGAACACATTTTCCAAAAGTTCCTTTTTTAGCTTTAACTGCGTCGGCAACTCCAAAAGTTAAAGAAGACATCATAAAAGAATTAGGATTAAGTAATCCTCAAATTTTTCAAAAATCTTTTGAAAGACCAAATATTGCCTACATGACTTTTGAGGTAGAAGATAAACTTTTTAGAATTGAGCAAATTTTAAAGAAAAATCCGCAACCTTCAATAATATATGTTCGAAATAGAAAATCTTGTTTAGACATTTCATCTCAGTTAGATTCATTAGGAATTAAAGCCACTTTTTATCATGGTGGACTTTCTCTCAAAGAAAAAGATAAAAACATGCAATTATGGATGAATGAAACGGTTCAGGTTATAGTCGCTACAAATGCTTTTGGAATGGGTATTGACAAAGCAAATGTAAAAACCGTAATTCATATTCAACTTCCTGAAAGCCTTGAAAATTATTATCAAGAAGCTGGAAGAGCTGGAAGAAATGGTAAAAAAGCATATGCCGTATTATTAACAAGCCCTTCCGATATAGTACAAGCTGAAAACCAATTTATTCATGTACTCCCTGACAGAAAGTTTCTGAATGAAATGTACATCAAACTCTGTAATTATTTTCAAATTGCATATGGCGAAGGAATTAATGAGCAATTTTAGTTCAACATGAATCAATTTTGTATAAAATATGGTTTCCCAACTTTAAAGACCTACAATGCGCTACAATTTTTAGATAGACAAGGAATCATTAGTTTATCACAAGAATTTTCAGAAAAAATAACTTTACAATTCATTATTCCCTCAAAAGAAGTTATTCGCTACATGAGCCTGAATCCTCAAGATGAAGAAATAATTTTAACCATTTTGAGAACTTATCCTGGTATTTATGAATTGCAAACCGCTTTTAACATTCAATTAATTGCAAAAAAATCAAATCATTCTGAAGAAGAAATAATTACTCTTTTACGAAGATTGAAAGAAAAAGAGATAGTTGAATACCAAACTAAAAATAATGATGCAACCTTAATTTTTAATGAAATTCGTGACGACGAAAGAACTATAAATAGAGTTGCTAAATATTTAGAAAACCAAAATAATTTAAAAAAAGAACAATTTAAATCGGTATTACAATATGTACAAGAGAAAAAAACATGTAAAAGCCGTTTAATTCTGAACTATTTTGGTGAAAATACAATTGCCGACTGTGGAAGTTGTTCTTACTGTATTACTAAAAAAGTAAAAAAAGAAGAAGATAACGGTTTATCGTATGAAATCCTTACACTTTTAAAATCAGAGGATTTAAATTCTAGGGAAATACAGTTTAAAACAAAAAAAACAACTGACGAGATTATCTTTGCGCTACAACAATTATTGGAAATGAACAAAATAGCCATAAAATCTAACAACAAATATACCTTACTATCATAATGGAAAAATTACGTATTGTCTTTATGGGAACTCCCGAATTTGCGGTGGGAATTCTAGATAGCATTATTAAAAACAACTATGAAGTGGTGGGAGTAATTACTGCTACTGACAAACCCGCTGGTCGTGGCCAAAAAATTAAGTACTCTGCAGTAAAAGAGTATGCTTTGGCAAATAATTTACATTTGTTACAACCAAAAAATCTCAAGGACGAGTCTTTTTTAGCCGAATTAAAAGGCTTAGAAGCAAATTTACAAGTTGTCGTTGCTTTCAGAATGTTACCAGAAGTTGTATGGCGCATGCCAAAATTGGGAACCTTCAATCTGCATGCATCACTTCTACCAAATTACCGTGGAGCGGCACC